>Ga0209702_10002737_pt1 | contig 29732 bp, 29 predicted proteins | sample FRY01_FD_187210 | JGI IMG/M metagenome (GOLD analysis project Ga0209702, IMG submission 187210) | Freshwater microbial communities from Lake Fryxell liftoff mats and glacier meltwater in Antarctica - FRY-01 (SPAdes) (version 2) | ecosystem: Environmental > Aquatic > Freshwater > Ice > Glacier... | reverse complement strand
TAGCAGACTAATGAAATAGTAAAAAATAAGAATCCCCGATAGTTTTGGATAGTGATCCGAATCGGGGATTTTTTATTTGCTAAATAGCTTGACAAGAGTATGAAATGGTATAGACTTTGAATTACCACTTGAAAGGGGTAAGAGATGACAACCACAACACTAGTAAGGCGCTTAGGCCTTAGCAACACGCTTGGTATGGTTCAAGGCGAGACTACAGTTCCCGCTTACTTGCTACAGGAGAGTGAAGAGTTCCTGGAATTGCTACAAACTGCCGTAGAACTTGAAGAGCTTACCGATTGGGTAAACGACAACTTTTAGGTTCAATGGAAGATGCCCCGCTTTTGCGGGGTATTTTTTTTGCCGTGATCGAAATGGCAAATTGATTTCTATAAATAAGCTTGACACCTAACCCAAATGGAGTAAGCTTGAACTGCAAGCAACCACAAACCGAAAGGCTTCAAAATGTCAGAACTAAAGGATAAGGATTTCAAGTATTACACCGAACTAGATAACACGCTACAAGAGGACTACGGTATCCGATTGGAGTATTTAGGTAATGATTTGGATAGAGGAATTGCACACCTATTGAGGAATTTTGATTTCGATGATGTTGCACCACTTATAGATTTCATAAACCGCAACCGATAATCAACGGTAATCACAAGCCCTACGGTTCACGCCGTAGGGTTTTTGCCGTTATCAAGTTGTTACATTTATTTTTGGATTTTGGCTTGACACGGTTAGCTAGTCCTGTAAGCTTGAACTACAAGCAACACCAACCGAAAGGCTTCAAAATGTCAAGAATCCCAACCACCATAGTCATAGAGGGCGCTACCGCTATTCTCACTTTTGAGAACTTGGAGTTTACTTTTAGAAATGAAGATACCAACATCGGGTATTGGCAAATCACTATCGTGAACACGCTAACTAGAATGATAATAAAAAGTATGGAAATTTCAAACGAGTTTCATAGTTCTGAAACCGAAAGTCTTGAAGATTATGCGTGGGAATTCGTAATGGACTATTTTCGAGCTTCTGCCACCACCGCAATAGACTTTGAGCATAGTGAGATTCAAGTCTAATTTGGGATAGCCCCAAAGCAAAACTAAGCCCTACGGTTCACGCCGTAGGGTTTTTTTATTTCTGGATTAGTGTCTATCGAAGATTTCGAACTATAGCCTAAAACGCCCCATAAGCCAACCTAACGCCATTTACCCCTATTCCCATACAATGATAAGGTTGGACTTGCCGTCGTCGATTCTGGTCGATTTGACCCCTTTTGACCAATGTTTATAAGGGGTTCAACTTAGGGGCAGGACTAAGCGGTAATAGGTTTACCGTTATCAAACTGTTACATTTATTTTTAGATTCTGGCTTGACACTCTCCTTATAAGTAGTAAGCTTGACCTACAAGCAACTCCAAGAACCACTAACTGAAAGGCTTCAAAATGTCAGAAACCACCACTAGCACCACCGCCCTAATCGCAGAACTAGCTACGGTTAGGAACGCTAAAGCGGAACTAACTAAGCGTGAGGGCGCAATTCGTAAAATTGTTCTTGAAGCCGTTGGAAACATTGCAACCGCTATTGCCGATGACCACGGTGTCATAATTGCAGAAATCGTTTCAAGCGAAAGGCGCTCAATTACCGATTGGGATAATTTCCAAATTGCTTACCCCGAAGCCTATAAGGAATTGGTAAAGTTCACCGATGTTTTGACTTTGACCCTAAAGTAAAAAAACCCCAAAAAGCCCTAGCCCCTAAAAAGGTTAGGGCTTTTTGCCGTTATCAAGTTGTTACATTTATTTTCATAAATAGACTTGACACGGTGTCTGAATGCCGTAAGCTTGACCTACAAGCAACTCCAAGAACCACTAACTGAAAGGCTTCAAGATGACCATAGAATTCATAGGACTTGATGGCGTAGCGCATTACCCTAGCTTTGACCCTAGCGCCCGTGAGGGCGTAATGGCCTACTACGGCGAGATGATTAGTATCGGCTTTATAAAGGCTTGGAGAGTTATCTAATGACAAGTGAAATAATCGGAGAGATTATAGCAACGCTAATTCTCGTAACTGCCGTATTAGCTTTCAAGTATTGGCCCGTAAAGTCTGATAAGTAGTAAAAGCAACCCGAAACCCCTAGTCATTACGGCTAGGGGTTTTCGCATACCCTAAGCCACGGCAGACCCCTAGGAGACGCCACACGGGGCTAACCCCTAATTCCTAGTAGAACTATCAACACGGGTTAGTTTTTCGCTCTGAGAGGCTCTGAGCGCCTGGCCCAAAGCATAAGGGCGCTTATTGAACTAGACACTTTGAGACGCTAAGCCCCGACGCCCTAGCCACTAAGCCACGAATTGCAGACACCAACTAGGTAACCCCTAGATAATCTATGAGCTATCTCAAGGGGTTATCTCTAAGTGTTCCTAGCATTTCTAAACACTTAGCCCCTAGCGCCTTAGGGACTCTTGCCGTAACCCGATTACTAGGGGTTTAGCTTTTTAGTTCCACTAGGTAAAACTCTTTATCCAAATACCGAACTTTTAGCCAACTATAAAAAGTTCTGGCAGACATAATCCTAAATCTCTAATTTAGATTCAAATTCTAGTTAGTAATCTCATTTTGCTAACCCCGAACTCTTACCGCTTTGGGATACGCCCTTATCTAGAATTTGACCTTTTATTGTCGCCACCATTACCCCAAACTCTGAGAATTTTTTTGACTCTCAACTTTGAATGACTAATCTATTGTTTTATGAAACTCAGTTTCATAATAGAACAAGTGTTTCGAACGAGTGTTCGATTCCGGAAACAATTCGAACGTTTGTTCGAAACATACCGCAGCCTTCTCACCCGTCAAAAGCAGTAGACGCTAAGGTACACTTCTTCCGCTACGGACACCCCCCTTGACCCTAAACCTCGAATCCTAAACGTCCCTATTCCAATAAAAAAATCCAAAAAATTTTCCAAAAAAATACGTCTAAGACTTGACATCTGAAAAAATGCCCTCTATCATTCTCATATGATTAAACCAAAAGATGTTCCAGATATGCATGAAGACCTAAGAAAGTGGGTACACGTACCCTCTGTGGCGGACGCTCAGTTTGTTCGAATGTACCAAACAAGAATGGCAAACTATCTACACACTCTTAAAGAAGCTGCGTCACAGTCGGCAACAGATGGCGCCAAGCGATCCGCAACGTCCGATTCTTCCGATTACGTAGCCGCTCTCACAGATGCATTAGATAGCGGCACCTGCGACTTATTGTACTGCGATGCCGACATGTCCGAAATGGTTCTAATGGGCGCTAACGTGCTAAAAAACGATGACGTATCAGATCGTAACTCTTTAGTGAGTCCTGACGGCTTTTGCTACTTTGCTAAAGGGATAGCACTATCTAATAATTTGCTAATGCACGCCATGTGCTGGTTTACTATTGAAAGTAGGGAAACTGGTAGAATTAGCACCTTTATTATTGGCTATAACGACAGGTTTAATGCTGCTGATGGCGCACTTAGAAAATGGTCCGAGTCTTTTAAGGGTCGTAATTTTGATACGCCGCCCACCAGGTGGGTTTACAGGGCTGAAGGAGAGTACATTGACGGGACTACGATGGCTCTAGACCCAAAGCAGAAAGAATACATGAGGATTCACGGGTACTCTCCTATAGATGTTAGCTTACCTAAAATATTGCATTCTTTAAATCTCATGCTTAAGCAGCCAGCAGAAATAGTCTCCGTTACCAAAACTCCTGTCACTAATAAAAAACAACTTAAGCGCTTAAAATCTGCTACCACCCCTAGCGAAGTTACTGTTATAGATATCCGGCATAAGTACCGATCTTCCTCCTCTAGTGTATCTACGTCCAACCGAGAGTACTCTCGCCGTTGGCTGGTTATAGGGCACTGGCGTTGGCAGCCAATGAAGGATGAAAAGACGGGCAAGCTAATTAAGAAGCGCATTTGGATCAACCCATACATCAAAGGACCAGACGAAAAACCCTTTGTTGCCACTAAACGAGTTCACGCACTGCTAAGCTAATATGATGTCTCGTAGAACAGCACGTGGTCAACAGCTGCCTCCCAAAGAGGTTGAGTTGCTCGCTTCCCTAAAGAAGCCGGACCTTATCCAACGTGCTCACGAGCTCTATCATGCAGGTTGGTCCCTTGATTCCATCGGGACTGCGCTTCGTCCGATCCACCCACGGTCCACAATAAGAACCTGGGTCCTTCGTGCTAAAGAATCTCCAATCCCTGTGATAGACGCACCTATTCCCATCCCTAAATTCAAAACCGCAGAGGGATGCTACGAGAAAAAGAAACCAACTTCTCCAGGCATTCCTCAAGAGACCTTTGAGACTATACAAGAACTAGCACCATTAGCGCGCCATTACCGCTCACGTATGGCAACCACAGCAGCACAGGCTGTGGCCAATGATCGCCTATCAGGGATTTGCATTACCCTGCATCAGAAAGGCGTCTCCATCACGGAGCTCGCTGGGGCGGCGGGAGTTACGTACAGGGCTATGTATAAGCGAGTCAAGCTTTAGCCTAATAATCAATCAACATTTGACAATTAAATACATGCCCCTATAGAGTGGGCAAACGACTAAGTACTAACGCAAGGAAAGGTAGGTCGTGAACTATGAATAAAATTTCAGAAGCACTAATATTTTTAGCAGCAATAAGCATGACAGGCTCCACCGCTGGAGCAGTAGCAGAAGAGATTAAAACCGTTGAGGCCGTCAAGATTATCTATCAGACGACATCTGTAACCGAAGACATCTCGTCACTAATGGAACACGCTGATGAGTTTGCCAACCTAAACGGTAAAATTGGTGAGCTACAGGGCACCATAGAAGCTAAGCAGAATTATATCTACATAGTGAAGAAGCAGAAAGAAATTGCACTTGAGGCTCAAGAGCAGCTCTACGTTGACATAGACCTAGCTCTTGCAGATCTAGCTAAATACGTCGGGAAAACTCCTTACGTTCTCAGCGGATCTACTCCTGGAGCCTGGGATTGTTCCGGTCTCACACTTTGGTTTTACGAGACCTACCGAGGAATCACCCTCCCACACTCAGCCACCGAACAAAAGAATCAGGGCACAATTGTAGACGCGCCTATTCCAGGAGACATAGTGGCGTTCACAAATACTGGCTTCGAGAATGCGTATCACGTTGGAATCTACCTAGGTGGTGACCTGATGATCCACGCTCTCAACCCAGATAAAGACACCCTGATTCAGAACGTAACTCAGTTTGCAGACTCCGAGAATAGCAAGGTTGCATATATCCGCTACTAGTGATATGCTTCTTCCATGAATACTTTAGAAGCCACAATTGCATGGTTGGTTTTGGTTGCATCACTAGCCGGTCCAACGCTATATCGATTGACTAGACGGACCTACCGTTCGTATAGGATTAAGAAACAAAGAAAAATGACTCCTGGTCCATTACTAGGTACCATCTACCCTAAGAAAGATACCAAATGAAACTTTATCTGTACCTACGTTCAATAGTTTGGACTGCCGTTTTCGCTGCCTTTTCGGTTATTGCTGCATTAATAACGGCGTTTACTGTTGGCAACTCTCACCCTGCTATCCCCAGCACGCTCGCATTAGTGGCAATCGCACTAGCAGCCCTTTCCCCAAAACGAGGTTAGCGTGGATCTCTGGCTTATCGCAGTAATAGTTCTAGTTGGACTCGCAATCCTTGGATTTTTTCTCACGGGCTTAGCAGCTTGGGCAGTACTCAGAGGCCCACAAGATAGTTTTGATGTTGACGTACCAGACCGTAAACCCAAGGACAATAACTAATGGCAAAAACTTCTACAACAATAAAGGCTAATAACTACACAGATCTTCTAGAAAAGATTTCTTCCAGTGGTCTGTTTGAAATGACAGACTGCAACGTGGAGATCTGGTGTCCAGAACAATCAGACACCGACGAGGTTGAAAAGATGGTTCACCTCATAGAGTCCATGGTCCACGTTCTCGATATCAAGGTTGGCTCCTCAATCGAAGACATGGCTTCAGACACTTACAGGATCACCCTAAAAGAGCCCCCGGCTAAAAACAGATTTACAAAATAACGATAGAAAGACGATATACAAAATGACTACAGAAAATAAATACATCACAAAGAACCAACGTCTACCGCAGGAGATTCACATGGCTTTCCAGCAGACAAAGTCTAATCAGGAGAGGCGCGACTTCCTTATCTCGAAACTGGTTGAGGCCAGTTGGACCTTCGAAGCAATCTCTAGTGCATCAGGACTTACTCGCGAGCGTGTTCGACAGATTGCTAAATCTAACCTCGAGCTTGCCAGGGAGTTTGGCGTTAGCCTGGACTTCGAGATACCAAGCCCACCGCTTCAGCCAGAGCCGACTAGGCCGGTCTATATCGAGCCATCGCCCAAGACGCTAGAGCGCTTGCTAGAGCTCCAGCCGTACGCGCAACAGGTTCGCTCGAACGGAACCAAGTACCGCGAAGAGGCAGAGGAGTACACCGCACTCTTGGATTACGCCCGCACCGTTGAGAAAGTTACTCTCTACCGGTTAGCTAAGCGTCTAGGAATTACTCACGGAGCCATCCGTTTCCGCTTGGTCCGCTACGGGTACATGGAAGCAGTTACTGCAACTAGCAAGGTCTATAAAACGATCAAAGCTGATAACAGAGTTAAGGTTGGCGACCCAGTAGTTCGGGAAGACTAGTAATGCAAGACCTATCAGAAATGTATAACATACAGGTCATGCAGGAAAGGTTTGGTGCTCTGGTTTCCGCTAGGGTTAACGAGATCTTGGCCGGCAAGGCGAAGCAGCTAGACTTTCAGAAAATTGCAAGCATGGTTGACAACCCCGACGTTCAGTCCCTGCTGATGGCAGATGTCATCGCGCGAGTGGTTTGCGCAAATCTACATAGGACAGACTTCGGACCAGATGCAGCCGAGGAGTCTAGTAAGTAGACGCAAGTCTGCCATGTTAATGACTCAAGCCCTCTGTAGAGATACAGGGGGTTTTGTTTTTTAGGATACAATGTAGAGATGGTTGATACTCCCGGAGGTCTAGGCGCTAACAAAGGCTATTGGTTGAAGCAGATGCGCGACCGTTACGGTAAGTTTCTGGAGGAGCTTGGCGAAGTACTTTTTGAGGTAGAACTAGACGGAGTCCAGGGAACTCAGCACGCGACTGGTATTTTTATTGGTGCCGTAGACCCCGGCACTATCCGCATCAATGTCCTAGACAATTCAAGGATTCCTAAAGGGGTTTATGTAGTTAAGACAGATCGTGTTACGGCTATTAAGGCAATTATCCCTCTACCTGGTACAAACACGCCTAAAGATAAGAAGACCCTGGGTGGGCCAAAAGAGGCAGATGCTCCAGAACTGGCACCGGAGATTACTGGCTCGGATGCCTTAAAGACTCGGCTTAAGTCCGTTACAACCGCGCTAAAAAAAGAGGGCAGATTCCCTATCCCAAGACTTGGCTTACTCCAAGAGCTTGGAAAAGACACTGACACTGTAAAAGGTGCAAAGGTTGACTACAAAAAGGTTTTTGATGTAGAGCCGGGGCTACAAGAGCGGTTTAAAGATTTTGACAGCATGTGGCAATACGTCTACGATAACTCAGCTGGGACGACTACCCAGTCGCCTAATGATTTAGACGATATTGACCCGGAAGTTAAAATGCTAAACCGAGCTTACGCCGAGCACATTCTTGGTCTAAAGCCAGATGGTATGATAACAGTTTACAGAAACGCAGTGAACGGGAAAGGCACAGAGTCAGAGTCTGCAGTCGGCTATGTTTCTCTTGATAAAAACTTTGCGTATGACTACGCGTCTCACCGGGGTAACGTTGCCAAAAATGGCAGATACGAAATTGACGTGAAGCCCGATGAGTTTCAAGGAATGCTTGGATACAGCCAAGCAGAAGATGAGTATGCCCTAACTATTGGCCGTGGCGTTACAGAGCAAGAGGGTCGCGTCCGTAGAGTTGGAGATCTTGCAGTGGTCGACCTAGAGGCATCGTGGCTCAAAGACTGGGGTAGAGAAACTTTCAATAGAGGCCAGGGCGGAACTCCTTATCGTCACTTTAGCGTTGCTGGAACCTTTGACTTCCATGAGGTGGAACCGCTGGGTGAGACGCTTACAGACTTCTTGGATAAGTATGGCCTCGAGGCATCAGCAATTAAATCTAAATTCGAGCAACTCCATGGAGAGGGATCATACGGAGATTATAAAAACTCCGGCAACACTCTTAGCTTTGCAAATATAAAAAATTTATTTGTTGAGTTGGATAACGGTAAGGTTGGGCTGGACGCGGCTAAAATATTCTCATCGGAAACGGTAGGAGAGAACGCGACTTACAAGAACGATCGGTTTGACAACACCATGAAAATGCTTTCAACGCTACAAGAGCTGAGCGGGGAGCCTTTTATGACTCACAAGAGCAGGGACTACAAGCCTAAAGATACAAAGACAGGCATCTTTAACGAGTACGACCCAGAACAAAGAACTTCTGACAGTTCGTCCAATGCTGCTGAAGACACGCCTCTAACTGACCTAGGCTTTGACCCTGAAGAAGAGATCACAATTTACAGAGGAGTCCCCACAGATGCCGACTCAATTGTTTCGGGCGATTGGGTAACTACGCTGCCCCAACTTGCAAAAGACTACGCTGGAGGTGGCAAGGTAATCTCTATAAAGGTTAAGGCCAAGGACCTCCTAACTGACCCATCCACCGGTGAAGGCGCATACACTGAAGAGATGCTCTACCGACCTAAGTGAGAAAGAGATAGACTGTAACCATGGCTAAAAGTATTATGGAACTTATTGCTATGCTCCCTCCAGAGGAGCAGGCTGCTGCACTAGAGGGGATTGACCCAGACGCTCTACTCTGGGACTGGAATGTCTGGGCGCGCCCCGAGCAGCTTCCTCCTACTGACGACTGGAATGTTTGGTTGGTTCTTGCCGGGCGTGGATTTGGAAAAACGAGAATGGCCTCCGAGTGGGTTCGCGAGACGGCAAAGTACACAACTGAAGGCCAACGTCGCTTTGCACTTGTTGCTCGTACTGCTGCTGACGTTCGAGACGTAATCGTCGAGGGAGAATCTGGGATCATAAACGTCTCCCCTCCTTCAGAGAAGCCACACTACGAGCCGTCTAAAAGACGTCTGACTTGGCCCAACGGAAATACTGCAACCCTCTTTACAGCTGACGAGCCTGATGGTTTGCGTGGACCACAATTTAGTCACGCATGGGGCGACGAAGTTGCCGCTTGGCGGCAGACCCCAGACGCTGCTGGCATGACTGCTTTTGACAACTTACGAGTCGGTACTCGTCTTGGTAAGAATCCTCAGATCTTGGCCACCACCACCCCTAAGCGGACCCCCCTCCTCTACAAACTTATTGAAGAATCTCGCACCGACCGAGAGACCGCAGCTAAGGTTGTTGTCACCAAAGGTTCCACAATGGATAACGCTGGAAACTTGTCTGGCGCATATCTTGAAACTATTATGGGCGTCTACGAAGGCACGTCTCTAGCTCGACAAGAGCTCTACGGAGAGATGCTTGATGACCTAGAAGGAGCGATGTGGAATGAAGAATTGGTTGAAGCGGCTAGACACACGAATTACCCTGCTTCTACTCCGTTACGTGTTATCGGCGTCGACCCTTCGGTTGCTGAGAATCCCCGCGACGAGTGCGGTATTGTTGTCTGCGCATCTACTGCAGAACACGACCTCTATAAGCGCCATGCTTGGGTTCTTGAAGACGCTTCAATTCATGGTTCCCCAGATACCTGGGCCCGTAAAGTTGTGGAAATGGCTCGCAAGTGGGGTTGTCCCGTTGTTGCCGAAGTTAATCAAGGTGGCGCGCTTGTACGAAATGCCATCAATTCTATTGACCCCAGCGTCAAAGTCCTCGAGGTCCACTCAAAGTACGGAAAACAGCTAAGAGCAGAGCCAATTCTTCTTGCATACGAGCAAGGACGAGTTCACCACGTTAATTACCTTCCAGAACTAGAATCTCAGATGTACTCTTGGATCCCAGGAGAGGGTAAATCCCCTGACCGCATCGATGCAATGGTTCACGCTATGACTGCTCTACTAATTAAACCACCACCAGGCTTTTCTGGTGGTAAATTGCGTGCAAAAAGCCTCGCAGATCGTAAAATGGGCGTTACCAGGCCAAATACTGGCAACGTTGGTCGTGTATTTAGGGTTAGGTAGCTTGAAAATCCTATTCGACAAGTTTCCTTGCCACCTAGCTGCTATGCCGGCTGGTATAGTGGACGATGTAACCACCATGAGAAGCTTCGAACCGACTAAAGGTTCGACCTATCTAGAGGTAACAAGGGTTGTTGTTACAGAGGATCACGTTTTCATCGCAAAAGACGCACCCCAAGGGCCCCAAATAGTGTTTAGGGAGAGATATGACGAGTTCTATGCGTCAGAAGACACTAAAAAAGATTCTTTTGTTGTCACATCATCCGGAAAGATGCTAGCATTTAAGAAAGATACAGGCTGCGGATGCGGTTCTCGCCTTCGTGGCTGGAATCCATACAATACAATTAATTCGATGGAGGACTAATGACTATAGATGCGTTTACTTTTGTAATCCTCGCTCTTGGAGCGTACCGTGCAACTCATTTGATCACAACTGACGCCATTGCGGATGGATTTCGCAATAAAGTTTGGTCAAAGTTTCCACCAACCACTAAAATCGGGTACTTGATAACGTGCAACTGGTGTACAGGGGTCTGGATGGCGGGCACTTTTGTCGTCGGAGCATCAATTTTACCTCAACTTACGTTTGTGGTATCATTAATCTTGGCTATATCCGCCATGATTGGAATTATTTCCGCTTGGATAGAGCGCTAAACAGACAGGGAGCCCGTCTTGGGTATTTTTAAAAAAGAACCGGCAAAATCAAGGGACTCATGGGCTACTAGTCCAAGTATCCGTGCTGCTTCTCCAAAAAACACTACCCGGATTGCTCCGGGGGTGTCAGTAGATTCTTTTGGTATCGTCTACGCTGAGCCACAAGTCTTTAACGCCCCTCGAGCAATGACGGCTGCTGCCTCTAGAATTAAGCTGGACGACAAGAGCGAAGCTGAGCGTTTTAGGGCTCGTAGGCAGTCTGCATCCACATCTTGGCAAGCCGAGGCGTGGGAGTATTACGACTCAATAGGTGAAATTAAGTACGCTTTTAACCTAGTTGGGTCTGTTGTTTCTAGAATTAGACTTTATGCCGCAGCTGTGCGCGACCCAAGTGAACCACCCGCCCCTATCTACGATGTAGAGGTTGTCGATGAGCGTTTAGCTGCTGCAGCAACTCGTGCCCTTGATCGTCTAAGTTCTGCCTATGGTGGTCAGCCTGGATTGCTGAAGGATGCCTCCCTAAATCTTCAAGTTACTGGAGAGTGCTACCTGGTTCAGGTCCCTGAGCGTTTAGGCTCTGGCCTACCCGAATCGTGGGATATCCGCTCCACAGACGAGCTGCAGATTGATACCAGAGGAAATTACATAATTAACCCCCGTCGTGATGTTGGCGGAGGCGTTCCATCAATGATGTCTCAGGGGAACCTTGACGCCATTGCTCTCCCCAAAAGCTCCTTTGTTGGTCGAATTTGGAGGGCTCACCCTCGTTACAGCCAGGAATCTGACTCATCCCTAAGAGGTCTACTAGACCTTTGTGCCGAACTACTACTACTGAATAGGACTTTCCGTGCGACTGCAAGATCTCGTCTCAACGCTGGTGCTCTTTACCTACCTGATGGTCTATCGGTCGCTGCATCGCCTGACCCCGACTATCCTTACGATGAAGAAGGTAACTACAACGAGCAGCTTAACCCCGAAGAAGCCGCAGACGACTTCGAAGATCAACTAATCGATGCAATGACCACACCGATCAAGGATGAAGACTCCGCGTCTGCTATCGTTCCTTTGATTATCCGTGGTCCAGCAGAGCTTGGCGACAAGATCAAGCAGTTTAAGTTCGAACGTTCGTTCGACCCAGCTTTAGCTGAGCGCTCCGACCGTGTACTAGAGCGTATCATGCAGGGCCTAGACGTCCCCAAAGACGTTGTAACGGGACTTGCCAACGTTAAATACTCTAACGCGTTACAGATCGACGAGGCTCTCTATAAGGCTCACATCGAGCCGCTGATGCTTCTCATAGTTGATGCTCTAACAGTTATGTACTTGCGCCCATACCTAGTTGCCAACGGCTACTCCGAGGCAGAAGTTTCTAGAGTCTGTATCTGGTACGATCCGTCCCAAGTTGCTACCAGAAATGACCGTGCCACGGATGCTGACTCTGGATTTGACAAGATGGCAGTGTCGTTTGATACCTGGCGTCGCGCACATGGGTTCTCCGAGTCAGATGCCCCAGACCCTGCAGAGCTTGCACTCCGTCTAATTATTGCCAAGGGTATGATAACCCCAGAGTTGACGGAAGGTATGCTAGGAGCAGTGGCACCTGAAGTCATAAAGAAAATACGAGAGCAATCACAACAAGATAATGTTGCTCCCATCCCACCAGAAATTGATCAACTACTCTCAGGCGTCCCCGCGGACACCAACCCTGCAGAACCTGGCGAAGACGCCCCTGCAGGGCCACCACTAGCTGAACCAGAGGCATAAATGTCACACGAACGAAACCCCGAGCTAGCGTCCAAGTTGGCGCACCTGCTATCAGACATTGTCACCGCCAAGTTTATCCTTCACGGGTACCATTGGAACGTGCTCGGACCTGATTTTGGCGAGTATCATAAGTTCTTTAAGACTCTCTATAGAAGTGTTGATGACTCTATAGATCCTCTTGCTGAGAGCATCTTGAAATCCGGATACCCAGCGCCATACCTCTTACTGGACTATGCAGAAATGACTAGTATAAAAGAAGATCGTCTAGACGGCTCTTCGCCAACTTTCATGCTGCAATCTGCTAAAAGAGTGAACGATCACCTACTAGACGCGCTACTCGGTGTGTTTAAAGAGGCAGAGATGTGCGACGAGCAGGGACTAATGGACCTACTCGCAGGACGTATTGATATACATAAAACATTCAACTGGCAAATCAAAGCATTTTTAGGATTGAGATAATGGGTTATTTAGACGAAGTACTTATGGCTTCAGGCGGCTATGGAGCCCCTGCAGAGAACTTGAAGAGGGATAAGAAAAAAGCACCTAAGGGCTATCACTACATGCCAGACGGCGAGTTAATGAAGGATTCAGCTCATGAAGCCGCGTCTTTAGAGAAAGACTCCGATGACCCGTGCTGGAAGGGATACGTACAACTTGGCACAAAGAAGGGTAAGAACGGTAAAGAAGTTCCTAACTGCGTACCAATCGATCAAGCTTCAGAGGGCGAAACTACGGTGGCCTCCGGTAAGCCAGTATCTTCTACTGTATTCACACAAGAAGTATTAGATCACTTAAACAAAAGGTTAGTACTTTCTGGGTCAAACGCTAGTTTAACTTCAGTTAAAGCACTATACAGATCTCATGCTTTGAAGCATCCTGCTTTAATTGCTGGTGGCATAGTGGACTCTGCGATGAGTAAAGTTAACGAGTTCCTACTCAATAACTAGATACTAAGATAAAATTTACATAAACCTGATTCATAATCAATATACGTAGGAAGGTTCCCCGTGGAATCCAAGCTCGAAGCACTTCTAAGTTCAATAGCACATGCATTTGATGAGCAGACCTACACTTTCAGCGACAGTGAGTACCTGGTAAAGAAGACGCTCGTCTCTTTTATCGAAAGTCAGAATGCTTTAACAGCCTCAGCGCGCCACATTCCCGTTGATGTTGTCGAAACGGTACTTTCTTCTGTGATATCACGGAACTTCGAAAAAGACCCGTACGAGTGGCTCACCGATGCAGCCGTGGAGGTTTATGAGTTTACCCAGCTTGCATACCGCAATGAAGCGACCAAAGACTCAATGCAGTACGCCAATTTTCTACCAATTGGCCACCCAAGGGCCTACAGAGTAGTTCCAATCACTGCTGCTGCCCATAGGAACGCTCTTGCCGAGTGGATTGCTGCTGACCCATCGCTAAACGACGCTTCACGTTCGGCTGTTCTTGCTTTCTATTCCAGCGAAAATTCAGATTTAGTGTCTATTGAGTTCTCTAACCTCAGACTCGAGGCTCTGACAGCAGCTGGGGCTGCTAGTCCAGAAGTTTTGCCTCTAGTAGCTGCGTTTAATATGAGCCGGGCTAAGCGCTCTGCCATGTCAAAGATTTTGGCTGCGATCCGTCGCCGTGACAGGCTTGGCCAGTTTGCCAACGAATTTGGCAGACTGAAGGGGTACTTTTCTGGCCCAGATGGAGTGTTCTCGGCTATAAGTAGGATTGTTGGTAGGGGCAGACGCCCAAACACGTCCCTTGTCGAGTTTGACGGCAGTAACCCACAAATTCCAGCTGGACTCTATGAACAAGAAAATGGAAAATCAGAAAACGTTGAGGCCTACCTGTCCGCAGACGCAGTTAAGGGTATAGATACTGCTAAGCGGTACGTATCTCCTGCAGACGCTAAGGACGCAGTCCCGCTAGCAGATTTCCTTGCAACCCGTAGAGAGACCCCAGACGGTTGGTCAAAAGTTGGAGCTCAGAACACCTCGGTCGCTTCATTTAAAAGTAACGATGGTAAGTACTTTGTACAGAACACTAACTCTTTGGATGCCTACAACCTTGCCTCTAAGAATGAAGACAGCTTAATTGTCTCTGGTCTCGGTAAAGGCGACTCCATAGACCCAGAAGCTCCTAACGCTTTCCTTATTAGGGATGCTAGAACTTCCGAGGTTATGGGCATCGCTCAAGATTGGGCTGGAATTGAAGATGTTCGGCTTTTTGCTGATGATACTTCACCTGGTATGGAAAAAATTGGCATAACCTATGACCCCCCTTCGGGCGATAAGTTTGTGCCCGACAATGGGTTCCTCCCAGACGCGGCTCCAGGTACTAGACCTAGACCAATGCCACAAATAATACCTGATGGTAGGCGACCAAAGCCCTGGGACATGGATAATGCTGACGCTTGGGACATGGAAGAGCGCGGACCGAATGACTACTACAGAGAAGATCTAGACGAGACTAAGTATAACATTACAAAAATGAGTGATGGCACTTGGGCGATGGAGACTTTGTTCTCTGATGGTAAAGTCTCTAACGATAGCTTTGAGAACCTCAACAGCGCGCTAGCAGAAATGGGAAAGCGCAGTGGTATCGAGCCTGACCGTCTAGTTACCATGACCGAGCAAGAGGGGTTTAGCTACGAGAACTCTGAGGGAAGCGTTGACGTATATCTCGACGAGGATGCCAAGTGGGTAGTGGAGCCAAACTACCAGACCCTACTCGATGAGAACGGCCCAGAAGCCGGAATAACCGATCCAATTAAATTTGACAATAAAGAGCAAGCCCTGGCTGAGGCCGAAGAGTTTGCTAAAAAATTAAAGAACAACCCAGGCGCCCTATACGACGAAGTAGCTGCACGCGAGAACGATTTTCAGGCGCCAGAAGATCAGGGTCTTGTTCCCGACATTGACACGAATGCCCTGTCCCCATACTACTTAGGAGAGGGTTACAATTTCTCTAAAATAGACGAAAACACCTGGGAGACAAGCGCTACTGGACCTAACGGCGAGCAGTATCAAGTATCGCAAGGTAGTAACGATTCATGGACCGTAGAGGAACTTAGCGGTAACGGCCCGGATAACTTTGACTCTAGGGAAATAGGGACATTTGACAACCCTGCTGACGCATTTGAAGCAGCCAACAACGAATCTAATGGGGGCGACTTCGACGCTGCTTGGGTAGAGGAGCTTCTAGCTGACACACCTGAAGGCGACGTATCTGCAAACCAAGAAGTGAGAGAGCTGTCTCCTGCACAAGCGGCTCCCGCCTCAGGGAGACAGTATGCACTTCTACAAGAAATTCTGGACGAGAAAGATCTAGACCCGGCAACCGCACAGGGGCTGAGAGACGCACTTGACTCTAGAAATCTAAATGTTGCTCAGGCTGGAGCTTTTATAGGGCTAGGTCGTGGAGCAGACTTTAAAGAGGGTGTAGACCCAACTATCCCTAGCGACAGAATGCTTAACTCTCTTCAAGAGTACCTTCAGACTAAGGACCTCGCGCCAAGTGAGGTACAGAGCGCCCTGGATTCATTGGAATCTGATAGCTCACGCGCAAACGTTGAAAAACTGCTCAGCAAGTTACGCAGTAAGAAGGATCGCTCAGACTCAGGCGACATCTCTCTCAACCAAGATGCCCCTTCAGTTGACACGGGTAAGCGTGGAGAGCCTGCAACTGATGCGCAATACAATTTCCTAAAGTCCCTGTTTGACACTAGGCAGATTAATGATCCTGGTCTTCAGGATGCAATCAAATCAGCCCTGGATGAGAAAATTCTCACTAAAGGTCAGATTGGCGCACTTCTAGGCGAGCTAAGAACTCTTCCTGAAAAAGCGGGGGTTAGACGCCAACCCACCGAAAAACAGGTTGCTTCAATTAAGCGTGGAGTACTAGAGCGCGGGCTACCTAAAGCAGAAGCTGACGAAATACTAAACAGCATCGATGGGATGTCCTTTGACGATGCTTCTTCAATCTTGAACGACCTTAAGAGGCGAGACATTACCCCCGAGGGTATGGATAACCTACTAGGCAAGCTAACTGAAGACGGGGACATAGGCGCCCTCAACTACTTACTGACTAAGCCCGAGTACTCGGACTACTTTGATGACATTAACAGTAAGCTGGCCGACCTCGGTGAGGGTGACCTGAGCCTAAAGCAAGACCTTCCGAGACTCCAGGGTCCACTTTATCTCCCTGCCGGTAGCTTTGGCCTGATACGGGGAGTAGCTGCACGAAAGTTAGCTGAACTGCGGGCAGACAGTAATGCATCAGAAGAAGAGATAGATTTTATCACGAGGCTGTACTATTCCGCTCATTTTGCAATAAACAACAGAACCCGTAGATGGAGTACACCATGGGAGTCTGACTTCGACGTGCGGCAGTTCACCTACAACGACGCAGCAAAGATAAAAGAGCTATTAGTGGAGTTCCAGAACTCTGGTGATCCAAAGGCCACTAGCGCTATAGGCCCTATGGGGCCATCTTCCGAAGATGCCAGGCGTAAGGAAGCCTACACAACGCTCTTAGAAGATTTAGATTACCTAGCTGAAGGCCGGACTAGGCCTTTACCTGTACGATTGCCGACAGATAAGCAGAAGGCTTCAATAGCTCGGGGTACGATAGAGAGGGGTCTACCCCCAGAAGAGTCCACCGAAATCCTAGCAAAACTTGACACTATGTCTTTCGATGAGGCCTCGGTCATTCTAGGTAACTTGAAGAGTCGCCCAATAACCCCCGACGGGATGGCTCAATTGATTGACTCTCTCGGCGAAAAGAACGAGGTAGAGGTTCTTGGTTACTTACTGACTAAGCCCGAGTACTCGGACTACTTTGATGACATTAACAGTAAGCTGGCCGACCTCGGTGAGGGTGACCTCTCGGTCAAGCAAGACGCTCCACCACTTATAATTAATGCTAGAACTAAGTCAGTAGAAGAGCTAGGAAAGATACTTGACGACGAAGACGGCTTCAACACTGCTGACGAGTTGAACACCTACGTTGATGAATTTAACAGCACGTTGTATGTTGGTACTGCCTCAGAGATGTCAGCAGCAGTCTACTCTATGTCAGAGTTTACAAAAAATCCAGAGACTGCTGAAAAACTGCGCCAGCTTAGCAGGGATTTGGATAAGGACTTGGAGTCAAGATTTGGATCAGCTGAGGCCGCTAGGGTAGACGGTGATGAGATAATTGACCTTTCTGATGTTGACGAGGCTGTCTCTGATGAGCGAAGTATCTACTTCGAGACTGATCCCCTGGAGATAGCTGACAGATTAGACCAAGATGATTCCTATGGAGACGCAAGGTCCAATGGTGCTGAAGCTAGGGTAACTGAGGAAGAGGACGGCACTACTGTTGTAACCGTAACTTATGATCGCGGCGAAGAGGTCTTTAAATCTGAGGATCGAGATGAGGCTATTGCTCAGGGTGCAGCTGCTGTAGCCGACTACAACACTGACGTAATCCCTAGTGCTTACCGAAGTGCTGGAGATCTTGAATCAAGTGCTGCTAATGCAAGTACAGATGATGAGGCCCTAGCAGTAGCAGATACTGCTGAGTCCCTAGCTGACGCACTAGAAGGCAATAGAGGTAGCACACAAGTTGCTAGAGACCTGCGTGCCTACGCTGAAAGAATTAGAGACATGGTCGCTAAAAGTCAGGACTTATCCCTAAAAAAAGCGTAACCCCCGATGAGGGGGGCGGCTCACCTAGGGACATTGCTCCTGAAGATGTCAATGATATGATTGGTAAGATTTTTGGTGATCTCCGTGCCTCGTTAGGAGCGATAAGGGCAGAGACTGAGTCAATACAAGATACTGAGGTATCAGAGACAGTATCTGCCTCCATCTCTAAGAATAAGGCTGCAATTAAAGGCATCCTAGATGCTGCGCGTGCAAAAATTGCCAAGTTGACGCAACCCGGTTTTGGTTGGCTCCCCAGCTGGGCTAGGGATGGGTATAGGCCAATAAACCCAACTACAAACAAAGACTTCAAATCGTTCAACCTTGTAGCTCTTGCCGCTGAAGCAGAGGCCCAGGGGTTTACTGATCCTAGATGGTTAACCAGAGATCAAGCCGAGGCATCGGGGGGTTCCCTTAAGGATGACCAGCTGCCTACTATGGTTGCAGTTCCCGAGTTGGTAGAGTACGTTACTGAATCTGGTAAAACAATAGAAGTTATTGACTTTGTAGAGCGCGAAGTGTTTAACGCCGAGCAATTTGACGGAATGGCCGAGTATACGGTCCCAGAAAAAGTTAAATATACCTTCAATGAAGCAATGCAGACAATAGTAGATAGGTACAAGCAAGGCGAGATTGCCCGCGGGCGGAAGGGTATACCTCCACTGTATGGCACAAAAATGGGAGACGATCAAAGCCCGGAGTTCACTAGAATATCCGGTATAGAGTCAATAGCTATGCCACTGAGGGAGCAGTTCAAAACAGATGAGGCTTACCTGAGTGCCCTATTTCATGAGATGCTGCACTCTACAGGAACTTACACTAGAACCGGTAGAGCTCTAACATCTGACAGAGACTCCAAGGAGTATGCTAGGGAAGAGATAGTAGTTGAGCTAGCTACAACAGCATTATTAGAAAGAATGGGTGTTGAAACTAGCGGAGCTAACAGTACTTACATAGCCGAATGGCAGGTCTCAGGGGGGCTAACCCCTGAAGACCTATCTAGGGCCTCCGAAGATGCTTTAACCGCAATAGAATATATTTTAGGTAACGATGTGCTTCCAACCTGGGACCCTTCCGCCACTAAAAACTTCACCACTGAGGCAGAAGCCAGAAACAATAACGCCACTTCCCTAAGTTCTAGCATAAACTCTTCAACCGGACAAGAAGCTATTAACGCTATTGACGCAGTTGATGCCCCTTCGATCAGTGCAGCTCAGGGTGTCAAGCCCAGCATAGATGCCAAGACCAAGGTTTTGGAAGCACTTGTAGAGAAGCTAAAGCAGCTGGGCGATAAAGCAGTGCCTTGGCGTAAGGGCTTCAAAGACGGGTTTGAGTACACCGGCGGTAGCGGACTACCACGTAATCCTAGTAGCAAAAGACTCTACAGTGGATTTAACTCCTTTATCCTAAAAGTTGTAGCACAGGCCGAGGGGTACACTGACTCAAGATGGTTAACCTACAAGCAAGCTCAAGGTCTTGGCGGTCAAGTACGCAAAGGCGAGAAGGGCATGCCAATCCTTGTTCCAATGAAGGCATTCATAGATAAGGACAAGTCCGGTGCCCCTTTAGTTAACTCTAAGGGTGACCCAACTGGGTTCTCTAGAATTTTCTTTAGGACTGCTACCGTGTTTAACGTTTCTCAAATTGACGGGCTAGACATCCCCGACGACATCCCGTCAACCAACATGTCTCCTGTAGAGGCTCAAGAATTTATTATTGAGCGCTATAAAAAGAGCATGGAGGCCAAGGGATTGGCTATTCCTAAGATCGAGTACAGCTATGTTGGGGAATACTCAGATCACAATTCTTCACCTAACTGGAGAGGCGGCCTAGATGATGCGATAACTCTACCAAACATGGCTCAGTTCGAAACCCCTGAGGCTATTTTTGACACCCTAATGCATGAGCTAACCCACAGCACCGGACATCAGGCGAGGCTGGACAGGTCTGAGCTAATCAAGAACTACGGAAACTCTGACAATCAGGCCAGAGCTCAGGAAGAGCTTATAGCCGAAATGGGAGCAGCTATTCTGGGGGAAATGTTCGGAGTTAACTACGATGTAGAGAATACTCAGGCGTATATGCAGAGCTGGGCGAGTGTCTTATCTAATAATAACGCAGATATCTTACATAACGCTAGTTCCATGGCTCAAAAAGCTGTAGACTATATGTTAGGAATGGATCTAGGAGACTGGAGCCCACTAGAGGGTTACAATAACTACCTAGGTGAGCAAGGAAAGGAAGGCGAAGAGTAGTATGTCTGAAGATGAGAAAAAAGTAGACCTTAATCTAGACACCCTTGGCGGATTTACCATGGATGATCCCGAATACTGGGTACTTTTAGCTAAGATTGTGGGCAACCCACTCGTTGAGATAGAAGACGATAGCGAGTTTGTGGACGAAAATGGCGTGGTTAGGGGTACTCCTGCCGAGCCAACTAAATAGCACCCTCTATATTTAGGGTAAACTTATCTCTAGTGATCTCACTAATCAACAGGAACTTGCTGAATGAATATTCTTTTAGGCCGTAAAGGCAACCTAGCCCTGTTCGGGGGGGTTGACTATGCTGTCATCCTGGACACTGATCTAGATATGATTGTAGCCTCAGGTGAAGCTGACTCTCTAATTACTTTTGCTAAGTGGAGCGCCACCACAGAAGCCTTATCTCCTGGACAAGCTTACTTATGCTCTATGTCTATTGCATCTCAGAAAGAGACTGCCATCGTAGCCGCTTCTGGTAGCAGAATGTACGGGATTCCTGAAGGTGTCCGAAAAGAAGCATCTAAAGCTTTAGCATGGAGGAAAGACCACAACCGCGGCGGGACTCCAGTTGGCGTAAACAGCGCTCGCATTCTTGCCGCTGGTGGGCAAATTGGGATCAAGAAGATTCGCCATATTGCTAAGTATTTCCCTCGTCACGAAGTTGACAAAAAAGCAAAAGGCTATGAGCGCGGAGAAGATGGCTTCCCATCTAATGGTCGTATTGCTTGGGCACTTTGGGGTGGGGATGCCGGGCAGAGATGGGCTTCTGCAATTGTAGAGCGTGAAGATAAAGATCTTGCAATAACTGCATCAAGCTCTAAGCCTGACCTGGATCCATTTAAGCTAGCTTACGAGTTAGAGGACGGCTACGGTCCAGAATTTATGGCACGCGTCCACATGGACGGCACTGGTATTGACCGTCTATATAAAATTGAAGGCGATGGCGACGTTTGCGTCTGGGATGACGACCGTTGGGACAGCATGGGTAATCTTGGGTCTAACGTTTGGAGCTATGATCAAGCCCTAGATGGCATGGTCCACGAAGTTGACTGTACCCACATTATGATTGACCCAAGCTCCGCTGTGTTCGTAGCTTCCAGGCTTGGTGCTGACGCTTACTCAAAAGTTTTGGTAGAAGACATAGAAAAAGAAGAGTCACGTCTTGCAGTATTTGGCATGCCAGAAGAAGACTGGGACATGATTACCCGAGTCATGACAGCTGCGGGTACCACAGATTCTACTTCTAAAGCTGACGCTGATGGAGATGGAAAATTAGACACTAAATTTCTATCAGATAAAGCTGAAGGACAGCCCCGGGATTCCGGCGGGCAATTTGTATCTGTAGGCTCTCGTACTGTTGTAGGCGGCGACCTTGCGCGGGGCACCGGGACCATTACGGAAATAAACAGCGGCACTGGCAAGGTTACAGTTAAGTTGGACAGTGGAAAAAGTATTCAAGTAGCCGCTAAGTTTACCGAGGCTGCAGAAAATGCTGACGGCCCCATGAGAGTACCAACTAGCGACTCCGCACCTCTGGATCTCTCAGGTATATTAGGGGAGCCTAGGACCCCACAAAAGAATAAAGGTGCTCAGCTTTCTGGCACAATGGCGCCTATCTCCTCTAAAGACTTAAAAGATATTATGACCAACTGGGGTACCTGGGTCTCAAAGCAGCGTGCTAGTTACAAGTTGTTTGATGATAAAGACATCCCTAAGTCCGACAGGGGTAAGGGCATAACAGACATAGACCGAAAGTACATGAAGAAGCGTTACAACATGGACCTTTCCTCACATTCGATGACTGCAGCCGCTGAAAAAGAACAGAAATTGACTCCTGGAACTTCAGACATTTCTCCTAAGTATTTAGCATTCGTCTCGCCTGACGATCCCAGGGCTGTCATGGATGTTGTTGCATTAGTTCCTGCCTCAAAAACTTCTACAGCACCTATTGCTTACAGGCGTGATGACGACAAGTGGATTGAAGATCCACAGGTTTTAGCTGATCTTCAATCCTCAGCTCCGCCACCCGTTGTGCCTTTGGAAGACGATGATCTAAACGACGTACTCCTTCAGCTTTCTGATATCAAGAAAAAGATAGATAAGTCAAAAGAAAAAGCTGAAGCAGTGACTGCTGCTGCAACTAAATTTCTAATATCCTTCTGGGAAGTCAGCCCTGAAGAAGTTCAAAGAGCGATTATCGCAGCCGGCGGTGTAGATCGGAATCGCGGTAATGCAGAGAGTCTTAGACGCTACTGGACAAAAGGTAAGGGTGCTCTTAAGATCCGCTGGGGTACTCCCGGCGACTGGACCCGCTGCGTGCGGAATCTCTCCAAGTACATGGGCCCACGCGCGAAAGGCTATTGCCAACTTCGCCACAAGGAAGCCACTGGAGTATACACTGGCAGCAAGCTCAACCCTGGTAACAATAAAGGTCGGGTAGCCTCCATATCGTCCATGTTTGCTTCTGAGCAGGAATTTGATTCCGTAATACTAGAGAGAACAAAACTAGCAGCCAGAGCATCAGATGCTAAGCAAAAAGTTAGTTTGATTGCGTCAGTAGTCCCTTTACAGGAGGGTGCAAGATTCTACATACCAATGCTTATACCTGAAGAGCGAGAGTCTGGCGACGGTCGAAAGTTCCTAAAGGGTGCGTTAACCATTCGCGACCTTCCAGTACCCCTGTTGTGGCAGATTAAAACTGGTGCTGGACACAATGGATCCGTAGTCGTAGGTCGCATTGACACCATAGAACGTGTTGCTGGAGGCCTTGGAGATGCATACGGGGTATTTGACAATGGACCGTACGGCCGAGAGGCTCAAAGATTAGTAGAAAATGGCTTCTTAAGAGGAGTTTCTGTAGATCTAGACCAGTTTGAGGCCAAAGAGGATAAGAAGCCTGAACCTTCAAGTTTGGAGAACGCAGAGGACTCTGAAGACGTAATCGGAAAAGATAAGCTCACTATAAATAAGGCCAGAGTAATGGCTGCTACAATTGTAGCTAAGCCTGCATTCCAGGAATGCACTATTACTATTCAAAAAATGGGGGAGCAGGAGACAGGTATGAACGCATCAGCAGACGGCATCTACGAAGAGTGCATCGATGGCCTCTGTGACCTAGAGCCAATCATGGCTTCAGGCTACTTAGAATCCGAAATCCCAATGACTCCACCAACCGATTGGTTCACTAATCCAAATCTTACCGGTCCTACGCCACTAACTGTCGACAAGGATGGTCGTGTATACGGCCACATTGCCGCATGGAATGTCAGCCACATCGGGCTGCCGCGCTCAACTAAGCCTCCTCGCTCTCGTAGCAAGTACGCATACTTTAACACTGGAGTAATCCATACTGCAGACGGTACTGACGCCACTGTGGGTCAGCTGACTCTTGCTGGCGGTCACGCTCCCTTGTATGCAAGTGCTGCTGATGCAGCTAAGCACTACGACGACACTGCCTCTGCTATTGCAGATGTTCACGCTGGCGAGGACCAGTTTGGTATCTGGGTCTCAGGTTGCTTGCGTCCAGGCGCGGATGAGATGCAGATTCGTGCACTTCGCGCATCCGCTCCATCTGGAGATTGGCGTCCAATTGAAGGCTCATTAGAGTTAGTTGCTGTCTGCCAGGTAAATGTACCAGGCTTCCCAACTGCTCGTGCAATGATCGCAGGCGGAAAGATGTTGGCATTAGTTGCCGCTGGAGCTAGCCACATGGCTGTCCTAAAGAGCAGAGCAGTCAGAGAATTTGCTAGTAAGGCAGATTTGTTTAATCAGTTGGCCGCAACTGCTCCAGATATAAGAGTCCGTGTCAGGGAAGCAAAAAAGTCACTACGTGAGGCAAACCTAGAAGGCTTAGTGGCCTCTGCTGCAGTCATGAGGGAGAGGGCATTAACTGCAGCTGCTGTAGCTGAATTAGCTAAAATCTCTGTAGATGACAGAATGATCTTAGCGAAAAAGGGCCATGCAATGCCTGACGGTGCGTATCCAATACGCGATGAGGAAGACCTTAAGAATGCCATTCAGGCCTATGGTCGTGCAAAAGCATCTGAACGGGCAGCTGTACGAAGGTTCATTATTAAGCGTGCCAGATCCCTAAAGAAATACGACTTAATCCCTCAGTATTGGAAAAATGCAGATTCGATGGCTGCCGAGGCAAGACTACTTACCATGAGATCATCAATAACTGCGGCTGCATCGGAATTTGCTGACACCCCAAAAGGCGAAATCTCTGACGAAGAACTAGAGAAGCTAAAAGACGCTAAATCTGAAGCTGACAAGCAGACTGAAGAAGAGATTCAAATAGCTGAAGACATTAAGTCTGGTAAGACTACTGCCAAGGAAGTATACGACGAAGACGGAAAGTCTAAGTACATTTCTGGAGTTAACCAACCACGCGACGCAAAAGGTAAATACCGCAAGGTTCTAGCTCGCCTAAAGCAGGATCTTGGTGTTGCAGGTCTCTCGAAAGCTCTCCTAAAGGCCCAAGAGGCCGAAGGTTTAGACTTTGCTGGCAACTATAAAGCTTCAACTGATGCAAGCAGTGACCTAATTAGCATGATTGACAGGCTAGACAGTAATGCCCTCAATCCGGAAGCCTTAGAAAATGTTCGGCTTACTGCTGCAGAGTTAGGCAAGACAATTGCCAACCTGCCCTTGCCATTCGGGAAGGACGCGGAGAAGCTAAAGTTTAGCGATTTACCAGTTGGGCTCAAGAACCTCATCGATCAGATGATTACTCGAGTCGAAGCTAAGATCGGTAAAAAGGATGCAGATATTGCTACGCAAAGTCTGAGATCCTACATGTCTGGAGCAGATGTCTACTCTCAGAGCGAAGTTCAATCTGAGATGAGTAAGCTGCTTCGACTCCTTACCTAAAAAGTAAGGTAAAATTATCCCTAGGTGGAGCGCCTTGTAGCCTCGTGCAATAAGTCCCTCAACCTTGACTGTAATGAAGGGTGAAATACACCCGAAACTAACTGGCCTTAGGAGGTACAGTGTACGACCAAATTAAAACTCAGCTGGATTCACTCGCTGAGCTAGGTGACGAACAAGTCGCCGAGCTTCAGAGTGACATCATCGCGCAGTTTGAAGCGGTTGAAGCTGAAGAACCAACTCCTGAAACAGTTGATGCTATGACGTCACTAGCTGACTCTCTAGACATGGTACGCGGAGAACTTTCAAACCGCGAAGCACAGGCTGCAGAACTTGCGACCCAAGCTGCTGAAGCTACTGCCCGTGTTAAGGGTATGGCTCAGGACGATGGAGAGGAAATGGCTATGACCGAAGACGACCCTATGGTAGAGGATGCCCCAGTAGATGAGGTTCCTATGCCGGAGGCAGAAGTAGAAGAAGAAACACCAGTCGAAGAAGAAAAAGATGAGATGGAAGATGAGATGTCAATTCAGGCATCCGCTTCTGACGAAATCGCTTCTGAAGAAACCGTTTCTGAGGCTACCATCGTGCCAGAGGCTGCTGTAGAGCTATCTACAGAAGAAGTCGTCGAAGTAGTCGAGATCCCTGCTGCAGAAGCAGCTACCGAAGAGGTAGTTGTTGCCGCTGGCGAGGAAATCGTTGCTGAAACTTCAGTCGAGACTGAGGTAGTCGCAGAGGCTGCCACGGACGCCACAACCGAAGCATCAACCGATCAGGAAATTGATTCTGAACTATCAACCACAACTGAAGAAGCAATCGAGCTTTCTTCAGGCGAAACTATTGAAACATCAACAGCTCTTGTAGAAGAGCAGAAGGAGCAGGCAGTGACCGCTGCAGCTGAACAGCCTTTCGAGGCCCCAGCCGACCGTCAACCTGTAGTTCAGGAATCTCTAGCACCTGTAGTAGCAATTACTGCTGGCGCTGACATCCCTGGTTACACCGCGGGAAGCACCATTAACGACATGTCTGAGCTATCTCAGGCCATGGAAAAGAGACTTCACTCTCTTCGCCGTGTAAACGGTGGCGACGGAGAGCAGCACATTGTTGCGTCTTTCTCGACCACATACGCTGAGGATCGCTTCCTTGGTACTGACGCTGAGGCAAACTCGGCCAAGATTGAGGCACTATCAGCCCAGGCACTTGTTGCTTCTGGTGGACATGGTGCTCCAGTTGAGACCAAGTATGACATCTTCGGCCTAGGTTCAACCACTGTACGTCCAGTACGTGACTCACTTCCAAAGTTCCAGGCAGACCGTGGCGGTATCCGCTTCGTAACTGCTCCTAGCTTTGCATCGGGTGACTACGCTGACGCTGTTGGTGTATGGACTGCTGCTGTTGACGCTGTCCCCGATGGCGCAACAAAGGAGAGCCTAACGGTTGTTGCTGCTGCAGAAAACACCGCAGTAACTGACGCTGTAACACTACAGCTACAGTTCGGTAACCTAATGACCCGTGCGTACCCAGAGTTGATTGCTCGTCACAACGAGTTAGCTCTAGTTGCACACGCTCGTGCAGGTGAAGTTGACCTACTAACCAAGATTGCTGCAGCATCAACTGCAGTTACTTCCGGAACCATCCTTGGTTTTGGTCGCGACTTCTTGGTATCAGTACGTAAGGCAGCTGTTGCTTACCGTTCACGTCACCGCATTGCTCAGACCACTACGCTAAAGGCACTTATACCTGACTGGGTATTTGACGCTATGGCATCTGACCTTGCAATCTCTATGCCTGGAGACAGCAGCATTGCTGTTGGCCGTGCAGAGATCGAAGGCTACCTATCTGGTTCAAACGTAACTCTAGTCGGTTCACCTGACATGACTTACTTTGGTGCTCAGGGTGCAGCTGCACTTCTTGAGTTCCCAGATAGCTTCGACTGGTTCCTATTCGCTGAAGGAACATTCTTGTTCCTAGACGGTGGATCGCTGGACCTAGGTATTATCCGTGACTCGTCACTAGTTGGAACCAACGATTACAAGATGTTCGTTGAGACCTTCGAGGGCGTTGCCAAGGTTGGTATCGAATCTCTAAAGATCACTCAGACCGTTAACATTAACGGTTCGGCTGCTGCATTGCGCGATACCCTAGGTTCCGTTGTGGCAACAACCATCGAGCTCTAAATATAAGTAAATAGGGCGGCTCCCCGGGCTTCGGCTCGGGGGGCTCCCACCCCCTAAATAATTTTAAATTAAGGATTTTAAATGGCTTTCTCAAAGACAGGCGTAGTATCGGCACCCGCAATCGTGCCATCCGCCTTTGGTCTACTTGCTGTTGTTAAGCCAGAGAACGCTCCAGGAGAGGACCAGTGGGTCCGAGGTTTTGCCCAAGAATGGGAAACCACCGTGCAGGAGCTCAAAAACTGGGATGACACAGACAATACTAACGGATCTGTAGTTACTGGCGGAGTCGTCAATTACTACGATGACATCAAGCCCTTCTTCATTGAATTGACCGAGACACGCTCGGGACTAAGTTTTAACGCTATTGACCGAATTGCTCGGCTATCTCGTCAGATTGTAGGCATGAGCCAGAAGTCTATAGAAACAGAACTTTGGGACGGTGTGGTTCGAAAAGGCGAGAGTCACGACAATAAAGCCCTATCTGATGCTGGAACTACTTTGGTTAACAGCGGAACCGCTCTTGGTGCCACACTTGCGCTTGCTGAGCTAGAGCGCTCAATTGCAGTCGCATCAGACGCAGGCGAGACTGGGGTAATCCACATGACTAGCGATGTAGCTTCACTTCTAAATACTAGGTTAGAGAAGTCAAAAGACGGAACTCTTGTCACTAGGATTGGCACCCCCGTAATTGTGGGCGCTGGCTATTCAGGTAATGGCCCAACAGGTGCAACTGGTGCTGCTGCATCAGGCACCAACAAATGGATTTATGGCACAGGCGCTGTCAAGGTATACCTTGGTGACGTTGATGTCGTAAACGACAATCTAGCGCAAGCTTATGACGTGTCGGGCAACAAAAATGACATGCGTATCAAGGCAATTCGCCCAGCGGCGGTTTACTTTGACACATCCATCCACCTCGCTGTTCGAGTCGATCTAACAGCTTAATCAAGAAATAAGGAGAATAGCTTATGGCTACTCAAGAATATGCAGCCAGCATTCAGGGTGTGTCAATCCGTGTCACACGCCTAGATGCTGCTGGGAACCTTATGACTGGCGATCAGGACAGCTACACTACCTCCGCCTTCATGAGAGTCTCTTTTACCCCCGAGTACGAAGAGGGCGACGAGATCACTGAAAAGGGCGCTAACGGCGTTATTTGCGTGACCTACAAGGCCCCGGACACTCTAAAGCGAATCACTATGGAACTTGCTATCTGCGAGCCGGACCCAGAGCTTTCGGCTCTGATCTCTGGTGGACTACTATTGCGCAAGAACCTAGGCACCGTACCAGACCCAAACAACAAGTCAATCGGTTGGGCCGCTCCTGGTGTTGGTGACGACCCAGCTGGAAACGGTGTCTCCATCGAAGCTTGGTCCCACGCAGTTAAAGATGGAAAGCGCGCGGCGACTCTTCCTTACTTCTACTGGGTGTTCCCATACGTCAAGATGCGTCAGTCTGGAGACCGTGTTATTGAAAACGGTCTAATGGCTAACACCTTCGAAGGCTACGGTCTAGGAAATGCTAACTTCAAGTCAGGTATCGACGGCCGCTGGGAGTTCCCAGTTGCTGCAGAGCGTCCATACGCTTATGCACGTTCTGACTGGGCGCCAACTGGACTAAATGGCTTCTACAGCTGGACTGACAATGCCACTGATCAGAGAGTGTTCACCTCGAATACTGCTCTCTCACCAAGCATCATCACAGTTGACAGCTATAGTGCAAATGTTGCCGCCACTACTGCAACCCTGACCTTTAGCGCTCCTCCTCTACTAGAGGTTGGCGACGTTATCTCGGTTCAGAATGTTGGATCTCTGTTTAATGGTAGCAAGACTATATCTGCTCGCAACGTAAATGACAATACGATTGACTTCGTTAACGCATCAATCACTCAAGACATCGCAAGCACTACTATTGTGTCTCGTAATGCTCGCGTGACTGTCGTCAACTCCGGAGCTGAAAGCTTCCCAGCCCCAGTTGCGACTACTAGCATCTTGACTGGCGGAGACGATTATAACGTTCCAGGAAGCGCTAGCTACAACGCTGACTATGGGATCGATAACATAATCTCATCAAACGAGAACCCTAGCTAACAACAATTAA
>Ga0209702_10002734_pt1 | contig 29775 bp, 26 predicted proteins | sample FRY01_FD_187210 | JGI IMG/M metagenome (GOLD analysis project Ga0209702, IMG submission 187210) | Freshwater microbial communities from Lake Fryxell liftoff mats and glacier meltwater in Antarctica - FRY-01 (SPAdes) (version 2) | ecosystem: Environmental > Aquatic > Freshwater > Ice > Glacier... | reverse complement strand
CGAGACTGAAGACACCACCATTGCCGACATCGCCGTGGGTACCAACGCAGGCCAGATCAAGACCGGCTCACTGTCGCGTTCAGACCGCATGGCCAAGTACAACCAGTTGCTGCGCATTGAAGAAGACCTGGGCGAGGTCGCTACCTACCCCGGACGTGCTGCTTTCTACAATCTAAAATGATGGCCCCCACGCTCCTGGTTATTGGGGTCAGACACCAATTTCGCAGCGGTGCGAAGCACCGCACCCGAAGGGCGAGCCACAGGCTCGGCGAATTTGGGCTCTGACCCCAAAAACCAGCTGCCCCCCGAGGGGGCCGCATTTCGCCTTGGGGCGGCCCGGCGGCGAAACATCCTTTCTAGAGGATCAACGTGAGTTCACGCTTAGTCCCCGCCCTCTTGATTGCACTGCTGGCAATCTTCCATGCGCAATTGTGGATGGGCCGGGGCAGCATTCTCAGCGTGCGCGAGATGCAGCAGCGACTGAGTGACCAAACAGTCAAAAACGCAAAAGCGCAATTGAGTAATGACCAGCTCTCAGCGGAAGTGCGCGACCTGAAAGAGGGACTGGAAATGGTCGAAGAAAAAGCGCGCAGCGAACTGGGCATGGTAAAGCCCAATGAAATTTTTGTTCAGATCAACAAATAATTTCTGCCTACTTGCCTACTGCATCGTAGCCGTAGGTGGCTGTTGCCGATCAGGCTGGGTAAAAATCTGCGCTGCATCCACCGGGTCAAAATTGTAGGGCGCACCGCAAAATTCGCACGTCACCCCAACGTGGCCCTGCTCTGCAATCACGCTATCAATCTCTGCAACCCCCAGGCTGCGCAGCATGTTGGCCACGCGCTCGCGTGAGCAGCTACAGCCAAAGCTGGGAGCCAGCACTTCAAAGCGCGTGATGGGTTCCTCCCAGAACAGACGGCGCAGTATGCTGTCGGCATCCAGCGTGAGCAACTCTTCGCGCTTGAGCGTGCTTGCCAGCATGGCGATGCGTTTGTAGTCTTCGTTTTTACCAATCTGGTCTTCATTGGCATCCACATCAATGGTGCCCTCCAGATTGTCCCGCCCTTTGACTGGCAGGCGTTGAATCAGTAGCCCCGCAGCCATATTGCCATCGGCGGCCAGAATCAGTTTGGTGTCCAGTTGCTCGCTTTGCAGCATGTAGTGCTCCAGCACTTCGGCAAGATTTTCAATCTTCTCGTGCGCATCGCCAAACAGCGGCACCACGCCCTGGTAGGCCTGCTGTCCAGGTAATTTGTCTTTCGGGTCCAGCGTGATGGCGCAGCGACCTTCGTTGTGTACGTTGACCAACTGACTCAGCGAGCTGCCCGCATCGACCGTGCCGGTTACCGTGGCGGTGGCGCGCAGGGTCAAATCGGGCTGCACTTCAGCCACCGCCAGCTTGACCGGGCCGTCACCGAAAATCTGCAACACCAGCGCACCGTTGAACTTGATATTGCCCTGCATCAGCGCGCCAGCCGCCGTCATTTCGCCCAGCAGGTGCATGACCTCGATGGGGTAGCCGCCAGCGGCTTGCCGGCGTTTGAGAATTTCCTGCCAGGAGTCGGTTAGGCGCACCAGCATGCCGCGCACCGGCAGGCCATCAAAAATAAATTTATGGAGTTCCGACATCAAACCAGCTTCTTAAGCCCCGTTTTATAGCGGGCTGAGTTCTCTACATAGTGCTGCCCAAACATTTTTAAACCCTCAATCTGCTCGGGTGACATCTGGCGCACCACTTTGGCCGGGCTGCCCATGATGAGCGAGCCATCGGGAAACTCCTTGCCCTCCGTCACCAGTGAGCCCGCGCCCACCAAGCAGTTCTTGCCAATTCTGGCGTCATTCAGCACCACTGCGCCTATGCCCACCAGCGAGTTATCACCAATCGTGCATCCATGCAGCATCACCTGATGGCCGATGGTGACGTTCTCGCCAAGCACCAGCGGATGGCCACGGTCGATGTGCAAAACGCTGTTTTCCTGAATGTTGGAGCCTTTGCCAACCGAAATAACATCGTTGTCACCCCGCAAAATCACACCAAACCAGACGCTAACGTTTTCCTCAAGCACCACCTGGCCAATGACCTGCGCACTGTCGGCCACCCAGGCGGTGGGGTGAATCGAAGGGATTAAATCGTCTAGTTGGTAGATGGCCATGGGTGTCCTGTTGTCCTATCAATGATGGTCTGTGGAACTCCATCCATTGTAAGGAGGCTACCCCTCGTTTGACTTGGGCATCGGTTGCGGTGCTCATAGTAAATAGCCGCGCGCCGCGATGCGGGCTTTGATGAGGCCGAGTTGACGCTGTTGGTGCAGGCAGCCTAGGCGCCTACCTCGCCCTGTCAATTGCGGACTTTTGTCTTACTGACAAATCGCCCAAAAAAAGCTAGGCTGATGCTTTGGAACCCGCGCATCCATATCCAAGGAGTACGTGCATGCAGCCTACTTTGCCGCCTGATGTTTCCGTGCAATTGCCGCACGGCCAGCTTTTGGGTGCTGCCAACGCGGCCGTCAAGCTGACTTTTTCAAGCTGGTCTAGCATTGCCCGCCTCAAGGCTGGCCAGATGGGTGCGCTGGCTGAAGACTATGTTGAAGGCAAGTTGCAGCTTGAAGGCAGCATGCGCGACATCATCCGCGCCGTCACCAAGCTGCTGCCCGGCAACCCGGTTGAAAGCGACACACGCTGGTGGCGAGGCCTGCTGCGACGTGCCAAGTCACTCGCCGCCCATACGCTGGAGAAAGACTCGGCGCAAATACAGTTTCACTACGATGTGTCGGATGATTTTTATGCGCTGTGGCTGGATCCACGCCGCGTCTATTCATGCGCCTACTACCCAAACTTGGTCGATGCGTCGGTCACGCTGGCCCGTGCGCAAGAGGCCAAGCTTGACCACATCTGCCGCAAACTAAGGCTCATGCCCGGCGAGCGCTTTCTCGACATCGGTGCGGGCTGGGGTGGCTTGCTGCTGTGGGCCGCAGAGCACTACGGGGTGGATGCCACTGGCATCACGCTGTCAAAAAACCAGCACGCGTATGTGACGAGGCTGATTGCAGAAAAAGACCTTGGCCACCGCGTGCGCATGGAGCTGCGCGACTACCGCGATCTAAACACAGGCACCGACACAAGCAGCAGACCTTTCGACAAAATATCATCGGTCGGCATGTTCGAGCACGTAGGCCACGCCAACATGACGGCCTACTTCAGCAAAATCATGGGCCTGCTGGCACCCGGCGGTCTGGTGATGAACCACGGCATCACGGCTGGCGGGCTACAGAACCGGCAACTGGGCGCGGGCATGGGCGACTTCATTGAAAAATACATCTTCCCCGGTGGTGAGCTGCTGCACGTCAGTGCCGTGATCGAGCACATGGCTAGAAGCGGCCTTGAACTGGTTGATCTTGAAAACCTCAGGCCACACTACGCCCGCACGCTGTGGGACTGGTCGAACGCGCTGGAGGAGCGGCTTGACGAAGCGCGTACGGTATTAGCCAGGGACGGCAACGAAGAAGGTAACGATGAAGACAACGAAAAAGGCAATAAAGAGCGCGCCGAAAAAACCCTGCGCGCCTACCGCCTCTATCTGGCAGGCAGCGCCATGAGCTTTGAGCAGGGCTGGATATCGCTGCACCAGTTGCTGGCCACCAAACCGTCGGGTGATGTGAACTCGTCAGAAGATGGTCTGTATCCGAGGGGCGCGCAATCGGTTTACCCGTTTAACCGGAGCTATATGCATGCTGAAGGTCAACCGCGCGGATGATGCTCGTGGTGAATGGCCTTCAGGCGCTCACGCGCAACGTGCGTGTAAATCGTCGTCGTTGAAATATCCGCATGTCCCAGCAACATTTGCACGGCGCGCAAATCAGCACCATGGTTCAGCAGGTGCGTGGCAAAGGCGTGGCGCAGGGTGTGCGGCGAAAGGGGTGACGTGATGCCGGCTTGCAGTGCATATTTTTTGACCAGCATCCAGAACATCACGCGACTCATGGCACGGCCACGATTGGTGACAAACAGGTCTTCGGTTTGCTGGCCGCCAAGAATTTCTGGTCTGGCCTGCGCGATGTATTGCACGATGGCTTCGCGCGCGGCCTGGCCAAACGGTACCAGCCGCTCCTTGCTGCCTTTGCCCATCACACGCAGCACGCCGTCGTTAAGGCTCACATCAAACGTCTTCAGCCCCACCAACTCGCTGACACGCAGGCCGCTGGCGTACAGCACCTCCAGCATCGCGCGGTCACGCAGGCCCAGCGCTGTGTCGTCGGGCGCGGCTAGCAGGGCTTCAACCTGTGCCTCGCTCATGGCCCAGGGTACGCGCAAGGCCTGTTTGGCCGATTGCAGCTTGATCGTCGGGTCGGCATTGACAAAACGCTCGCGCAAGGCCCAGCGAAAGTAACGTTTGAAGACGGTCAGCCGCCGATTCGCCGAAGTGGCCTTGGTGACGCTGTGACGGGCCGAAAAATAGGCGTTGATATCCGTCTCAATGGTCTCGTCAAGCTTGCGACTGCCCTGCTTTTGCGCGCCCAGCCAGACAACGTAAAGCGACAGGTCACGACGATAAGCCGCCAGCGTGTTTTTTGACAACCCGTCCTCCAGCCATAGCGCGTCTATGAACGCGTCAATGCTGGACTGGCTTTGAGATTGCATGGTGCCAACCATACCAAAAACCCCCTCTGACCTCAAAAACCCCACAAGGGCAAACCCGAACGACTCGCAGGTTTGCGGTTATTCTCATTGGGTGAACTACGCGCAACTCCTCTTTCCCGACTTTTTTTTGATCATCTGTGGCTACCTGGTGTGTCGCTATACCGCGCTTAACCGCACGGTGTGGGAACAGGTTGAAAGCCTGGTCTATTACTTTTTATTTCCGGTGCTGTTGTTCCAGTCGATTGTCAAAAGCCCGCTGGATCTGCTGGCCACTTCCAGCCTGATTGGTGCCGGGCTGCTGATGAGCCTGGCCGCCATTGCACTGGCGTACTGCCTGCCGTATCTGCCGTGGCTGGGCCAGCGCATTGACAAGAGCGACCACGCAGCCAGCGCGCAGGTGGCTTTTCGCTTCAACTCGTTTATCGCCCTGGCACTGGCAGACCGGCTAGCAGGCAGCCAGGGCTTGCTTCTGATTGCGGTGCTGATCGGTGTTTGCGTTCCGGTCGTCAACATTGCAGCGGTCTGGCCCATGGCCAGACATGCCCAGCGCGGATTTCTGCGCGAACTGCTACGCAACCCACTAATCATTGCCACCGCAATCGGCTTGGTGGCCAACCTGCTCGGGTTTTCAATGCCCGTATGGCTGGAGCCAGCCGTCACCCGCATAGGTGCGGCTTCACTCGCGCTGGGCCTGATGGCCGCCGGGGCAGGTATGCAGTTTGGTCATCTGACACGGGGCAAAACGCTGGCGGTGGCCGTGCTGTCGATTCGGCATTTGATCTCGCCCTTGATCGGTTTTGCGCTGGCCAGGGCGTTTGGCCTGTCGCCCGTGCAGACCACCATCCTGCTGGCGTTCTCAGCACTGCCCACCGCATCAAGCGCCTACGTGCTGGCAACGCGCATGGGCTACAACGGCGGCTACGTAGCAGGCCTGGTCACACTCTCAACCATGCTGGGCGTGCTGAGTTTGCCGTTTGCGCTGGGCCTGTTGCGCTGAACAGAGCCTCTGATTTGCTATTAAATCAGTAGCTTATTACGCTCTTATTTAAAGGCTTGCAACTGTTTTTAGCCTCCAAAAACGGCTTTTTACTGCTCCAGAGCCCACAAAATGTGCTCCTTGAGCAAATCAGAGGCATCAGCCTGCCGTGCCAGCAGCGCCGTGCGAATGCCGTCGTCACAGCCCGCCCTTAGCGCATTGCCCATCGCCACTGCGATATTGCGTAGCCAGCGCTCGTAGCCTATGCGGCGTATGGCGCTGCCCTCGGTAAAGTGCAAAAACGCCGACTCGGTCCAGGCGAACAGCGTCACGAGTTGCTGGCCCGTCAGCCCTGCGCGCTCATCAAAGTCCGGCAAGGCACTGCGCTGGGCAAACTTGTTCCACGGGCAGATGAGCTGGCAGTCGTCACAGCCGTAGATGCGGTTGCCTATCAGGGCTCTTAACTCCAGCGGAATAGCGCCGTCGTGCTCAATCGTCAGGTAAGAGATGCAGCGCCGCGCGTCCAGTCTGTAGGGCGCAATGATGGCCTGCGTCGGGCACACGTCTATGCAGGCGCTGCAACTGCCGCAATGCGGCGTTACCGGCTCGCTGGGCGGCAAGGCCAGGTCAACATAAATTTCACCGAGAAAAAACATTGACCCAGCCTCGCGGTTCAGCAGCAGCGTGTGCTTGCCACGCCAACCTTGGCCGCTTCTAGCCGCCAGCTCAGCCTCCAGCACGGGTGCCGAGTCGGTAAAGGCGCGAGAACCAAGTGGCCCGACATGCGAGGCGATGCGCTCAGCCAGCTTTTGCAGGCGGTTGCGCATCACTTTGTGATAGTCACGGCCACGGGCGTAGACCGAGACAATCGCCTCCGTCGGCCTGTCCAGGCGACTGAACTCGATGCTCTGCCAGTCACCGTCCGGCGTTGCTATTAAAGCAGGCAGATAGTCCATGCGGGCGGTGATGACGCTCACCGTGCCCGGAACCAGTTCCGCAGGCCGCGCCCTTTTAAGCCCGTGCGATGCCATGTAATGCATGTGGCCATGAAAGCCTGCGGCCAGCCACGCCGATAATCCGGGTTCTGCTGACGATAAATCCACGCCAGCAAACCCGATTTGCGAGAATCCAAGCTCGCGCGCCCAAACCTGAATCTGCTGGACTAATGCTTGATGGACATGATTGCTCGGTTTCACCCGCTGATTGTAAAAAGAATTGCCTGGCCCGACGAGGCGACGACGCAGACATTTGCTCTGGCGCTGGCAAAGCGGCCTGCCATTGGCAAGGCGATGATTGAATTAAGAGGTGACCTTGGCGCTGGTAAAACCACGTTTGCGCGGCACCTGCTCAGCGCGCTCGGCGTGCAGGGCCGCATCAAAAGCCCGACCTATGCCGTGCTTGAAACTTATTCGCTGGCCTTGCCATCAAATACCGATTCAATGCTAAATTCCATCCATATCTCGCACTTTGACTTTTACCGTTTCAACGACCCGCGCGAATGGGAAGAGGCCGGCTTCAGGGATATTTTTGCGAGCCAAGGCCTCAAGCTGGTCGAATGGCCCGAAAAGGCTGGTGCGTATTTGCCAAAACCGGATTTGCAGATTGCCATTGAAGTGCTGAACGACGAATCTCGCGTTGTGACGTTGAGCGCTTTCACGGCCGTGGGTACGGAGCTAATCGCTTGAAAAATATCGACAACCGCTTTAGTCGCCTTAACCGGCTTAACCGCCTTAATCGTCGTGAGGCCTTGCAACTAGGCAGCGTGGTGCTCATGTTGGGCGTGCAGCACATCGCGCGCGGCGCAACGATTGTGGCGGTGCGGGTCTGGCCATCGAAAGACTACACCCGGCTCACCATCGAGTCTGATGGCGAAATAAAAACGCGGCAACTTTTTGTTGCCGAGCCGCCGCGCCTGGCCGTCGATATTGAAGGCATTGACCTGATCCCAGCGCTGCGCGAGCTGGTGGCCAAGGTCAAGTCTGACGACCCAAATATCCAGGGTATTCGGGTTGGGCAAAACACGCCCGGCGTAGTGCGGCTGGTGATTGATTTAAAGCGGCCCATACTGCCGCAGGTGTTCACCCTGCCCCCCATTGCCGCCTACCAGTACCGGCTGGTGCTGGACTTGTACCCAGCGCAGGCGGCCGACCCGCTGGAGGCGCTGATTGCAGAAAAGCTGGCCGATAAATCTTCGCCTTCGTCGTCCATATCGTCGCCAACAACATCGCCCTCGCCCGCACCTGCAACCGCATTGTCACGTGATCTGCTCGGCGACCTGATTGCACAACAGGCGGGTCGCCCGATCAGGCCCCCGGTGGAAACGGCAACCACCCTACAGGGCAAAACAGACCGTCTGGTCATCGTCGCACTCGACCCCGGCCACGGCGGTGAAGACCCCGGCGCGATTGGCCCCGGCGGCACGCGCGAAAAAGACGTGGTGCTGCAAATTGCACAGCGCCTGCGTGACCGCATCAACCAGCAGCCGAATATGCGTGCCTACCTGACGCGCGATGCCGATTTTTTTGTGCCGCTGCACATACGCGTACAAAAGGCGCGTAAGGTGCAGGCCGATCTTTTCATCAGCATCCATGCCGATGCTTTTTTTACCGCACGGCCACAAGGTGCCAGCGTGTTTGCACTGAGCGACAAGGGTGCATCCAGCAGCGCCGCACGCTGGATGGCGAACAAAGAAAACTCGGCCGACCTGGTGGGCGGCATCAATGTCAAAGCCAAAGACGCGCAGGTGCAAAAAGCGCTGTTAGATATGAGCACCACGGCGCAGATCAGTGACAGCCTAAAGCTCGGCAGCGCCATGCTGGGCGAGATTGGCAGCGTCGGCAAGCTACACAAGGCCCGGGTCGAGCAGGCCAGTTTTGCAGTCCTGAAGGCACCCGACATTCCGAGCGTACTGGTTGAAACCGCCTTCATCAGCAACCCTGACGAAGAGGCCAAGCTGCGCAGCGACGACTACCAGGTGCAACTGGCCGATGCACTGATGCGCGGCATCATCCGCTACTTTGCGCGCAACCCGCCGCTGGCGCGCAACAGGCAAATTTAGGCAAATCGAGGCCAATTCAGGCAGCCTGTGCCGACAGTTTGCAGCGGTGCGATGGCGCTGGGCGGGGTCATAATCTGTCGCAGAGGTAGGGCGATTGAATCAAATCCCCTTATAGTGCAACTACCGCAACATGACCGCCGCCACAGGCGGTTCAGTCCAACATGGTTTATCCGCCGCGATTGATGTCTTCGCCTTGTGCTGGCTTTACGGCGCGGCGGATAAACGCTGATTGTTAGGCGTCAAGAACAGCGCTGGCGCAAACCCGTCACATCAACACGAGAGTACACATGAAGACAAAACTTCCTTCTCTGCTGATGTTGATGGCGACGTTCCTCATAGGTTGCTGAATGCGCCCACGGCGCAAGCCTGACGCCGTCCCACCCGTACCGGCACCCTGTCCTGTTCAGATTCAAACCAAGGAGCCCCCATGCACATCCCCTCCCTCAAAGAAATTGTCAGCGCCGAAGAATGGCAGCTGCGTTGCGATCTGGCCGCCTGCTACCGGCTGGTGGCCGCTTATGGCTGGAGCGACCTGGTGTTCACCCACGTGAGCGCCCGCATTCCCGGCCCGGAGCACCATTTTCTGATCAACCCCTATGGGCTGATGTTTGACGAAATCACGGCGTCGAGCTTGGTCAAGATCGACCAGCACTGCAACAAACTCAGCGACTCGCCCTTTCCCGTCAACCCGGCCGGCTTCACCATCCACAGCTGCATCCACCAGGCACGCGACGACGCCGGCTGCGTGCTGCACACCCACACGCGCGCCGGGGTGGCGGTGAGCGCCCAGAAGTGCGGTGTGCTGCCAATCAGCCAGCAATCCACCTTTGTGCTGGGCTCGCTGGCCTACCATGACTACGAAGGGGTAGCGCTGCGCGATGACGAAAAACCACGCCTGCAGGCCGACCTGGGCACGGCCAACTATTTGATGTTGCGCAACCACGGGCTGCTGACGGTAGGCAAGACCATCCCCGACGCCTTCCTGGCGATGTACGTTTTTGAGAACACCTGCCGCATCCAGATCGACGCCCAAGCGGGTGGCGAGCTGACATATGTCAATCCGCAGATCGTGGCCGACATCGCCAGTGTCATGAAGGTCGCCACCGCAGGCATGGGGGCAGCGCTGGCTTGGCCCGCGCTGCTGCGCAAGCTCGACCGCCTGGACCCGGACTACAACTCATGAGCACCAACCCCGGCCAACCGGTGCGCGACGCACTGGAAGCCACCCTCAAGCTGCAGCGTGCCGCCTACTTTGCCCACCCGGTGCCCACACTGGACGAGCGCCGCGCCGACCTGCTCAAGCTGCAAGCCTTCATCCGCGACAACAAGGAGGCGCTGGTGGCCGCCGTCAACGCCGACTATGGCAGCCGCTCCCGGCACGAGACCCTGTTTACCGAGATCTTTCCGGTCATCGACGCGGTGGCCCACACGCTCAAACACCTCAAGCAATGGATGAAGCCGCAAGTGCGCGGCATTGACCTGCGCAATTTCATGGGTGCCAGCAACCGCGTCATTCCCCAGCCGCTTGGGGTAGTCGGCTCCATCGTGCCGTGGAACTTTCCCATCAACCTGAGCTTTGTCGGCCTGATCTACATCTTCGCCGCCGGCAACCGGGCCATGGTCAAGATGTCGGAAAACTCACGCCACCTGGCCCAATTTCTGATCGAGAAAATCCCGGCCTATTTCCCCCGTGAAAAGCTGGCCTTCTTTGATGAAACCGGTGGCGTCGGCATCGAGTTCTCCCAGCTCAAGTTCGACCACCTGCTGTTCACCGGCTCCGGCCAGACCGGGCGGGCCGTGATGGCGGCGGCCGCGCAAAACCTGTGCCCGGTTACGCTGGAGCTCGGCGGCAAGTCCCCCGCCATCGTCTGCGACGACTACCCGCTGCGCAAGGCGGTCGAGCGCCTGCTGTTTGTCAAGCTGCTCAATGCCGGGCAAATTTGCACCACGGTCGACCACGTGTTCATCCCCCAAGGCAAGAGCGCCGAATTTGTCGCCGCCGCCAAGCAAATCGTGTCCGAACGCTACCCGCAGCTGGAGTCGCCAGACTTCACCGCCATCATCGACGCACGCGCCTTCGAGCGCCTCACCGCCGCGCTGGACGAGGCCGAGGCCGGCGGCGCCACGCTGGTGCAGCTGATTCCCGGCAAAAAGTGGGACGCCGTCACCCACAAGATCGCACCGCACATCGTGCTCAACGCACCGGCCGACAGCATTCTGCACAAGCGCGAAATTTTCGGGCCGATCCTGCCGGTCATTGAATACAGCGCCCTGGAGGACGTGATTCAGGACATCAACAATGGCCCGCGTCCGCTGGCGCTGTACCCTTTCAGTAACGACAAAAAGATCGTACAGACCCTGCTGGACCGCGTGATGTCGGGCGGCGTCAGCGTCAATGACGGCCTGTTCCACGTCGGCCAGAACGACCTGCCGTTTGGCGGAATTGGTGAAAGCGGCATGGGCCATTACCACGGCTACGAAGGCTTCGTCACCTTCTCCAAGATGCGCCCGGTGTTCTACCAGGCGTCCTTCAGTGCCGTCAAATTCCTGTGGCCACCCTACGGAAAATTCGCCACCAAATACCTCGATTCCCTGACCAAGTAAACCTCGCTCAACCCGGTATTACCCATGCAGATTCACGAGTTTGACTATGTCGTGATCGGCGCCGGGGCGGGCGGCTGTGTGCTGGCCAGCCGCCTTTCCGAGGACCCTCTGGTTTCGGTTTGTTTGCTGGAAGCAGGCGGCCCCGACACCTCGGCCCTCATCCACGCGCCACTAGGCTTTGCCGCCACCGCCGCGCTCGGCCTGCACAACTGGAACTACCAGACCGTGCCGCAAGCCGGCCTGAACAGGCGCCGCGGTTTTCAACCGCGCGGCAAGGTGCTTGGCGGCAGCAGTTCCATCAACGCCATGGTCTACACCCGCGGCCACCGGCTGGACTATGAGCACTGGGCTGAGTTGGGCAACCCCGGCTGGTCCTATGCCGATGTCCTGCCCCTGTTCAAGCGCAGCGAGAACAATGAATGCTTTGGCGCCGACGACTACCGCGGCAGCGGCGGCCCGCTCAATGTAAGCTACCTGCGCAGCCCCAGCAGCATCAACCAGGCGTTCTTAAAAGCCTGCAGCGAGCAGGGTGTGCCCATCACCAAGGACTACAACGGCGCCTCCCAGTTCGGCTGCGCCCCAGCCCAGGTCACGCAGAAAAACGGCGAACGCTGGAGTGCGGCCAAGGCCTACCTCACGCCGCACATGGCGCGCCCCAACCTCAGCGTCATCACGCGGGCCCACACCCAGCGCATCGTGCTAGAGGGCAAGCGTGCCGTAGGTGCCGAGTTTCTGGCGGCAGGCAACACACAGCAGGTGCGAGCCCGGCGCGAGGTAATCCTGTCGGGCGGCGCCTACGGCTCGCCGCAGTTGCTGATGCTGTCGGGCATCGGCCCGGCTGCCCATTTGCAGCAGCATGGCATTCCCGTGGTGCATGAGCTGCCCGGCGTCGGCCAGAATCTGCACGACCACATCACCGCCGTTCTGATCTACCGCACGCCACGAAAAGACGCCACCTTCGGACTGTCTCTGGCCGGGCTGACGGCGATTGTCAAGGGCATCTTTGAGTGGCGCAAGCAGCGCTCCGGCATCATCACCAGCAACGTGGCGGAATCACAGGCCTTCCTGTTTGCCGACCAGAGCGCACCCTCGCCCGACATCCAGCTCGCGCTGTGTACCGGCATTGTGGACGACCACACCCGCAAGAACCACCTTGGGCACGGCTACACGCTGCACGTCACGCTGGTCCGCCCCAAGAGCCGCGGCAGCGTCACGTTGCAAAGCGCCAAGGCCCAGGATGCGCCGCTGATCGACCCGCAATTCCTGTCCGACCCGCGCGACCTAGCCACCCTGATCAAGGGCACGCAAATCGGCTACGACATCATGCAAAACCCGGCGCTTGCCCCGTACCGCGGCGAGATGCTCTACCCGCTTGAGCGCGACAACCCAATGCAGATCGAGCAATTTTTACGTGACCATTCTGACACCGAGTACCACCCCTGCGGCACCTGCAAAATGGGCCCGGCGAGCGACCCCATGGCGGTGGTGGACGCCACCTTGCGTGTCTATGGCATCGAGCACCTGCGCGTGGTGGACGCGTCCATCATGCCGCAGCTGGTGTCCGGCAACACCAACGCGCCGACCATCATGATTGCGGAAAAAGCGGTGGACCTGATCAGGGGTCGAGCGGCCTGAATCGACAATGCTATTGTTTTGATGGCGGAAAAAACGCGGGGTCTCAATACTGTTCGGGCTGAGCTTGTCGAAGCCTTGCTCTTTGCGCGCAATCGACAAATTTAGGCCGATTTCGGTCGATTGCGTCCCACCTTCCAAGCGCCATACATCACCACGACACCCGGAATCAAAATCATGGCCCAAATCACTTTTTCCATGTTCGCTTTGACGATGGCAACGTTACCAAAGAAATAACCGATAGTGACGATACCCCCGACCCACAAAGCTGCGCCGCCGATGTTGTAGATCGTGAACTTGCGGCGTGACATTTCAGACACGCCAGCCACAAAAGGCACGAACGTGCGTAGAAATGGCATAAACCGCGCTGCAACAATCGTTACGCCACCATACTTTTCATAAAAATTATGGGCTTGATTAAATGCGTTTTTATTGAAAAAGCGGGACTGTTCCCACTGAAATACCTTTGGGCCGAAATATCGGCCCAGCGTGTAGTTGCATTGGTCACCTAACACCGCAGCAACAAATAAAAGTCCTACCGCCAAGGGGTAACTCATCAAGCCCACACCGCACATGGCACCGACTACAAACAGCAATGAGTCACCGGGTAAAAACGGCATCACCACCACGCCAGTTTCGACAAAAATAATCGCAAAAAGCAGCGCATAGACCCATACGCCATAGTTGGCGACAAACACCTCCAGGTACTTGTCGATGTGGATGATGAAGTCGATAACGAAGGTGATGATTTCCATGGGCCTGATTTTGACAGGTCTTGATGAGAGAACTTCCAGCCCAAGCCCTAAAATCAAAACCAATGTCTGCCCCACTCATCCCAAACCAGCCCCGCCGCCCGATTCGCGAACTGCCCGATGAGCTCATCAGCCAGATTGCCGCTGGCGAAGTGGTGGAGCGCCCCGCCTCGGTGGTGCGTGAGCTGCTTGACAACGCACTCGATGCGGGTAGCACACAAGTCAGCGTGCGCCTGCTGGCTGGCGGTGTGCGCCTGATACTGGTGGAAGACGACGGCTGGGGTATTGCGCGCAACCAACTGGCGCTGTCGCTGCGTCGCCACGCGACCAGCAAAATCGCCTCGCTGCAAGACCTTGAATCCGTTGGCACCATGGGCTTTCGGGGTGAGGCGCTGGCTGCCATCAACTCGATTGCTGACATGAGTTTGCTGTCAGCAACTGAAGGTGATGATTCAGCCCATAAACACGCCTGGCAGCTCGATGGCCGTACTGGCGAACTTAAAGTCGCAGCCCGCGCACGCGGCACCAGTGTTGAAGTGCGCGAGCTGTTTTACGCCACCCCGGCGCGGCGCAAATTTTTAAAAACTGATGCGACTGAACTGGCGCACTGCATAGAGGCGGTGCGCCGTCATGCGCTGGTTCGGCCCGATGTGGGCTTTGCGATCTGGCATGAAGGCAAGCTGATCGAACAGTGGCGAGCGTGCGTCGGCGAGACCGCGTTTGAACAACGCCTGGCTGACGTGCTGGGCAGCGACTTTGTAGCGCAATCCGTCGCCGTGCATTACGAGAGCACGGCACGCCGCGCTGACGGCTCCCCCTTGGTTACCGTGCGTGGCCGTGCCGGCATACCCGATGCCGCCCGCTCGCGCGCCGATCAGCAGTTTTCCTACGTTAATGGCCGCTATGTGCGCGACAAGGTGCTCACCCACGCCGCGCGCAGCGCCTATGAAGACGTGCTGCACGGCCACCGCCAGCCGGTGTATGCGCTGTATGTCGAGATCGATCCGACGCGTGTCGATGTGAACGTACACCCGACCAAAATCGAAGTGCGTTTTCGGGATGGCCGCGACATTCATCAGGCGGTGCGGCATGGGGTTGAAAACGCGCTTGCTATACCAAGGGCGACCGGCTCTGAACAGTCGCCCTTCGGAAGTGGAGAAAATGGAACACCTGAGAGCCCTTCAGAAGCATTTTCAGGCCTTTTTTCAGGAATAAAAACGGCTGGAACGACCTATTCATGGGCGCAACCAGCTATTAATTTTGCAGCAAATTCAAATCGCAAGGTTTCCGATTTCGAGGCCATGTGGCCTTCCCAATCAACAAATGAAGCATCAACAAATTCAGCCGTCACAGTTGCTGCCGACTTACCCCCCAACGACTGGCCTCTAGGTCGCGCCATCGCGCAGCTACAAGGTATTTATGTGCTGGCAGAAAACACCCAGGGCCTGGTGATTGTGGACATGCACGCGGCCCACGAGCGCATCGTTTACGAACGCTTAAAAACGCAAATGGACACCGCCAGCATCGCCAGCCAACCACTGCTGATCCCCGCCACCTTCGCAGCTACCCCCCAAGAAGTCGCCACCGCCGAGGCAAGTGTCGAAGCCCTAGCCACGCTGGGTCTGGAGATCACGCCCTTCTCGCCCAAAACCCTGGCCGTACGCGCCGTGCCCACCAGTCTGGCGCAGGGCGATGCGGTAGAACTAGCACGCAGCGTACTGGCCGAGTTGGCGCAGCATGATGCAAGCAGCGTCATCCAGCGCGCGCAAAACGAGTTGCTGTCCACCATGGCGTGCCACGGCTCAGTGCGCGCCAACCGCAAACTGACCCTAGACGAGATGAATGCCCTGCTGCGCCAGATGGAGGCCACCGAGCGCTCCGACCAGTGCAACCACGGCAGGCCGACCTGGCGACAGGTCAGCATCAAAGAGTTGGATGCGCTGTTTATGCGCGGGCGCTAAAAAACCCATGCACAGCGATTTGTTGCCGACCTGTATTGCCTTGGCCGGTCCAACCGCCTCTGGCAAAACGGCTGCCGCTTTGGCGATTGCCCAGCGCTGGCCGGTTGAAATCATCAGCGTTGATTCAGCCCTGGTGTACCGCGGCATGGACATTGGTAGCGCCAAACCCACGCCGGATGAACTGGCCGCCGTACGGCATCACCTGATTGATATTCGCGACCCACTCAATGCCTACAGTGCGGCGGAGTTTGTGCTGGACGCAAAGCGTTTGATGCGGGAGATCAGCGCCAGAGGCAGGCGGCCCCTGCTGGTTGGCGGCACCATGCTGTACTTCAAAGCGCTGATGCAGGGTATCGACGACATGCCCAAGGCCGACCCCGGCGTACGCGCACAGATTGCGCTGCAAGCACAGACAAAAGGCTGGCCCGCCATGCACGCCGAGCTGGCCAAAGTAGACCCTATCACTGCCGCCCGGCTGCAGCCCCAGGACTCACAGCGCATCTCGCGTGCTTTGGAAGTTTTTAAAATTTCTGGCCAGCCGCTGTCTTTTTTCCAGACCCGCAATACTGCCAAAGATGTGGCCGATTTACACCCCAATATTGATTTCAATTTCAGGCTTATTTCACTCGAACCCCTGGAGCGTAGCTGGCTGCATGCCCGCATTGCTGCACGGTTTGATGCCATGCTGGCCGCAGGCTTTATGGATGAAGTCAAAGCCCTGCGCGCGCGCGGCGACCTGCATGCCGATTTGCCGTCCATGCGCTGCGTCGGTTACCGCCAGGCTTGGGAGGCACTGGAGGGAACATCACCGATGGCGGAGCTGCGCGACAAAGGCATCTTCGCCACCCGCCAGCTCGCCAAACGGCAGATCACCTGGCTGCGCTCCATGCCCGAGCGGCATCTGGTCGCCTGCGATGCGCCTGACGCGCTGGAGCAGGTGCTGGCGCTCATCGAACCGGTCTGGGCATGACGCTACAAATTGAAAACCTCTGCAAACGCTATGGCGACAGTGTGGTGTTCAGTCACGTCTCGCTGGCTGTTGCGCCTGGCGAGTTTGTCGCCATCGTCGGCGAGTCGGGTGTCGGCAAATCCACTCTGCTCAACTGCATGGCTGGGCTGGACAGCTGGGACGCGGGCACGGTCGCGCTGATGGGCACAGACCTTGGCAGCCTGCCCGACGACCAGCGCGCCTTGCTGCGGCGCCGACACGTCGGTTTTGTGTTTCAGGCCTTTCATGTGCTGCCACATCTGGACGTTGCGCAAAACGTGGCGCTGCCTTTGCTGCTGCTCGGCATCAGTGACAGCGCGCGGGTTCAGGCGATGCTGGAGGCCGTGGGGCTGTCAAGCTTGGGCGCGCGCCTGCCACAGCAACTCAGCGGCGGGCAGTTGCAGCGTGTTGCCATTGCGCGGGCACTGGTACACCGGCCCAGCCTGCTTCTAGCCGATGAACCAACCGGCAATCTCGACCCGACCACGGCAGCAAAAGTCATGGATGCATTGATCGCGCAGACACGTGAGCATGGTGCGTCTCTGGTACTGGTGACGCACTCGGAAGCCGCAGCGAGCAGAGCGGATCGGGTGCTTTATCTGACGCCGGACGGAATCCGGTAATTCCGGTAACTTCGGTAATAGCTGTGTCGCAAACAAGTCTGCTACCCGCATTGCTGCGAAGCTTCTCCTGGCAAGAGCTTCGCCACCACCCATGGCGCAACCTGGCCGCTGCGGTGGCGGTGATGCTGGGTGTGGCGCTGGCTTTTTCAGTACACCTCATCAATGCATCGGCATTAGCCGAATTTTCGCAGGCCGTGCGCTCCGTCAATGGCCAGCCAGACCTTGAGCTGCGCGCCGTGCAAGGGACATTTGACGAAAGCATTTTTGAGCGTGTTGCCAATCATCCGCAAGTAGCTGTAGCCAGCCCGGTACTGGAGCTTGCGACCTACGCGCTGGCTGCAAGCGACACGACCACTGGCAAGCGAGTGGCTATACGCGTGCTGGGCCTGGACGCGCTGGTGGTGGCGCAGCTTGCGCCTGCGTTGATGCCCGTGCTGGATAAAAACAGCTCCCCTGATACAGACCGTTTTTCGCTGTTCACGCCCGGCACTGTTTTTATCAACGTGGCGGCCCGGCAAAGCCTGCCTGGCAACACCTTCAAGATACAAAGCGGCCTACAGTTGATAGACGTGACAGTTGCTGGCAGCGTGAGCGCAGGTGGCGCTGCGCTGGCTGTGATGGACATTGCAGCAGCGCAAGATTTGTTTGGCAAAACGGGCCAGTTGTCGCGCATTGATGTGCGGCTTAAGCCCGGCGTTGACCGCGCCGCTTTTGTGCAGGCTCTGGCATTGCCGCCGGGCATCACCACATCCGAGCCGGGGGACGACGTGCAGCGCGTGAGCAATCTGTCGCGCGCCTACCGCGTCAACCTCACCGTGCTGGCGCTGGTGGCACTGTTCACGGGGGCCTTCCTGGTGTTCTCTGTGCTGTCACTCAGCGTCGCCAAACGTGCGCAGCAGTTTGCGCTGCTGGGTGTGCTGGGCTTAACCGGACGCGAGCGTTTGCGGCTGGTACTGCTCGAGTCCGCTCTGCTGGGCACGCTGGGCAGCGCTGCGGGCATTGCGTTGGGCACAGCGCTCGCCGCACTGGCCCTGCGCATGCTGGGTGGCGACCTAGGCGGCGGCTACTTTGCGGGCGTGGCACCCAGCCTGCAATGGAGCACTCTAGCGGCTGTGAGCTACGCTGCGTTGGGCATAGCCGCAGCGCTGGTCGGCGGCTGGTGGCCGGCCCGCGCCGTGCAAAAGCTGCCGCCCGCGCAAACACTTAAAGGCCTCGGTGCTGCACCACTGCAAAACAAAAACCATTACCTGAGCCTCATGCTGATCACTGCGGCTGCATTGCTGGCCTTGACACCGCCCATACACGGTATCCCTCTCGCCGCATACGTCTCGGTCGGGCTGCTGCTGGTGGGCGGCATCACCGCCCTGCCTTGGCTGATTGCGCTGCTGTATGACCGCCTGATTCTGATCCCCTGGATTGCCCACAGCCTGCTGCCCATGCTGGCCGTCGAACGCGCGCGCCGCGTACGCGCCAGCGCAGCGGTAGCAGTGAGTGGCGTGGTCGCGTCACTCAGCCTGGCGGTGGCGCTGACGGTGATGGTGGCGAGCTTTCGTGATTCAGTCACGCACTGGCTGGATGTGGTGTTGCCAGCCGATCTGTACCTGCGCACGGCAGCGCCTTCGGGCAGCGGCGCTGGCGACACGGTGTACTTCACACCTGACTTTGTGCGCGCTGTTGCCACAGTCAAAGACGTGAATCGGGTCAGCAGCCTGCGCACAACTTCGGTCTTGCTGGATGCATCGCAGCCCGCCGTGGCGCTGATAGCCCGCGACATCAGCGACCCGGCCACTACCCTGCCTCTGGTTGGTAACCCTTTGCCTGTGCCGCCTGGCCAGATAGCGATTTACGTCAGTGAAGCCATGCTTGATTTGTATGGCGCACGCCCCGGGAGCACATTTGAGCCACTTTCAAAGGTTTTTACAGATGCTTTTAGGCCTACAGACCAACAGATTCAAGCTGAAATGACGAATTTTTCAGCTACTGATTTAATAGCGCATAAAGATTCTGACAAGGTGCCGAAATTTTTCGTTGCCGGTATCTGGCGCGACTATGCCCGGCAGTTTGGCGCGATTGCCATGGCCAAAAGCGACTACGAACGCCTGACTGGCGACAGCCGCGTCAACGACCTCGCCATCTGGCTGGATACCAATGCCGTGAGCAGCGACGTAGAGCAGGCCGTGCGGCTTGAGGCCGACCGCTTTACGGGCATGGACTCCAACGCAGGTGCATTGATTGAATTCGCATCAACCCGGCAGATACGCAGCATCTCATTAAAAATATTTGACCGCAGCTTTGCCGTGACCTACTGGCTGCAAGCCGTGGCGATAGCGATTGGCCTGTTTGGCGTGGCGGCAAGCTTTAGCGCGCAGGTGCTGGCGCGGCGCAAGGAGTTTGGTTTGCTCGCACACTTGGGCTTCAGCCGGCGGCAAATTCTGGCGGTAGTGGCAGGCGAAGGCGCGGCATGGACGCTGATGGGCTCCATCGCCGGCCTGGGGCTGGGACTGCTGGTAGCCGTGGTGCTGGTGCATGTCATAAACCCGCAAAGCTTTCACTGGACTATGGATTTGATAACACCATGGCTACGGCTGCTAGCCCTGTGCACTGCGGTGGTCATGGCTGGCACGCTGACGGCATGGCTGGCCGGAAGTGCGGCGGCGGGCAAGGATGCAGTGCTGGCGGTGAAAGAAGACTGGTAGTTTCTGAGCAGTAGCGTCAGACATCACGAGGCAAGCAATTTTTCTTTTGCTGACGCCCTTCACTCATCAAAGAGGGATCAGATGGTCAGTTCTAACATTCGAACATTTTGTTGTAATGTTAGAATTGACCCTGTTGCTGAAAGAACCATTTCCGCTTAGCCACGCTTGTATTGTTCGAACATTTTGTGCGGCACTAGATACAAGTTTCCGCGCGAGCGAGAGAAGGCCACATATAACTTGTTGCGCGTTCCAGGCGGGAGCCCTCTGAGGTCGTTCTTCTTGTAGTGGCTCAGGGTAGTTTCGTTGAGCACGACGCAAACTTCGTCGTAGTGGTCCTCGCCCTTCGATGCGCCCCAGTTCTGTGAGGTGCAGCCATACTTCGCGTGCTTTTGATAGAACAGCTTGACCACGTCATCACGCGCGTGCAGCGCGTCAGCGTCGGCTTGGTTCTTCACTAATACGACTTGCGCAGCGCGGTCCGAATGCGAATTGATGTCGACGCCCAAGCTTTCGCGGATGAACAAGCAGACCGCGGGGCTGCACCTGCGGCTCTTAGCCAGCGAAGTTGTGTCCACTTCGACGCCGGCATCGGTGAATCGCTTGACGTAGGTGCGGAAGTTGGCGTGTAGATTGGCGTTGACGGAGCCGTCGCGACTGGTGTCGTAGGTGTGTTGGAAATAGTCGCCCACTAGCAGCATCGACACGTTGGCGTCACAGAGAGAGACGAGAAAGTTGAAGTCGTTTCCGGCGAAGTCCTGCACCTCGTCGACGCAGATGACGTCGAAGTATTTTTCGATTCTCTCGCGCGCGTCGCGGTCCATGCCACGGCTCAACACTAGCTTAGCGAGCCTGTTGTAGTAAAGGCGGCGGCCCCCGTCGAGGTAGAAGCGATCTTGTGTCTGGTTGAACCGGCGCTCGTCAAGTGGCGGCCCAGCGAAATTGAGGCCGGCAGTAGGCATGCGCAACCCCATCGCGGGCCGAAAGCAAAAGGAGTGCAGAAAGGAGAAGTAAGTCATCAGCGCGACGTTGGCTGGGACATGGCCAAGCCGCTGGATGACCTTACGGCGCAGGTTGTGCAGGTTCTCGTCGGTATAAGTGAAGATTAGATAGCGTTTGGCCGCGTCGATACCTTCAACGATGCTGGTGGTCTTTCCTGAGCCCGCCACAGCGAAGACTACCCTCTTATCCAAGCGATGGCCTCTTGAAGGTATCCCGGGGCGACCAAGGTCGCTCCTTTTTTGTCAAGCAGCGCCAAAGCCGCCTCGGCTTTGTTTCCCAGCATGTATTCCTGCGTGGTGAGCGTCCTGCGCCCAGCCCCGAATAACTCGTCACAGGCGGCGACGTTGTCTTGATAGAGACAGATTTCGAAAGTGCTCCGGTCAGAATCCTCGTCGGCGAAGACGCGAGCATTCTCGCCAAGGTAGCCCTCGTAGTTTGCGACGCAGTGCTTTTCATAGTCGCCGTCGTTGTCGCGTATCACGGCGGTTCGGATCTTCAAAAGTTTAGCGAGATCCAAATATCGTTTGAAACTCGTACCTCCGACCGAGATTACGTGGACACCATCGCTCTCGAGGGTGGATTTCGAATGCGTGGCATAGAGCGCGGATATCAGAATGAATTCGGCGTCGCCCTCGACCAAGATGACCCTCTTGGACATGGCGAATTCGAGCGCGTTGTTGTCGGGTGCCTTACAGAAGAAATTCGCCGTTGTCTCGGGCAGCTCCTTGAGGGTGACTGGCCGGGACACGCCGTCGAGCAGCACCGCCTTTCGCAGGTCCAGTCGCGAGCACACTAGGCTGCTGTGGGTGGCGACGAACACCTGCTTGCTGTCGGAGCCAGAGATGCGCTCGATGAGCCTACGCATGTTGCCATGGCTTAGATGGTTCTCGGGCTCCTCCAACAGCAAAGCGTCGATCGCGTGCTCGGCATCCTTCTTGCGCAGGGCAAACTCGATTTTGATGAGCGATTGTCGGCCCTTGCCTTTACTCTCGATGGCGATGCCGCCCTCGGTGATGACCAGGTCGCCTTCCAAGTTGGACTTTGGCGAGCTCCTCAGCCAGAACTTGAAGTCTTCGATCTTGCCGTTGAGCGTGCTCAAGTGCTCGGTCCAGAAGGTTTCCTTGCTCCTGCGGTATTGGTTCTCGTGGCCGCCGCGCTCGCGCGCGCTTGCGTTGGCGTGGTAGAGGGCGCGGGTGTATTCGCGCGCGGCATAGTCGCTGTTGATCTGCGAGCTGTCGATCAACAGATGGCGCAAGAACTTTCGGTACGCGCCGTAGGGCTCGTTAGCGAAAGTGGCGAACTTTATAGCGTAGAACTCGAAAGGAAAGTTCGGGTGGTCGTCTTGGAGGATCTGCGCGATCTCTTTGCCGTATTCGCTGGACGGCTCGCACGAGAAGCGCAGGCCGTCGGTATTGTCATGCTTCGAATTGCACCTGCCATGGAGCTCGTGCTTCTGCTGGTCCGACAGATAGACCTCTACGAACATCGTAGGCAGGTCCTCGGGGCGCTTGGCGCCTTTCAAGAACGCTTCTACTGCGGGCTTATGGATGAGCGACTCGATCCCGATCGATTCCACTTTGCTTCTGCTGCCGCTGAGGGCGAGGTCGAGCGCCAGAAGAATCGAGCTCTTGCCCGCCTCGTTGTCGCCAATTAAGATGTTCATCGTTGGATCACAGTCGAGCTCGAACGCGTCAAACCGCTTGAAGTTCGACATGACAATCTTTTGGATCGTCTTCATTCGAGTCCCTGAGCGAATGACTGCACCAGCGACACCAGGACAAGTCCGATTTCTTTTGGAAGGCGTGCTGAGCCATCGCCTCCGATTGGAAGTTTCGGAGTCTGAGTAATGGCATTCCTTCGCATGGTCTTCCTCCTGTTTTTCGACATGATAGGCGCAGACACATTGTCCGTGTTACCCAAAAACGTTACTTTTTGAACCACGCCTCGCGCACCAGCACGCCGGACGCGTTGCGCTGCACGATGCGTTCGGTCGGAAGGGTACAGAAGGCGGCAAGGCTTGGAGGGCGTCATCGGTTGGAGTTTGCAGTCTGTGCAGTCAATGTATAGAATACGGTTAATCAATGTTAATCATGCATCCATGCAAACCCTGACCCAAACCCAATTTCAAGCGGCATTTGCGCACGGAGCCATAGAGTCGGTGGGGCTTGTGCCCAGTGGTCCGCGGTTTGCCGTGAAGTTTGTCACCCGCACAGGCGAGGCCACGCTGGTGCAGGCGCGCGGCGCGGTGCCGCGCCTGTTTGGCACGACCGATAGTGCATTGAAGCTACTGCACAAGCTGGGCGTGCGCCGCATCGTGCTGGACAAATTGGACGAATGGCAGCCAGAGCAAGCCATCCTGCAAAAGCGCTCGCGGCCGGATAGGGCGCTGGCCTTGACCCGCGCCGCTGAGTACGACCGCTGGGTTAATGCCAAGGTGCAGTCCAGCCGGGATGATCCTCGTCCCGCCATTGCCGATGACGACTGGCAAACTGTTCGCGCTGCCAAGTTGGTACAACGGCAAGCGTTGCAGGCCGGATGAGCTGCGCCACTTGGCGTGTCATTCGTCGCCCAGAATATCGTGAAGACCTGGATGCGATAGAGGCATGGGTCGCCAAAGACAATCCGCTCGCAGCTACAGATTTATGGCTATTGATCGACACTCAGGTCGATCACCTCAGCGACCCCAACTTTCCACGCCGTGCCAGCGAGCGGGTTGCTGGAGCGCATGAGCTGGTGGCCCATGAGAATTACATCGTTTATTTCGATCAGGATCCAACCCGCTGCACCGTGACCGTGCGGGCCGTGGTGCACGTGGCAAGGCAGTTTCCGAAAAACGCCCCAAGGTGAGATACTTTTATTGGTAAATCAGCCTTTAGCCCCGGCTCGCTGAATATGCGCAAGCAGCTATATATTCAATAGCGACCGCTGCAGCGCTGCCAGCATGAATCTCTGCGCCGGGCTGCCGGTGATGAGGTCTTGCACCTGCGTCTTGGCGCGTTGGACATCGGCCCCGGTGGCGTGGGTTGCGGCAATCAGTGCATCAAACGCCTCCTGTACTTCCCCGGCCGTCATCTCATAGCCATGCCCGCGTGAGATCCAGCGCAGCGCGGCCAAGGCACATTCTGTAGCGAAGCTAGGTTGGCTGGTGCAAAAGTCTCTGGCCGCGCGCGTCAGGGTCCGCGGGTCGGCCGGGCTGCGCTGGATGAGGTCCATCGCCACCAGATACAGCCCGGCGTCCTTGGCGGCGGCAAACCATTTGCCCTCGTTGCCCGGTGTGCTGGCCACCAGGTCGTGCAGCACGTCCGCAGGCAACTTGTGCGGATACTTTTTGCAAATGGCCCGGAAGGTGGCCAGGTTGGTGGTGCTTTCGTTGGCCACCACTGCATAGCGGCGGTAAGCCTCGTCGGCCATGCCGGATGACAGCAATATCTCTTCGCAGGTCTGGGCGATCTGCCACTGCGGGTCGTTGATGCCGGCTGGCTCTTCGGCATAGCGCAGTGCCTCGGCGCGTCTGCCCATGGCCACCAGTGCTTTGACGCCCCAGCGCCTGTCGTGCCACCACGGGTGTCGCGCGGTCGCAATCAGGGCCAGCAGCTCTTCATGACGGCCGGCTGCAAGCAGTGCCGACAGGCAGGCCGTGGTGCCTTTGAAGTACCCGTGACCGGATGCGTTGGGGCTCCAGACGCTTTGCACGGTGGGTAGCAATTCATCGGCCCAGGTGGAGGCCAATTCCGGCCCCGTGCACAACTCGCCCCAGTAGTCGCCCAAAGACTCGATGTAAGGCATTTCGTCTTCGTCCAGGGCTTGCCACAGTTTACGCATCCACTTTTGCCGCACCGCCGGGGTGACCGGGGCGTTGGCGATGACGGGTGTCAGGGTTTCAATCGCCCGGTTGACCCAGGATCCGAGCGCGCCAGACGAACTGTCTACACCCATCAGGGCGGGGGACAGCTTGCCCAGCAGCATGATGGCCCCTTCGGCGGCAAGTACCAGGTCTTTTTTGCCCACTTGTCTGATCTCAGCCAGCGCTTCCTTGATGCGCTGAATGGGCGTGTCTGAGCGCCAGCCAAACGCATTGCGCTTGAAGCGCGGCGAAAACTGCCATTTGTGGGGCAGAGCGGGGGGGTCAGAAGGTGCTTTGGGCATAGAGCATTTATTATCGGAAAGAATCGGGGTAAGACTCCAATTAGATTGAGCCGCTACAAATAAAATAGCTTGTAACATCCGTATCCATTGGCTCACAGCCACTTTAGCCGCTCAAAAATCGGCCCTTCCAAGCTGCCAGCAGCCGTTGATGAACATCCCATTCAACGGAGGTCTTCATCAACGGAAAAGGGACCCAAAGCCCGATAGCACGTCCGGGCAGGCGGGCTGCGAGAATTGAAGGCATGACATCTTTGACTTTGCCAAGTAGCCCCAGACGCCAGATCATCGCCAGCAGCTTGATAGCGCTAACCGGATTGAGCAGCCTGATGCCTTCAGCCCACGCACTGCCCGCAAAAACACTCAACTTCCCGCGCGACCGGGGCGCTCACCCCGACTTCAGAACCGAGTGGTGGTACATCACTGGCCAAGCAACATCGGGCAAGGATGCAGTGCTGGCGGTGAAAGAAGACTGGTAGGCGCGGCGGTTCAGGCCTGGCAGAACCGGGCCTGGTCTGCGGCGCAGCCTAGTACCGCGACTCAATGCGTGATAACCACCAGCACGCTGCAGGGCGCGTGTTCGATCAGCGACTTGGACACCGAGCCGCGCCACCAGCGCGCTGCCCAGCCGTCCAGATGTTTGTGGCCAACGACGATCAGGTCGGCGTTGATCTTGCGAGCGTACTTGGTGATTTCATCGACGGTCTCGCCAACCACCACTTCCCCATGCGCCTGTTGGCCGGCCTCGGCCAGGTGGCGCAAACCTTCATCCAGGATGGCGCTGTACTTTTCTTTTTCATGCTCGGCCATGCTTCTGTCGTACACGCCGCCTTCCACGCCGATCAGGTCCATGTAGAGCTGCGTCACGGCAATCATGGTCAGCGCGGCCTGGCTCCATTGCGCAATCTCCCGGCAGTCCAGCAGCGCCTTTTGTCCGGCCTTGGAACCGTCATATGCCAACAAAATCTGCTTGTACATGTTGCGTCTCCCACATTGAGTCAAAGGAAGTTTCAAGAATGGCTCAAGGATAGACCTTACACCCCTGCCCCGCAACTCCGACAAGCCCTACAGGCCGAGGGCGCTTGCTGCGAAAATGATTCGATGCGCCCCGCCATCACACCCGCCCACCCGTCGCCCGGCCTGCTGCGACGCCGCCTGCTGCTGGCCACGGGCCTGGCGGGTGTGGTCGTCGGCGCCGACCCGGCCCACGCCCTGCCGGCCAGGGCGATGGAGTTTCCGCGCGACTTTGGCGCGCACCCTGACTTTCGCACCGAGTGGTGGTACATCACCGGGCATGCCACCTCGGGTGCGCGCGAGTTTGGCTTTCAGCTCACCTTTTTTCGCTCGCGCGTCGATGCCACCCAGGGCATGACGTCAAGGTTTGCGGCCAAGCAACTGATTTTTGCGCATGCCGCCATCACCGACGTGCAGGGCAAAAAACTCTGGCACGACCAGCGTATAGCCCGCGAGGGTTTTGACATCGCCACCGCAAGCCAGAAAGACATGAGCATCAAGCTGCGCGACTGGTCGCTGCAAAGCCGGGACGGCAAACACAGTGCCAAGCTGCCCGCCTCAGACTTTGCACTGAACCTGCAATTTACAGAAACCCAGCCGGTACTGCTGCAAGGCAGACAAGGCCTGTCGCGCAAGGGGCCGGAGGCAAAGCAGGCCAGCTACTACTACAGCCTGCCGCAACTGGCCACCAGCGGCAGCCTGCAAGTCAAGGGCCAGAACTTTGAAGTGACGGGCAAGGCCTGGCTGGACCATGAGTGGAGCGAAGAGTTGATGCACCCCAGCGCTATCGGCTGGGACTGGATAGGCATGAACCTGGATGACGGCAGCGCCCTCACCGCCTTCAGGCTGCGCGACAAGGATGGCAACGCGGTGTGGGACGGCGGATCGTTCCGCCCTGCCAAGGGAGATCTCTACATCTTCAGCCGTGGTGAAGTGTTCTTCAAGCCCACCCGCAGCTGGAAAAGCCCACTCACCCAAACCACCTACCCGGTGGAGTGGATAGTCCGAACCCCGGCAGACGTCTACACCGTGCGCGCCGTCATAGACAACCAGGAGCTCGACAGCCGCCAGTCAACCGGCGCAATCTACTGGGAAGGCCTGAGCGAGCTTTGGAGTAGCAACGGCAAGCGCGTGGGCAGCGGGTATCTGGAGATGACGGGGTATGCGGCACCGCTGCGGCTGTGACAACTTTGCCCGACTAAACTCGTGCAATGGCTACCTCATCACCCTCCAACGCGCCCAAAGGCTCGCCGCGCTCACTGTCTGGCCTGCTGCCTTTTCTGCGTCCCTACCGGGGCCACATCGCACTGGCTGGTTTTTTTCTGGTCATGGCCGCCCTTGCCACGCTGGTGTTTCCGCTGGCCCTGCGCAGCCTGATTGACGGCGGATTGGTCAATAGCGGCCAGACGGCAGCGGACAAGGGCGCCGTGCTGCTTGGCCTTCGCAATCACTTTTTTGAGTTGTTTGCAGTGGCTGCTGCGCTGGGTCTTTTTTCGGCCGGCCGCTTTTACATGGTGAGCTGGCTGGGCGAGCGCGTGACAGCTGATTTGCGCAACGCTGTTTATTCGCATGTGTTGCAGCAAAGCCCGGAGTTTTTTGAAACCACGCAAACCGGCGAGGTACTGAGCCGCCTGACGGGCGACACCACGCTGGTGCAAACCGTGGTCGGTTCGTCACTCAGCATGGGGCTGCGCAATGCCGTGATGGGTGTTGGCGCGCTCTTCATGCTGGTCTATACCAACCCGTATTTGATGGTTCAGGTCCTTGGCGTGCTGGTGCTGATCGTGCTGCCTGCGGTGTGGTTTGGCCGCCGCGTGCGCAAGCTCTCACGTGCCAGCCAGGACCGCGTGGCTGATTCGAGTGCGATCGCGTCAGAAGTGCTCAACGCTATCCCCGTGGTGCAAAGCTACACCGCAGAGGAGCGTGAAGCGACGCGCTTCAACCAATCAACAACCAAGGCATTCAATACCGCCGTGCGCCGCACCAAGGCACGCTCGGTGCTGGTGGCCTTCATCATCATTGCCACCTCTGGCGCGCTGCTGTGGGGCCTGTATCAAGGCACGCAAGCGGTGATGCGCGGCGACATCACGGCGGGCCACTTGGGTCAGACCGTGCTCTACGTCATCCTGCTGGCAGGCGCTACGGCGGTGCTGGGCGAGGTCTATGGCGACCTGCTGCGCGCTGCGGGTGCGACCGAGCGGCTGATGGAGCTGCTGGACAGCCGCTCTGCCATTGCGTCACCCGCCAATCCGGCCCCGGCACACATCACGCAGGCGGGCAGTGCTATTAAATTTGAAGCCGTCACGTTTCACTATCCGTCACGCCCGACGCAAGCTGCGCTGACGGATTTTTCTTTAAGCGTTGCGTCCGGCGAAACCGTGGCCATCGTCGGCCCCAGCGGTGCGGGCAAAAGCACGGTGTTCCAGTTGCTGCTGCGTTTTTACGACCCGACATCAGGTCGCATGGAACTCGATGGTGTGCTTACTCGCGACATGTCACTCAGTGACTTGCGCCAGCGCATCGGCATCGTGCCGCAGGATGCAGTTATTTTTTCGACCAGTGCGCTTGAAAATATTCGCTACGGCAAACCAGATGCGAGGGATGCAGACGTTAAAGCTGCCGCCAAAGCCGCGTTCGCGGACGACTTCATCACCGCACTACCCGAAGGCTATGACACCTTTATGGGCGAGCGTGGCGTGCGGCTGTCAGGCGGCCAGCGCCAGCGCATCGCGATTGCACGCGCCATGTTGAAAAACGCCCCGCTGCTGCTGCTGGACGAAGCCACCAGCGCGCTGGATGCCGAGAGCGAACGCATGGTGCAGGCGGCGCTGGAGTCAGCCATGAAGAACCGCACCACGCTGGTCATTGCGCACCGACTGGCCACCGTGCAGCAGGCCGACCGGATACTAGTACTGGACCACGGCAGGCTGGTGGAGCAAGGTACGCACCACGAATTGGTGCAGCGCGGCGGTATGTATGCGCGGCTGGCGGCACTACAGTTCACGACCTGATCAATCCACTGGGGCATGGTGTGGCAATGAATGCACCAGGCTAGCCAGCCACTCATCAATCAACGCCGGATCATTGATCGTCTTGAGCAACTGGTACGCAACTTCAGCCTCGGGAAATCGCCGACGTAGAAAATTCAGCCACTGCTTGAGCCGCCCGGCCCTTGAGCGCGCATCAAGCCGGGTGCAGACGATGTGCCAGAAGTCAGCCAGCAACGGCACCAGCATGGGCCATGTGACGCCTTGCATATGGACGTTAGGAGCGGCGTTCGGGGCGGCCTTCATATCCGCCTTGATGGCCAGGCCCAGCCCCGGGTCGGTCACCGCGCCACGGCCAATCATCAGCATGTCGCAACCGGACACCTCGCGGCAGCGGCGTGCGTCTTGAATAGTCCATATCTCGCCGTTGGCCACTACCGGTATGGCGACCGCCGCACGAATGTCTGCAATGCGCTCCCAGTACGCTGGCGAGCGATAGGCCTGTGCCTTGGTGCGGGCATGTACCACCACCTCGCTGGCACCGCCGTCGGCAATCGCCAACGCGCATTCCAGCGCGCGGGAATCGTCCATATAGCCCAGCCGCATCTTGGCTGATACCGGCATGTGCGCGGGCACGGCGCGACGCACGGCTACAACGATGGCGTGTATGGTTTCGGGCTCATTGAGCAGCGATGCCCCACCGC
>Ga0209702_10002733_pt1 | contig 29782 bp, 26 predicted proteins | sample FRY01_FD_187210 | JGI IMG/M metagenome (GOLD analysis project Ga0209702, IMG submission 187210) | Freshwater microbial communities from Lake Fryxell liftoff mats and glacier meltwater in Antarctica - FRY-01 (SPAdes) (version 2) | ecosystem: Environmental > Aquatic > Freshwater > Ice > Glacier... | reverse complement strand
CGAGCGATGCTGGAAAGCCGCATTAAAAAGCGCGAGCGTGATCAAGTGCAGCGCCGGCGAAAAACCCGCGCCGACCGCCCACCACTATGGCCTGATGAAGAAATTTAAATCAAATGACAGAGTAGAGTTAACCGCATTCAAGAGTGATTCTACTGCCCCTTCACGCTCACCTCACTCCCTGGCACTGACTTGATCGCCATGAGCGAGGCATCGACACTGCGAAGGGTGGTCATACTGGAGATGGAACGTTCCCCACCACAGCGCACCTCGTCACGCCACCGTCTGCAGCTTCAAATCCCGCATTGCATAGAGCTTTTCGTCTCGGGCCAGACCGGTCATCAGGCGCGCACCGGTTTTGCGATTCGCTCCATAGCGCTCCCGCTGCGCCTCAAATACCTCGTTCACGAAACTCCGACTGCCGACCACCGCCCCGTCCGTGAAATACCTCACGCGACAGCGCAGGTACGCACTTTGCGGCAGCCGCCCGCCCTCCGTCACCACCTGGCGTGCTTCTTCGCGACTGAACCCCTTCAGTAGAGCCTGTCCGTCGTCGCCTGCACCGCGCTCGTAAAGCAGCATGCGATAGGCGCTCAGCGTTTCCATTGCGCGCAGTTCGGGTGACTTGCCGCGTTGTTTCTCCTCACTTGCAGCCACAACTTCCGGAGATGCACCCGCCATCGCCGCACGCTCAATCTCCTGCAAGCCAGCCAGTGCCCGCTCATCGCCCGTCATCGCAGCCCCGTAGCCACTCCACGCATAGTCTCGTGGGTCATCCACCATCGACGCTCGGATGGGATTCAGGTCAATGTAAGCCGCCATCGCCCGCAGCGGCTCACCCGCCGACTGCACCAACACACTGCGGAAACGCTCCTCCCAGATCGTGCCCTTGCGCTTGTGTGTCTTGTTGAACCACTGCGTGAAGCGCTGCTTCAGCGTCTTCATGAAAAGGGAAATGTCCCACATCCTCCGCAGATACCTCTCGCAAATCTCCGCCTCCCAAGTCGCCGATTTAATCTTCGCCGCCTCACCAAGAGACCACTCCAGCCCATCCGCCTCCAAATCGCCCAAACTCGCCCGCACCGTGCGGATCAGTTCCTCATTGGAAGGCAGTGCCTCAGGCCGCTTCGGCACGCCGACGAGCACATGGAAGTGATTCGACATCACGCAGTAAGTCACCACCCGCACCCCGCAGAGGCGCTCATAGACTCGCATCAGTCGCACAAACTCTTCCTTCTCAGCGTCCCCGAACACAAATTCCCGATTCACCACTCGGGAGACGCAGTGGTAGTAAGCCGTATCGGCATACGAGCTGGCCGGAGCCTTGAGACGTTTCTGGCGCATGGGGGAGAAGGTGGCGGGAACGCGGGAAATGACAACGCTTTTCTTTATAAAGGGACAGACACTTTATTCGCCCAGCCGTCGAGCTTGCCGCGTGGTTCCTTGCGATGCAAGCCATGCACTGCCACTTGCAGCCCGTGCTCGGCCAAGGCGCAGCGGGTGCGCTCCACCGAGGGCACCGAGACGCCCACCGCACGGGCGATGTCGCGATCTTTCATGCCACCTTGCGCGTGGTCCTCATCGGCGCACAGCAATATCTGTGCCCGCTGCCGTTTACTCACCGCTGCCTTGCCCGCTGCGATGAGCGTTTCGAGTTCCTGTCGTTCTTCAACACTGAGTTTGATCCGGTATTTTTTGTTGGCCATGCTCATTCTACGCTCGCAACCCATCAATCTCGATGGCTTCGACCACTAGTGGTGAAATCCAGAAAAGGGGTGGGTGCTCCATAGTGTTGCATCACGCTCAACGCCGAAATGTCGTTCTGCTGTTTGCAGGCTCCAGCATATAAGGATGTTGCCTGTTTAAGCTGAAAGACAATGTGTCGCTTAACAAAATCTGTGACGGAAGTGAACTGTGTGCCAAACCCCTTTGTGAGCCATTCCCGCTGTGCTGAGCTGTAGAGTTTCCAACTCGCATTCGCTTGGCCCCGAAAGTAAAAACACCTCATTCTGAGCTCCACGAGCTGAGCATGCAGAGAGGTGACATCCCGTATTTCAAGTGACTCAAAAAGTGTGTTTTTCTCGTTCAGTGTTTTGTAAACAGGTAATGGCATGCGGGTGCTTGTTGATTGTAAAAGTTGTGAGGTCCAAAAACTCAAGCATGTGTCACTCAGTGTCATCTTCAAAGCCTTGTCCAATGTGGTAAACCTGCATTGAATAGTCGTCAGGATACTCCCGTTCTGCATCGGCGATGGCCTTCGACATTTTCTTCCGGTTCATGCCAGGAGGCGGTGAGTTGCCCATTTCAGCGATTCTGATGTAGGCGGACATTTGTTCCTGCAACTCATGTGACTGGAGGGCAAAGTTGTTCGGGTGCTCGCGCTTCGCCTTTCGGATTATCTTGTTCAAGATGCCGCTTGGCACGTCGCTGTGATTGGTGCTATCGGAGAAGTGCTCGACTTCAGCATGACCTTCAATCTGCTGGTCAACTTCAGACAGTTGCATTTGCAGGTCTAGCGGGTGCTCTCTTTGTGCGCGGCTAACAATTTTAGCCAGCGTTTGCACATCAAGGCCGTCTGGAGGCTGTGCGACAATATCCTGCAAAGCACGATAGCTCTCTATTTGACTCTCCAACTCAGAACGTTGCGATTCAGAGTCACCCCGATACTCGCGTTTCACTCTGTCACGAATGCGAGAGAGAAGTTGCGGCGGAATCTCTGCTTCTAGCAAATGTGAGCTGTAGGTAGGTTCCATTTCAGAACCTGAAGATATTGCAGAAGTAGTTTGTGCTGTCGGTTTGGGTGGCGGAGGAGGAGTGATAGCAGGGCGTGTTGGCACCCGCGTGGTTGATTTAACGCCAGGTTTAGATGGCGTGGGTAACGGAGGAGGCGAGGGTTGAGGAGTGGGCGGTGGCACCAGTCTTGATTCGCCTTCGTTCGACGACTGCATCGCTTCCGTTTCCGAATAAAAAAGCTCTGAATCCTCCACTGGAAACTCGTTCTGCGGGGATTGCGAGGCTTGCGGTTTCTTTCGCCTTAATGGCAAAAAGTTCCTGAAAACCAAACCACACATTATCACAGCATAACCGAGGGCAAGAATTGCTCCAAACTTGAGAGGAATCACCGCAGCCACCCATTTCGGCAGCCAGTCAATCAACGACCATGAATCGAACAACCGGCCGAGAAGCCAATCTGCGCCCATGAACAGGAACCCAATGGCCCAAAGCCCTAGCGCTAACACTATAGATACCGACCAAAAGGAAGACTCTTCATCGTTCTCTCCTCTTGTGCCTAGAAAGCTGAGAGCCGCGATTGCGGCAGCCACGGCAAACATTGAAGCGTAGCTGCTAAGCCAAACAAATCCTATTCCAGATCCAAAAGTGCCAAGAACCGCAATGATGTAGTTTCTTTTTCGGGCAGCTTTGACTGTGCTGGCATATTCCTCGTCCGCAAATATCGCCTCATGCTCAGCGATTTTGGACCGTAAATTCTCGATAAGATTCTGTGAATCGCCGTAGAGTTGCGTGAGCTTCGAATGCTCCCCAAGAGCAAGTGCAGATTGGGAAGAAATCTTTGCCGCACGGCTTAGGAAAATCCGCACTTCAGCGAGCCAGGACTCAATCTGTCCGTAGTAATCGGCCAAACTTCGGCGGCAGCCATCCGTGGATGCTCTCATAATCTGGTCGATCTCGTCAGCGCCCTTCGTCAAAAGCTGAATGAGATTTTCATATTCTTTTGAAAACGCCTCGTGATCATCACTCCACTTTTTCGATTTTGTGAGCAGCCTGTGGAGCTTTTCCGCAGTGGTTGATTTAGCCTCGGCCAACAGGTCAGTGGCAGTCTTGAAGATGGTGTGCTGACCGCCTGACAAAGATTTGTTAATTTCAATCAAGGATCGGCAGCAACACAGCCTTGAGTCGAGTTCACTGGCTTTCTTTAACCTGCGTGAAATGTCATTCTCAAGCGCACGCCCAAATCTCAATGTCTCATCAAGATCAGCGGTGCCAGTTTGGAATGCTTTCGCCTGCCAACTGTTGACCTCATCTGCCATTTCATCTGCCAAGGCAGGCAAGTTCTTGAGGAGTTGATTTCCTGAATTAGCGGCAAGAGCACCGAGCGAACCGCTCAATTCTGACAACAAAAGCAAGTTTTCGCGAGCTAATGTCAGGTCTTTATCGGTCAATAGTCCACTTGATAGGCGTTTGCCAAGCTCATTTCGGACTTCACCGTATTTGGCGAGGAAGTCACGCACCTCTCCGAGTTTCGGCCGAAATGACTCCGCTTGAGCGGCGAGCGTTCTGACTTTCACCAGTTCAGTCAGGGCGTCCGCCCAACTCAAAACCAGCGAATATGGTGCGTTAGCAGATTTCATGAGGATGCCAGTGATCATATTACCGTGGGCGCTGATTGATCATTGTGTTGTATTCACGTTGTGTTCTTTCAAGGTTGTTCTTGAGCAGTTCCAGTGTTTTAGCCGTATGGCTCAAATCCTCCGCATTTGCTTCCATCGTTTTTGCCATGGTGCCGACTTTCGTTACATACGTTTCATACTGCGGATCTCGCCATGTGCTCCGGAGGTGGGATGAGTAGCTTTGCATGCTTGATCTCATGGATTTCATTTGTTCACTCCATTGCCGAAGTCGGCTGATCATGTTCTGAAGTTCTGCTGGGGTGATGTTTACGTTGCTCATGGTTCGCGGCGGGTTGTGGTGGTGTTCTACTATGAATGCAGGGACAAAGATTGAAGAGGAAATTAAGTCATCTGTTCAAACAGTTGGAAGGCAGTGTGCCCATCGAGAGATTGCTCATCTCGAAGATAGCCAGTGTAGGGGCCGAGTTCGAGTGTTTGAAGACCATCGAAGAGAGTTGCCCCATCCTCGCTTTTCATGGCAATGCGACTGCCAAAAGCCTGTAAATCAAACCTGCCGTAGTTGCCAAGAGCCTTTTCCATTCTCGCCAAACGCGTTCCGGCAACTATGAGATGCATGCCGTGTCTCGGGCCTTCCTGGAGCAGCTTTTGTATTGTAGTAGTGTTCTCCGACGGTTCTCCGCCCGAGTTTAAGGGAAATAATCGCGATGCCTGGGCTTCGATTAAATAGAGAAGCCAGTCTTCACATTCCATCTGCTCCACCGCATCCGCACGTCTCTGGAGTTCTTCTTGCCATTTGGAAAAAACATCTTGGCCTTCAAGTGTCGAAGTAATAAGGCTCAAACACGAACTGATTAACGGATTCCAAAGCTCATGGTTATTGGGCAGGGTGTCGAGAACCCAGATTCGCGCATTTCTTGTGGAGTTCATAAACTGCTTTGCTGTATTAGAGCATAGTGTTCTCAAGCACTCTGAATTGCCCGCGACAATAATGACGTTGCCCCCATCCGCTTCTGGCAGATGCAACTTCACAGCAGGTGCGTGTATTGCTAAAGCTGCTCCGATCCAAGCAGATAATCCATCGCCCTGATCGTGATTAGGAATGCTGTCCATTGAGGCTGGCATATCGCCAGAGAAGTGGACTCGATCCGAAACGATTTCCTTCCCAAACAACGCCTTTTCCATCTTTTGCAATGTTGAGCATATTCCCTCCAATTCTGCGGTGTCGAGATACCCCACTTGAAATTCCGTATTTGATTCCCGCCTGCCCTCCGCATCGTTGTAAACAGCCTGTCCCGCTTGTGTGAAATGCGATGGAGCCATGTTGTCGTAATGCAGGAACCTGCTTGCCTCGGCTTCACTCATTCTGAGGCAAACACGAAGCCCAATATTGGCCAGGGTGGATGCTTCGATCTGCACGTTGGCCAGACTCTGTGTAGCCAGGACCACGTTAAGGCCAAACGACCTACCAGTCCGAGCAATGTCGTCGAGCAATCCCGCTACTCGAAAGCCCACAAGAGGATTCACAAGTAACCTCTGAAACTCGTCTATGATTACCAGGATTCGAGGCATCACGGAGCCTGAAGCACGACGATAATCTTCAAGTTTGGCTGCTCCGACCCGCTTAAACTCTGTTGCACGCCTAGCTTTCTCGTGTGCCAGCCATTCAAAAACCTTCAGGCCAAAGTCAATTTCACTCGCGATCGACAAGATACGGACGTGGGGAAGGTTACCGTAAACTGCAAACTCAGTGCCCTCTTTGTAGTCGAGCAATACCATCTGAAGCTCTTCTGGAGAATAGGTCAGTGCTGCATTCGCAATGATGTTGTGCAGAAGCACCGTTTTTCCTGTTCCAACCGCACCCCCAATCAGGGCGTTATGCACTACTGCCTCATTTCCGAGCGTGAAATTTACGATTTGGCCTGCCGTGCGCCCCACAGGAACTGTAATGCCCTTGTGGGTTGATGACTTCCAAATTGACGGCTCATCAACGGAAATGCGGGCCTTCTTTGTCTGCCCGCTCCGAGCCTGAGTATTGATATAATCGACTACGCCAGTGATCTCGCTGGGCAGGTCTAGCTCGGGCTCGAATTCGAAGAGAGCATCTGGACGATCTCCCAGCACATCCAACCATTGGCCGTCTGTCATTGACGGCTTGCCGGCCTTGGGAATCTTAATGGTCGGCAAATCCGCGAACAGCGCGTCAAACGGGCCATCAGATGTCGCAAGAAAATATACGCCAGCTCGTGAGCCATTCTCGTGCGAGAGCATCCTGCTCAGCGAAGTCCGTGCTTCTGGTGAGAAGCCCTGCGGAAAGTTTGCCGCACAGATGATGTGCAGAACCTCTCTCTGCTCGGCATGCTGTTCATTGAACTCAATCAGTGAATTGGCTTTCACTAAACAGCGCCGGTTCACATCCGTGATTCGGCTTTCGAGCGTGCGAAGAAGATCGTTGAGGCCAAGCTCCGTGGTGTCACACAAAGTGGCAAGCGTCTGATCAATATGTCCTAGAGCCGAAAATGCTCTTCCCATGGTCATCGCATCTATCAGGTGAACATGAAATGAACGGGCAGGAGAACTGAGAAGCAGCCGAAGCACGAGTGACGACATTATTTTGGTGCCGCCTCCCGTGCCTTCGTCATGAATTACCAAGCCTTTACGTTGAAGCAGCGGAATACACACAGGAACCTCAATGCTGCCGCCCACTAAAGATTTGTCTCTGTGGGTCGCAGTGCCAACGCGGACCCCTTTCGGGTAGGTGTTTGCGTTGGGGTTGTTGTTCTCTTCCACCTCAAACCAATCATTTGAATCAGGCCAGGCCCCATAAGCAGACGGTTTTTCATTCAATTTTGATTGAGCTGCCTCTACCCCTTCCGCGATTTTACGCGTTGCTGCTTCTAAGCGCTCATGAAGCGGACGAGTCACTTCTCCGAACCAAACGTCAAAATTAAAGGTCTGAGGATTCATCGTGGGAATGGGTGTGGTTTGATCACGCATGATACTCCTGCAGCGCCCTCACCTGCACTTCACTCCCTTGCAATGACTTGATCGCCTTCAGCGCGGCATCGGCACCACGCAGGGTGGTCATGATGGGGATGCGGTTTTGCATGGAGGCGGTGCGGATTTTGATTTCGTCTTCGCGGGGATTCTTGCCGCTGGGGGTGTTGATGACGAGGGCCATGTCCTTGTTCTTCATCAGGTCGATGACGTTGGGGCGCTGGCCGCTGGCGAGTTTGGGGAGGACGGTGACTTCGATATTGGCTTCTTTGAGGACGCCGCCGGTGCCGCTGGTGGCGTAGATTTTGAAGCCTAGGTCGGCGTATGCTTTGGCGATGCGCACGACATTGGGGCGGTCGGTTTCTTTGACGCTGATGAAGACGTTGCCGCTGGTGGGCAACGCACCGCCAGCGGCCATTTGGCTTTTGGCGAAGGCCATGCCGAGGTCGTAGTCGATGCCCATGACTTCGCCGGTGCTCTTCATTTCGGGGCCGAGGATGATGTCCACGCCTTGGAACTTGCTGAAGGGGAAGACGGCCTCTTTGACGCTGTGGTGCTTGGGATGCACTTCTTCGGTGAAGCCGAGTTCCTTCAAGGTCTTGCCGGCCATGATCTTGGCGGCGAGTTTGGGCAGCGGGATGCCGATGGCTTTGCTGACGAAGGGAGCGGTGCGGCTGGCGCGGGGGTTGACTTCGATGACATACAAGTCGTCGCCTTTGACGGCGAGCTGCATGTTCATGAGACCGCGGACGTTGAGGGCTTTGGCGAGCTTTTTGGCCGCGTCGCGGATGCGGTCCTGCATGGCCGCACTGAGGCTGAAGGGCGGGATGACGCAGGCGCTGTCGCCGCTGTGGATGCCGGCTTCTTCGATGTGCTCCATGATGGCACCGATGACGGTGGTCTCCCCGTCGCTGATGCAATCGACATCGACCTCGGTGGCGTCTTCGAGGAAGCGGTCGATGAGGAGGGGCTTATCTGCGGAGATGGTTGGACGATTGGCGGAGCCTTGGGTGACGGCGGGCAGAATGCCCGCTGCACGGGTGACAGGCAGAATACCTGTCCTACTCGCCGCCGTGTCGGCGTATTCGAGGTTGGTGCGCATATAGTGTGCGAGTTCAGCGTCGCTATAGACGATCTGCATGGCGCGGCCACCGAGCACGAAGCTGGGGCGCACGAGGCTGGGGTAACCAATCTTGGCGGTGATGGCCAAAGCTTCGTCGAGCGAGGTGGCAGTGCCGCTGGGGGCTTGCAGCAATTCGAGTTTGTCGAGCAGAGCAGCGAAGAGTTTGCGGTCTTCGGCGAGTTCGATGTTCTTCGGGCTGGTGCCGATGATGCGGACGCCGTTTTCTTCGAGGCCTTTGGCGAGGTTCAGCGGGGTCTGGCCGCCGAACTGGACGATGACGCCGAGCACCTGGTCGTGGCGGTTTTCGCGCTCGTAGATGTTGAGCACGTCTTCGAGCGTGAGTGGCTCAAAGTAGAGTTTGTCGCTGGTGTCGTAATCGGTGGAGACGGTCTCAGGGTTGGAGTTGACCATGATGGTCTCGAAGCCGAGTTCGCGCAGGGCGAAGGAGGCGTGGACGCAGCAGTAGTCGAACTCGATGCCCTGCCCGATGCGGTTCGGGCCGCCACCGAGGATGATGACTTTCTTGCGGTCGTTGTCGCGCACTTCGTCCTCAATGCCGTAGGTGCTGTAATAGTAGGGCGTGAAGGCCTCGAACTCGGCGGCGCAGGTGTCCACGAGGCGGTAGGTGGGGATGACTCCTTCTTGCTTCCGTGCGGCACGGGCTTCGGCTTCAGTGATGCCCTTGGCAATCGCGATCTGGCGATCGGAGAAGCCCATGCGCTTGGCTTTGCGGGTGTCGGTGGTAGCTAGTTGCTGCTGCTCCATCACGATTTCTTCAATCTGCCTCAAGAACCAGCGGTCGATCTTGGTCAGCTCGAACACCTTCTCGACATCCCAGCCTTTGGCGAAGGCCTGGCCGAGGAAGAAGATGCGCTCGGCGTTCGGCACAGTGAGCTTAGTAGTGAGTGTCTCGTCATCGACTTCGACATCGGCACCATCGCCGATCAAACCGAAGCGCTTGATCTCGAGACTGCGCAGGGCCTTCTGCATGGACTCCTTGAACGTGCGGCCGATGGCCATGGCCTCGCCGACAGACTTCATCTGCGTGGTGAGTGTTTCGTTGGCACCGGGAAATTTTTCGAAGGTGAAGCGCGGGAGCTTGGTGACGACGTAGTCGATGGACGGCTCGAAGCACGCGGGGGTCTCGCGGGTGATGTCGTTCTTCAACTCGTCGAGGGTGTAGCCGACGGCGAGCTTGGCGGCGATCTTCGCGATGGGGAAGCCGGTGGCCTTCGACGCGAGCGCGGAACTGCGGCTGACGCGCGGGTTCATCTCGATGACGATCATGCGGCCGGTGTCGGGATGCACAGCGAACTGGATGTTCGAGCCGCCGGTCTCCACACCGATCTCGCGGATGCAGGCGAAGGAGAAGTCGCGCATGATCTGGTATTCGCGATCCGTGAGCGTCTGGATGGGTGCGACGGTGATCGAGTCGCCGGTATGCACGCCCATGGGGTCGAGGTTCTCGATGGAGCAGACGATGACGCAGTTGTCCGCCTTGTCGCGCATGACCTCCATTTCGAACTCCTTCCAGCCGAGCAGCGATTCCTCGACGAGCACCTCGGTGACGGGCGAGAGGTCGAGGCCGTTGGCGACGATGTATTCGAACTCCTCCTTGTTATAAGCGATACCGCCGCCGGTGCCGCCGAGCGTGTAGGCCGGGCGGATGATGAGCGGCATGGTGCCGATCTCCTCCGCGATGACGCGGGCTTCCTCAATGGTGTGGGCGACGCCGGACTGCGGCAGATCGAGCCCAATCTTGAGCATGGCGTTTTTGAAGAGCAGGCGGTCCTCGCCTTTCTCGATGGCCTCGGGTTTCGCGCCGATGAGGCGGATGCCGTGTTTTTCCAGCGTGCCGGCGCGGTGCATGGCCATGGAGCAGTTCAGCGCCGTCTGACCGCCGAGCGTCGGCAGCAGCACATCGGGTTTTTCCTTGATGATGATCTTCTCCACCATCTCTGGCGTGATCGGTTCAATGTAGGTGCGGAAGGCGAACTCCGGATCGGTCATGATCGTGGCGGGGTTCGAATTGATGAGTACCACCTCGTAGCCTTCCTCGCGCAGGGCTTTGCAGGCCTGGACGCCTGAGTAGTCGAACTCACAGCCCTGGCCGATGACGATGGGGCCGGAGCCGATGACGAGAATGCGTTTGATGGTGGTGTCTTTGGGCATGATGAGGGGGAAAATGACGAAATCCGAATGTGGAATGACGAATGTCGGAGGTTTTGAGTGAAAGCGTATGATTTGGGCGCTTTCGGTGGCTTAAGGGAGCCGGGCAGGATGCCCGGACCACCTGTGACAGGCAGGATGCCTGTCCTACTGGCCGGAAAGCGCGGCATCTTGCACGGTGTGAGCGGGGCGTCAAATGCGGGGGTGGATTTGATGGAAATTGAGGGCGTGGGGAGGCCGGAGTTTGCCGCAGAGGTGCAGAGAGGAGGAGGGGGCAGAGGTTTTTCAGCCAGCGGGGACATGCCGCACAAAAAGTGGCGAGTAGGCTGCGCCATACTCGTGCTCCGACAAAAGGGGGCGAAATCGAACGTGCCATGGCTTGCATTGCGTGCCTAGCGTTTGAAACATCCGCAAAAAATATGCCTTTCACGACCATTGCATACGGCACCGGCCATCGGTCGCAGGATCATGACCGCAAGACGTTGCTGGAGGTGCATCTGCACCTGGAGCATCCGGCGACGCCGATTTCCCTGGGGGAACGCTGGGGATCGTAATCGACGGGGGTGGGTTTCACGCTGCAACAGGCCACCGAATACCGCATGGAAGAGCATTTGCGTGTCTGCGGGTGCGATTGGCTGCGGGCAGATTACGGACGCCTATGCGGCGCTGCTGCTGGACCAAATGACGGAGTGTGTGCGGCCGATTTTCCAGGATGCGCTGCTTTCTCCCTGCGTGGAATCACGCGCCTATGGGGTGTGCGTGCTGACGCGGGATTTCAGCCGCTTTGAGACGATGATGACGAGCGGCGGACTGGACGAGGCGAAGGTGGATGCCGCCGTACGGGCGCTCAGTTTACCGAAATCTTGATGCCGATTTCCTTGTAGGCGGTGATGATTTCCTGGGCGATCTGCGAGTAGCTGCGGTCGTCGAGCAAGAGCTTTAAATGTTTGAAGGGGGCGGTCTCGCCCTTCATGTCCGGCGGCGGGAAGCTGGTGGGATAGCTGAAGCGGCCATCGGGGGAGCGTTTGACGCGGGGATCTTTGAAGAAGGTGCGGAGTGCCTCGGTTTCGCCATAGACGGCGTCCATGAATTTGATGAAGCGCTGGCCCTCCTTGCCCTTTTCACCGTCGAGGTGGCAGAGGAAATACAAGACGAGGACGGAGCGGAAGTAGAGCTCGCCCATCTTCTTGTTGCCACTGTCGGCGATGCCGGACCAGGTGGCGCGGTTCATCGTCAGGTGGGTTTCTAGATTGCCGATGTCGATGGCGTAGCCGCGTTTTTCCATCTCCTTGATGTGATCGCGGATGCCGGACTTGTGGGCGTCGGCGCGGAATTTGCCGGCGTTGTAGGGCAGCATTTCGGTGTACTCGGCGGTGCCTTCGATGACCCAGACGGGCAGGAAGGTGAGGTAGTCGTCCATCACCTGATGGGTGATCTCGTGGATCAAGGTGCCGCCGTCGTAATCGGCGTCCTTGGCGTAGGTTTTGCCGAGGAGCTTGAGGCCGATGCTGGGGAAGGGGACTTTGAAGATTTTCTCGCCGCCCATGTACACGCCACCGGAGTTCGGCGGCCCGCCTGCGGCGACGTAGTCATTGCGCGTCTCGTAAAGTTCGGCCTGGTAGCGCTCGAAGCCTTCCGGCGGCTTGCAGACGATGCCCCAGGGCAGCGAGGAGACGAGGGTCTTGGTGGCTTCAAAGGTGCGCGCCACTTCCTTCATCACGCTGCCGGCCAGTTTGGCCTGCGAGGTGAACTCAAAACCTTCGGAGCGGTAGATGCACTTCCGCGCGGCGGGGGATTCCTCAATGATCTGGATTTCGATGGATCGCGCTGGCACGATGACGTCCTGCGGCCAGGTACGCTGCTCAATGGGCACACGGTTCAATGCGGCGGCAGCCACGGCGGGTGTGGTGCCTTCGGCAGTGGCCGTAGCGGGTGGGGACGCGGGTGCCCGGCTTTTTACGAAGGCCTGATCGTCGGCACTGAGGCGCGTGAGGGAAAGCTGGTGCTCTTTGCCATCCGTCATGCGCAAAGTGACGCTGTCTGCTGTGGCGCTGACAAACGCGGCCTGGATGATGCGGCCCTGCACATCCTTCCAGGGCCGCAGTGCGGCATCCTGGGCGAGCACGCTGGTGGCAAGAATGGCGGTCGCGATGAAGAGGTTGGTGGGCTTCATGGTGGCTGAGTATAGCCATGGAAGTATTAAGGCAAGACGGCTCTGCTTTTCAGGGTGGATTCGCCGCTTGGCCCGGGTTCTGCTTGGCAGATGAGCCTGTCCGCTGCATGGGTGGGCGAATTTTTATTGATGGTCCCTCCTTCCCCCAAGCCTCCGCCTGCTCTGCTGCATGTGTTTAATCGTTACCTCTTCCGTGGTGGCGAGGAGCTGATCGTGGACAAGATCCATGACGACTTGGCCACCGCGCATGACATGACGTGGTGCCGGTTTGACAGCGCGGAATGGACTGGGGCGGCGGCTCCTTCATCGTGCCAGCAGGCGACGCGGCTGTTTTACAACCGCGAGGCACGGGGCCGGTTTGAAACGGCTCTGGATGCGAGCGGTGCGGCAGCGGCGGTGTTTCACAATGTGCATCCGGTCGGCTCGCCATCTCTGTATCACGCGGCGCAGGAGCGCGGTCTGCCGGTGATCCAGTTCCTGCACAATTATCGGCCCTTCTCCGTCGGCGGCACGCTACAGATGAAGGGTAGGCTGGAGCCTGATGCACTGTATGGCAGCTATTGGCGGGAGGTGCTGGGCGGCGCGTGGCAGGGTTCCATCGTGAAGAGCGCCCTGTTCGCCCTGATGCTGAAGGCGCTGCACCGTAGCGGCTGGCTGAACAGTGTGAAGGCATGGATTGCGGTGTCGGATTTCATGCGGCAAAAGATGGTGGCTGCCGGGGCTCTGCCGGCGGGGCGTGTGCATACGCTGCGGCATGCCTGGAACGCTTTGCCACAAACGCCGGTGGTGGAGGATGCGGGTTACTATTTGTTCCTCGGTCGGCTGACGGAAACAAAGGGTGTCATCCCGCTGCTCGACGCCTGGGATGAGCTGCGCGCGCAACTCGGCAACAACACGCCGCTCCTGCACCTCGCCGGTGAAGGGCCGCTGGACCACGCGGTGCAGCAGCGCATCCGCACGAACCCCTACATCGGCCAGCTCGGCCACATTTCCGGTGAGACGAAGCGTGAGGCACTGCGGCGTTGCCGGGCGGTGATCGTACCCTCGACGTGGTGGGAGCCACTGGGACTGGTGGTGTATGAGGCCTATGATTATGCCAAGCCGGTGCTCGCGGCCAAATCCGGCGGTCTCACCGAGATCGTGGAGCATGGCGTCACCGGCCTGCAGCATGAGCCGGGTGATGTGCGTGGCATCGTGGGCGATGTGCTGGCCATGGAGACCACGCTTGCTACCGCGCGTCTGGTCATCGGCCGTGCCGGCCGTCAGTGGCTGCTGCGTGAAACGAGCACGCAGGCCTGGCTGCGGCGCTTTGAGGAAATATTGAGCGAAACGCTCAATTCATGATCGTCACACGCGATCCGACAGACGCATTCTGGAAGATCGTCTCTGCCATGGAACTCGGCAGGCGAATGCAGCCGTGAGAGGCGGGAGAACCGGGATGAGGAATCGGACCCGCATGCATGCCCACGCCGTAGCCGGTGATGCGCATCCAGTAGGGCATTCTGGCACCGATGAAGCGTCCGCCTGCCGGAACACGCGACACACCGGCCGTTGCATTGCTGTTCACCACATTGCCGTTGCGGTCCACGATGCAGCCATACTTGTTGGAACGCTTGTCCGCGATCTTCTCCATGATACGGAAGGTGCCGGACGGGGTGTTGAAGCCACTGCGGCCTGTCGCCACATAGGTCCAGCCGACACTCTGGCCGTTTTTGAACAGAAACGCCTTCTGCTGACTGAGGTCGATGTTCACACTCAGCGGTCCGGGTTGTCCCCTGCCGTGCCAGACGTAGAGGGGTGACTGCGAGGCCAGGGGCGGCAACACCATCAGCGGGCGGCGCACCATCTCATAACGTGAGGAGAACAGCGGATACTCTGGCAGTGAGCACTGGCTCAGCAGGAGCGCTCCAACAGCAAGCGTGGCAAGTCGTATGGCTTTCATGACGGATGCGATTTTAGGAGCAAAATCGGCACCGCTGCAACCAAGGGCTAGAGCCAGTCTAAAAAATTACGTTCTACTGGCTCCGCTGATTCCAGTAAATCTTCAAATTCTTACTACGACGACCCGCCGCGATGATCTCTAAGTCACGATCGCCGTCCAAGTCCACACAAACGGCGTCCTCGCAGGCCATGCCACCGTCGTCGATGAAGGTCTCCTGCCAGCCGTTACCGTCCTCTTTCGTCGTCCAGAAGAGCTTCACTGCCACCTTGCCGATCTGCTGCTGCGCCCGCCAGCCAACGACGATCTGGCGGTTGTTCAGTCCGAGCAAGTCATGCGTGGCGATGGCGTGCCCATCGACGAGCTGATCACTCAACACATGCCGCTCCCAGGTGCCGTTTTTCGGACCATTCGGCGGTGGTGTGTACAGCACCAGCTTGTCGCCGTGCATCGGCTCGATCGTGGTCACATACGGTTGCCCGCCCGCAAAGGCACCGTAGCGCACCTCGCCCGCGCCCAGCAGCTCGGTGCTGTCTGTCGGATGCTTGGCGATCCATTGTTCCTGCCAGCCGTTGGCGGATTGATCGAGCCGCACCACGCCCTCGCGTCCGCACAGCAGCAGGCTTTCTGCCTCGCCATTGGGTGCGGGAATGATGTCCAGATTGTGCGTCTTGTGCATCGTGCCCTGTACCAGCGTCGTGTTCCACTCCTGGCGCGGATCTTCCGGCATGTGGTAGGCCAGCACGCGCACGCCGTCGCCTTCGCCGTTCTTGTCATTGCCCCGGCCATGCAGCGGCACCACGACGAGATCATAACGCCCCGCATGATTGCGCACCCATTTCATGCGATGCGTCGTCGGCTCATGCGTCAGCTTCACCGGCTCCCATTTCTGCGTGCGGTCTGCCAGCGGGATCAAATAGAACACCGCGCCGCTGCCCACGGTGTCGCCGGGGTTCCATCCCGCGCCCACGGCGATCTCGCACTTGCCATCGCCGTCGATGTCACGCGCGGCGATGCACACATGGTCCTTCTCCGTGAGCTGCTCGGCGATGATGTGCTTCGTCCACGTCGGGTTCTCATACCAGACGATCACCTTGGCGTCCGCCAGCAGGATGTCCGTTTTGCCGTCTCCGTTCACATCCGCCACCGCCAGCCCGTAGCCAATGCCGACCTCGGCATCGATCAGTTGCTCTTTGAAATTCGGCGTTTGGGCCTGCAAGGCGGCTGCGGTGACGAATGAGGCGAAAAGGAGCGCGTTTTTCATGATTTCGCAGCGTAGGGCAGATCAAGGCGGTGAATCAAGCGCAGAAGAGAATTCTGCAAAATGTGGGGTGGCAAAATAATCCCGAGCGGGGCAAGCCACCCCAGGTGCGTGAAGAAAAAGTTCAAAACACCATTCAAGTCGGCTTACATCAGCACTCAGGCATCCTCACCACCCGGCGCGATTATTTTGCCACCTCATCATTTTGCAAACTCACACCTTCCTCCGCCAGCGCATCCCCAGCGCCACGCTCCACTGATACTTCCGCGCATGCTCGCGGATCAGAAACGGCATGTCGCAGGTCTTCGTCAGATCAAAGTGAGGCTCCAGTAACGCCGTGAGCCACTCACGCGTCGAGTCCTGCGGCCAGTTGCCACGCGGCGTGAATTCTTCCAGCCAAGTGCAGGGCGTCGTCAGCAAAAGCTGCCCGCCCGGACGCACGAGACTCGGCAGCCGTTCGATCAGCTTCAGCGGATCGGTCAGGCGACACAGCAAATTGGCCGCGTGTACGATGTCATAGTCGCCGAGGTCGCCACGCAGGTTCATCGCGTCGCCTTGCTCGAATCGCACACGATCCCGCCGCAGATTTTTCTGCACGCGTGCCACCAGCGGCGTTCGCGCGCTGCCTTCATCGACGCGTTCGTAATTCATGCTGCCATCTCGCGCCAGCGCCGCCGCCGCATCGACAAAACTCTGCGAGTAATCAATGCCCAGCACGCTCACGCCAAAGTTCGCCAGTTCAAAGCTCGACCGCCCCACCGCGCAGCCCAAATCAAGCGCCACGGCCTCACAAGGCGTGCGCGGCAGATCAATCAGCTCCATCACCGTCCGCACCGGAAATCCGAGCGCCTCGTGCGGCCCATTCTCCCACGGCAGCACCTCCGCAGGCTGGCCGTAATGGAAAAGCAAATATTCGTTGAGCAGGCGACGGGTTTCGTAGAGGTTCATACGTGTTTGAATGGAGGTCAGGCTTCCAGCCTGACAACGGCTAGAGGCTTCTAGCCTTTACTTGATTAAGGCGGGACGCCCCAATCCGGTGACAGGCCGGAGGCCTATCCTCCGAATTTACTCTGCCGCCAGCGCATCCAGCAAGTGCTTCGACGGCTGGAAGTGCTCGTTGAGGACGGTGATCTTGCCGTCGCGGAACATGCGGGTCTGTTTGATGTCGAAGTTCGGTGTTTTGTGTGGCGCGAAGAGGATGTCGTCGTGCGTGGCGTTTTGGTGGCGCTTGAACTGTGCGGGTGTGATGTGGCCACCGAGATGGTCGTCGCGTCCGGTGGCGAGATGGCAGGTGCCGAGCACTTTTTCGTCCTGGATGTCCGCGCCGGACACTGGAAGTACCTGCGTGCCGAAACCGAGCTCGCCGAGCACGCCCGTCATTGGGTCGTCAGTGAGTTTGGCGTTGTGTTCGTCGATGGTGCTCTGTTTTCCTTCGATGAGTTCCGCTTTGATAATGCTGCCGCCGGTGACGGTGAGTTTACCCAGCGTGCCGTCTTCGTATTTGAGCGGGAAGGTGCCTTCCGCGCCAGTGGGGACGAAATAGACCTCGCCCGCAGGCAGGTTCGCGATGTCGGGTTTGTCGCCTTGGCAGAGACCATGGCTTTTTTGAGCCTCCTGCTGGTTCAATTCGAGCCGCACGGTCATGTTGGGTCCGTTTTCGACGGTGAAATCGATTTCCACCGCATCCGCCCGCGTCATGGCGAGACGGAGCTTTTCCGCATCGACGCTGACGACCTCGTAATCCACGGCGAGGCCGGAATTGAGGATCACATCGTTCACTCCGTGCAGCGTGGCACCACGGAAGCCATACTGCTTCGCGAAGGCGGTCAGCGGGGCGGTGGCGCTGAACGTAGAGATGCAGAGAATGATGTCGTAATTCGGATAAATGTCCTGTTCGAGACTCAACTCCTTGCCGCTCATGCCCACACAGAGATCGGGCATGTCGAGATTGCTGCCGGTGGTCTGCGTGTAGGCGAACATTTCGCCGCCTTTGAGCACTAGCTCCTCGGCCACACCGTTTTGCAGGCCGAGATAAAAGTGCTCGTGCGCCCGCTGTTGAATGGGACGCTTAGGATTTTTCAGGAACGCGTAATCCTTCGCTTCAGCGAGGTCAGGCAGGTCGATGAGGATGCAAATCTTGCGGCCAAACGTGGGTTTGAACACGGTGCCGAGCAGGCGTGAGAGATCGAACTTCGGGAAGGCGCGGCGGTCGGCGCTGGACTGAACGGTAGGCATGGTTGCAGGGATCATAGGCATGAGAATGTGCGAGGCAAATACGGTCTGCGAACTCTCGCTGGACGCCACCAATTTGTCAGGGCGGGGCGAATTGGTCCCACAGCAGCTTGATCACCATGGTGAAGACGACGGTGATAAAAATGACGCGGATGAACGGCGCTCCATGTTTGATCGCCATGCCCGCGCCGAGCCGGCCGCCGATGAGTTGTCCCGCGATCATTGCGGCGGCGATTTCATAGTTCACACGTCCTGCGAGGATGAAAACGAGCAGCGAGGCGAGATTGCTAGTGAGATTGACCACCTTCGTGAACGCGGTGGCGCGCGTGAGTTCCAGGCCGAGCAACGAGAGGCAGGCGATGGTCCAAAACGCGCCGGTGCCAGGACCGAAGAAGCCATCGTAAAAGCCCAGCACGCTGCCGCCGAGCAACGCGAATGCTGCCGCGCTCAAACGTGCCGCCACGGGTTGCTTGCCCATGCGTGGACTGACGAGGATGTAAACCGCGACGCCCATGAGCATCCACGGCACGATGAGCTTGAGCGCGTCATTGCTCACCTGCGTGACGGTCCAGGTGCCGAGCGCGGCAAACACAAACGTGATGAGCACCGCGAGGCGCACGTCCTGCCATGCGACGAGTCCGGCCTTCGCATATTTCCGCACCGCCATCAGCGTGCCCCAGCTCGACTGCATCTTGTTCGTGCCCAGCGCCATCTGCGGCGGCAGTCCGGCCCACAGCAGCGCGGGCACGGAGATCAAACCGCCGCCGCCGGCGATAGCGTCGATGAATCCCGCGCTGAGGCCGGCGCAGAACAGGAGCGTGATCACTTCCCAGCTCATGCTTTGCGGCCGAGAATGCGGTCCAGTGAGTCGGAGGTCTGCCAGATCAGCGCCTCGGGATAATGGGCATACGGATGGAAGTACTCGAAGGTCAGGAAGCCCTTGTAACCGGTGTCAGCGAGCGCATCGGTGACGGCAGGCCAGTTGGTGGTGCCGTCGAGCAGCGGGCGGAAGGTTTCGAGGCTGAAATCGGTGCCCTTTTTGGTGAACTCCTTCAAATGGACGTTCTTCGTGCGATTGCCGAGCACCTTAGCCCAATGCTCGGGGAACTGGAACATGCTGATGTTCCCGGTGTCAAAATGCACGCGTACATGTTCGCTGGCAAAGTCGTCCACGAAGGCGTTCATCTCCATCGGCGTCATGAGGTAGCCGTTGAAGAAGATGTTCTCGATGTTGAGGCAGACTTTCAATTTCTCGGCCTGCTTTTCGAGCTGGCCGATCGCTTCCCTGGCCCGCTGATCGCACACATCGTTCGCCACCGGCTCGTGATCCGTGCGCCACGGGATGTGAACCGCGCCGGGCACGACGAGCACGTTTTCCACGCCGAGATCATGCGCGCATTGGGCGATTTTTCCGGCGAGTTCCATGCCCTGCGCACGCTTCGCGGGATCATTGCTCGTGAGTGGATACGGCCAAAAGAGGAAGGAGCACAGCCCGCTGATCTGGATGCCGATGTCGTCAGCCATTTTGCGGATCGCCTTGTAGTCCTGCGTGCCGTGCTTCGGCGAGAGGTCGTTGTCGAGATCGTAGTTCAGCTCGATGCCGTCGAATCCCGCGTCTTTGGCGAGCTGTAGGCACTCACGCAGCGTCATGCGCTCGGGATACGGAAAGGCCCAGAGGTTGATCGACTTGAGCATGTCATACTTCTTTATCGAACCTCGGCGCACATCAGGAACTGCGACTGGAGCGGCACGCGCTGGCTCAAAGGCCAGCGCACTGAGACCAACGGAGGCGATGGTCGCTTTGAGGGCATCACGGCGGGAGAGGGAGTCGGCGGGCGGATTCATGCTGCGGATGCAATCAGACTTGGGCGGGGGCGGCAAGAACGTTCGTTCAATCTCGAACTGGAATTGCAGGCTGGTTCTGTCGCCAAGATGCGAGTCCCGTGTTTTTTTTCCGCCTTCATGGCAAAAATGCGCAAGGTAGCGGCATGAAATTGGATCGCCTCATCGCCGCACATGACGCCATGGGGCGGCAGGCGGCGCACCTTGCCATCGCCGCCAAACGGGTGCGCGTGGATGGCATGGTCGTGACCGACGGCCACCATCCAGTGGATCGTTTCACCTGCGTGAAGCTCGATGACGGGGTGATCCAGCAGCCCGAGCGAGCGCTCCACCTCATGCTGCACAAGCCCGTGGGCATTCTCAGTGCCACCAAGAATGACCAGCATCCCACCGTGGTCGATTTGATCGACGATCCTGACAAGCACACCCTGCACATCGCCGGGCGGCTGGATCGTGGCACCTCCGGGCTGGTGCTGCTGACCAATGATGGCCGCTGGTCGAAGCGGCTGATGGCGGCGGAGTACAAGGTGCCAAAGGTGTATCTGGTCGAGACGCTGGAGCACATCCCGCCGGACGCCGTGACCGCCTTTGCGCAGGGTTTCTACTTCCACACCGAAGACATCATCACGCTGCCTGCGGAGCTGGTCATTCTGGGGGAGCGCAGCGCCCGGCTGACGCTGCATGAAGGCCGCTATCATCAGGTGAAGCGCATGTTTCATCGGGTGGGCAATCGTGTGCTGCGACTGCACCGTGAACGCATCGGAGACATCGCCCTGCCGGAAGAGCTACCGCCTGGGAAATGGCGGCCGCTGACCGCCCAAGAGGTCCTGGCCGTTGTCGGGGCAGGAGAGGGATTTTGATACCTTCTGGGAAAGGGAAACAGGATGTTTCCCCTCTATGCTCCTCTGGCAGTTGTTTGTTTTTCAGAAATTCCAGCTTTCGCAGATGAATTTCAGCCTTTAGTCTCTGCGCCTTGTGACCCCCCCGCGCATGTATCTCAGCATTTGGTTAGGCATCATGTTGGCAGCCGAGACCGGTTGTACAACCCAAAAGGCCGCAAAGCCGGACAAGCTCGCCACTGAAGAGGCGCGCAAGGCACTGCCGCTCACCGACACGGAAAACCCATTGGTGAAACGGCTGAACAACCCGTCCTCCATGCCCATCGTGCCGCCGGCCGGTGCGCGCACCTCGTATTCCTCGGTCAAGATCGAGCAGAAGACCGTGGCGATGACCTTTGATGACGGCCCGCACCCCAGTCTGACGCCCAAGTTGCTCGACATCCTGAAGGAGCGGAACATCAAGTGTACCTTCTTCCTCGTCGGCAATTTGGTGAAGGTCTATCCGGCCATCGTGCGGCGCATCATCGCGGAAGGGCATGAGATCGGCAATCACACTTGGTCGCATTGCAGCCTCACCAGCCGTTCGGACGAGCAAATCCGCAGTGAATTGAAAAAATCCGAAGACGCCGTCTATGAAGTGGCCGGTGTCCGTCCGCATCTGATGCGCCCGCCTTATGGCGCGATCAATTCCCGCATCAAAGACCTCATGTTCAGCGAGTTTGGCTACTCCACCATCATGTGGTCGGTCGATCCGCAGGACTGGCGTCGTCCGGGTGTGTCTGTGGTGACCAGTCGCCTCGTCTCCGGTGCTCATCCCGGTGCCATCATGCTCGCGCATGACATCCATCCGCCCACGATTCAGGCCGTGCCCAGCATGTTCGATCAGTTGCTGGCGAAGGGGTACCAATTCGTCACCGTCAGCCAGCTTCTCAACATGGAAAAGGCGGCGATGCCCGTCGGCGTCATCATCCGCCCCGCCTTGGGTGTGGGTGATAAAGATCCAACGCCGCTGCCGATCAAGCCGGGGGCGTAAGCATAAAGTATGGCAATTGCATTCCTTGTATCCGACGCACGAATAGGGGGCACCCAACTCTCCGATAAATTGACTCCTCTGCATTCAAACCCCCGCCTCAATCCGATTTCGATATGCTTACCTGGCTTCTTGCACGCAAGCGCTATGGCGGCCTCGTGGCGGGGCACGGGTTGCAGAAGTGGTGGAGTTCACTGAGCGAGGAAGAACGCAGCACGATTAGACAGCATGGCGGCAAACTGGGCGATGTCTTTCATCCGCTGGACCGTGAGAAGTCATGGACTAGCGAGCGCGGCACCAAGCCCATTTTGGTTGACCTAGCTCGGCTGTTTGAACGCGATGATCTGAGAGCTTTGGGAAGGAAAATCATGGCGCATGCCGAGTCGCTTCCGAACACTGACATCAGCATGCTTAATCTGCATTTCATGTTTCATGGGATGATCGGCTTCTATTATCGGTGTCGAAATGATGGTCCTGACTTTTTGCCGCTCTGCGAACAGCGCTGTCGCGATATGATCGAAGTTTCAAAACAAGCGGCACAGGCGATGCGAGCCAAGCACCCGAAGGGAGATCTGCCAGTACATTCGGGCTATGGCAGACTGTGCTGGCTTCTGGACAAGCGTGGTGATCCCGAGGCAGCAAAACTACGCAATGAAGGTGAAAGCCAGGGCTGGATCGTTTCGATTTAACCAAACTCAAATCATGAAGTCGATCATCACGCTTGTCTTGCTAATGCTGAGTGCCGGTGCTCATGCTAGCAATTTCACCAGCTTGCTTGGCAAAGGACCAGTGGCGGCGGATGCCTGGCTCGGCAAGGCAACGGTGCTCTCTGGCGGAGCGCGTGACTATGACGCTGGCGGCTATGGCTTCACGCTGACATACAGCGGTGCCAGTTTGGTGAAGATCACGCTGGCTTATTTTCCGGCGGGCCAGGCACCCAAAACACCACAGGACGTGGCTCGTATGATCGGCACTCACATCAAGGTGGGGAAGATCACAAAACGCGGCATTCTGGAACACTGCTTTAGCAGCAGCCTGGCCAGCGGTGTGTGGGAGATGCTGCTCACCCCTGGTGATGATGGCTACTCCGTGGTGAACATCACGCCGCCAAAAAACTGATTATGAAAACACTCACAACAATAATCGCACTGCTGCTACTGTGTGCCACTGCGCAGGCCCGGCTGGGTGAGACCCCGCAGCAGTGCGTCACTCGCTACGGTAACCCCTATGGTATGGACGAGCGGCAGACGACCTTCTACTTCGTGAAGGACGGTATCACCATTCACGCCACGTTTGAGGGCGGAAAGTGCGTCCAGATCAGCTACACATCAGAAATAGACTGGACCGCCAAAGACGAGGAACTCTTGCGGGCAATGAATGGTGGTGGGGATACCTGGAAGGCTGATTCGCATTGGTTCGGTTCAGAGTGGTCCAGCTCCTCGGGGTTGTGGTTTTCTCGGGCGGCGCTCTCTCGAATCATTCGGATCGCTTCAAAAGAGTGGCACGAGCACGAGGTTGCCGAGGCGAGAAAAAAGTCTGAGGCGGAAGCCGCCGCCAAGGCGCGGGATAAAACCAAAGGACTGTGAGATCATGAACCTCTTAAACTATTCATTATTGCTCTACCTAGCTGCGCTGGCCTGCCCCTTGCTGCTTCTGGTCATCGTGTGGCAACTTGTTCTGATTGGCGCACGCCTTCGGGCGATGCACCAAGAGATGATTGATGCCAAAGAGATGACTGGGCATGTCAACCAGGCCGAGTCATAGGCCACATGAAAACGCTCCTTGCCATTCTCTGCCCGCCTTTGGCGGTGCTCTTCACCAGGAGGCCACTTTCGGTGGTGCTGACTGTGGCGTTGAACTGATTTTTTGGGTGCCGGGCATGCTGCATGCGATGTTGATCGTTTCTCAAGATGGAGGGAGTCTCCAGTGGCTGCATCGTTGGCGCTGTTTGGGCTGCTTGCGGCCTTGGAGTCGGGGTGCTTTTCTGGCCTTCACTTAAAGCACGATTGATCACGCCTGCCTGCGTGGATTACGGACTTCCGGCGCACGATTACAGGCAACGTTAATCATGAAACCGCCCTAATCACTCTCGCGTTTGCCACCGTCGCCATCGGTGGAGGCGTGCTGGTGGCGAAGCGCAAGTCAAGTAGCCTCAGCCTGAAAAAAAAGAAAGCGCCCCGGGCGGAGCCGGGACGCTTTCAAACCCGCCTGTGCCGTTCGAATACAAAGGGCTCACGTATCCCATGAGACCAGGTGGGAACCCGCGTGATGAAGCTCTGTCTTCCAGTGAAGGCATGACATGTCACTTCAGCGCGTAGCCCCCGTAGCTAATGAATCGGGCCGGGCCACAAAGCTCGAAAACGAACACCGCAGGAAGTTCTGAGGCCGCAGGAAGCGGCGGAAATTTCAAAGAGCAGGACACCGCCATGTCCAAAAAGCTAGCGTCTGCCGTCCACTGAGGCAAGACTGCGTTCTGAAACCTTTTTTATTCACCCCAGCCGCCATGAAACTCATCTCGTCGCTCTGTCTCGCCCTCACCGCTGTCTGCGCTGCTGCCGACATCCCTGCTGAACCCATCGCGCAAAAAGGCGAGCCCATTCTCGCCGATGAATTCGAGCGCACAGAACTCGGTGACTGGAAATCGCTCATTCCGACCTTCACGGTCGAAGGCGGCGCGCTCAAAGGCGTGCAGACGCGCGATGACCACGGCGCTGTGGGCCGGGTTTATCGGCCGATGAAGGATGTGGTGGTCGAGTTCAGGTTTCAGCTCGTCGGCTCGACCGGTTTCAATGCTGTTTTCGACGACCAAAAGTTCAAAGGCTCCCACGCCGGTCACATCTGCCGCGTCGCCTTTGCACCCACGCAGATTCGTCTCGGCGATGACAAGGAGGGCGTCATGCGCAACGACATCTTCGAGATGCGCAAAGACCCTGCGCGCAAGGCGGAGTCGGACAAGCTGCTGGAAGGCCGTGGCTCCTCCTCCAGCACGAAACTGGAGCAGCAGAAGTGGTATCAGGTGGTCATCGAATTGAAGGGCGACCAGATGCGCGTGAGCATGGACGGCAAACCGGTCGGCTATCTCCAATCCCCCGGCATCGCGCACGAAACCAAGAGCAGTTTTCACTTCACCGTGAACGGCAAGGGCGTGCTGTTCGACGGCGTGCGCATCTGGCAGGCACGCTGAGCCATTCGGCGGCTTTTTGTTAACATAACCCACACTTTGCCGCGCTCTGTTGAGGAACAGGGGTTCCGCCGCCGTTTTCAACACGTCATGAAACACACGCTCCTATTCCTTGCCTTGTTCGGCCTGCCAGCTTTTGCCCAGGACAAGACGCTCGCCGATCTCACGCTCGAACCGCCGCTGATCAATACGCAGCCCGGTCCTGAGTACGATGACGCGGTGCGGCCTGGCAACATGATTATCGGCATGGATCGCACGCCCAATGGCCGCATCTGGGCCGCGTGGGTCGGTAACGGCGACTCACCAAACGGCTTCTTCATGCTCGCCACCAGCGATGACGACGGCAAATCGTGGTCGAAGCCGCGCGTCGTCATTGATCCGCAGGATGGTGAACTCAATGGCGTGAAGTACGAACGCCGTGCCCTCGTCGGCAATTTGTGGACCGATCCGTTGGGCCGCCTGTGGTGCTTCTTTGATCAAAGTCTCGGTTACTTCGATGGCCGCTGCGGCGACTGGTATATCCGCTGTGATGATCCCGATGCCGCCGAACCCAGATGGACCGCGCCGGTGCGTTTCGCCGATGGCTGCACGCTGAACAAGCCCACCGTGCTCTCGAATGGCGATTGGCTACTGCCCGTGTCGCTCTGGACGCGTGACCGCATGCACGGCCCCGGTGTGGATAAAGAGGCGCACAAGGATCTCGATGTGATCCGCATGGCGAACGTCTTCGCCAGCACTGATCAGGGCAAAACGTGGACCCGACGCGGCGGCGTGGCCTTCCCGCGCACCGATTTCGATGAGCACATGATCATTGAGCGCAAGGACGGCAGCCTGTGGATGCTCGCACGCACGAAGGATGGCATCAGCGAGAGCACCTCCGCCGACAAAGGCACGACATGGAGCGAACCGCAGCCGAGCACGATCCAGAATCCGAGCGCCCGCTTTTTCATCCGCCGTCTCTCTTCCGGGAAAATCATCCTCGTGAAGAACGGCCCGCTTAATGTGCGCCTGCCGAACCGCACGAACCTGAAAGCCTTCCTCTCCGACGACGATGGCAAGACCTGGGGCAAAGGACTGCTCATTGATGACCGCGCCGCCGTCTCCTATCCCGACGGCTTTCAGGCACCGAATGGCGACATCCACATCCTCTATGATTGGAACCGCCACACCGACGCCGAAATCCTGCACTGCGAATTCACTGAGGCCGACTTCGCACCGCGCCCGATGGCACCACCAACGCCCATGGACCACACCAAGCCCCGTGCCACCAATGCAGCACCTGTTTTCACCCCGAAAAAGTCGTTGGTGAACAAAGCCCTCGCGCCGCATCTGCCGAGCTCAATCCGCCCCGATCCCAAGTGGGCCTCGCAAGCCATCGAAGACGCGAAGCAGGACTTCAAGAGCATCCCGTACGACGGCGTCACACCGAACAAGATGGTCTGCGACACCACGCTACGTGAACTGCCCGACGGCTCATGGGCTCTCTTCATCCTTGCCGGTGGCGACACTGAACCCAGCCCGCTGAACTACACCGGCATCACTCGCAGTCACGACATGGGCAAAACGTGGACGTCGTTGGAGCCGTTTGATGTTGGTTTCCCACGTGAGGGCAAAACGATCGGCCAGGGACCGACGGAGCTCATGATCCTCGGCCAGCGCAGCACGTTGTTCTTCTCCACGCACTCGAAGCACTGGGCCAACGACTGGCGCTCCTGGTATCTCACCAGCGACGATTCTTTCAAGACCTGGAGCAAGCCGTTTGAAGTGCCCGGCCGTCTCAAGGAGCGCACCTTCATCCGCAAGCACATTGTCTGCCAAGACGGTCGCATCATGATTCCGTTTCAGCACTACATCGGTCCCGATGATCAGCAGAAGCTCCTGCCGTTGGAACGCGACTTCACCAACCCGCGCAACGGCGTCCTCATCAGCAGCGACGGCGGTAAATCATGGAGCGAGCACGGCAACATTCGCCTCACGCCGAACAGCCGCTACTTCGGCTGGGCGGAGAACGATCTCTTTGAGCATCCCGATGGTCGCATCACCATGGTCATCCGCGCCGACGGCCTCGGCGGCCTGCTTTACAAGGCGGAGAGCAAAGACGACGGCAAGACATGGCCCGAATTCGCTTCCGTCACTCAGATCCCGAATCCCGGCAGCAAAACCACGCTTTACAACCTCGGCGGCGACCGCGTGGCCATCCTGCACAATCCCAACGGCAAACACCGCAGTCCCATGGCGCTGTGGATCAGCTTCGACGGCATGAAAACCTGGCCCTACCAGCGCGTGCTCCAGCAGGAATCCGTCGATGGCCCCAAAGGCCGCATGAACTACCCCGACGGCTTCGTCAGCCAAGACGGCCAGTGGCTCCACTTCGCCTTCGACGACAACCGCCATCGTGCGGTGCATTACAGCGCCAAGTTGCCGCCGTTGAAGCCCGAGTAATTGCGCTCAAAACTTCACGCGCAGGTAGGTGCCGAGGACCGACTCGTTCTTCCACTCGATCTTGCCACGTTGCGAAAAGATCATGTAGAAGAGATCAAGGTCGCAACTGCGGGAGAGTTTGCAGGTGAGGCCGAGCGGCACGAGGCGGTTCTCCGTCCAGTCCTGGCGATGCAGGTCGATCAACCATTCGTTGCTGAGGAAGACCCGTGTGAGCGGGCCGATTGGCTGTGGCAGGGTCCAGCCGAGTTGCAGGCGATGGCGCGTGCGATGGGTGGTGAAGGCTGCACGTTCGTTCTTGCGCCACTCCATGCGGTTGCGCCAGTCGAGCCGGAGTTGCTTCGTGAGATCGAACCTCGGATTGAGTTCGAATTCGGGACGCCCCCTGCCAGTGTCTGTCGTGTATTTTGGTGTTCTCGATGTTGAGCAGGGAAAGTCCGAGGCCGGTATCGAGCCAGGGGAGCAGTTGGTATTTGACCCGAGGACTGACGATCTGCACGTAGGAGCCGTTCTCGGTGTCGAGTCGATTACCCAGAAATACGCCCGCGCTCAAAGGTGGCGCACGCCACAGGTCGAGCATGGTCCATGCCCACCATTCGTCAGCCTGCGCGGCGGTGCATGTGAGCAGGGCGGCGACAATGTCGAGAATGCGCATTTGATGGCACGTTTAGAGAACTTCGCGTGCCGCAGCTACTTCATCATCGCGGGCTGCCCCGTGCACTCCAGCACGCTGTGCCAAAGCTCCTGCGTGGGCTCGACTTTGCGTCGTCCGTGGATGACGAGATTGAGCGGCAGATGCACATACGAGCCATGCCAGCGGCCGACCAGCATGCCGGTCTTGCCCGCCCATCGCCGCATGCACGGCGGACTGGGCAAGGCGTGAGCAGTAGACGTTGTCCTGCGCGTTTGCCGGAACGCTGCGCACGATGTAGCTGGGGTCGATGTATTTGAGGTTCACCTCGGTTCTGCGCTGCTTGAAAAAGGCGTTGATGCGGTCCTTCAAAAACATGCCGATGTCGCCATAGCGTTTGTTGCCGCTGGCGTCGGAGGCCTCGTCGGTTTGCATGAGATGCTGGCCCGCGCCCTCGGCCACCACGACCACGGCGCTGCCGCGTTTCATCAGCCGGTGGCGGAGCGACTCGAGAAAGCCGCCCTCGCCATCCAAGGCGAACTCCACTTCGGGGATGAGCACTAAATCGACGTTACTGCCCGCCAGCGCGGCGTAGCAGGCGATGAAGCCGGAATCGCGGCCCATCAGCTTCACCAATCCGACACCGTTCACCGCGCCGGTGGCTTCCACATACGCGCATTTGAGGGCCTGCACGGCGGCGTCGAAGGCCGTCTCGAAGCCGAAGCTTTTGTCGAGGTAGCGGATGTCGTTGTCGATCGTCTTCGGAATGCCGACGACGGCCTTCTTGAGCCCGCGCCGTTCGATTTCCTTCGTGATCTCCGCTGCACCACGCAGGGTGCCATCACCGCCGATGACAAAGAGAATATCCACCTTCATTTCCTCAAGCGTGTCCACCATTTCGCCGATGTCCTGCTTGCCGCGTGAGCTGCCCAGCATCGTGCCACCAAAATGGTGTGCCTGCTCCACGGACGATGGTTTGAGGATGAGCGGCGTGTGTCCATAGCGCTGCACCAGCCCCTCGTAGCCGAAGGTGCGTGTGACTCCGTACTGCCGATGACAGCGCATCACAATGCCGCGAATGATGTCGTTCAGACCGGGCAAAGACCGCCGCAGGTCACGATGCCCACCGTCGTTCGCGATGGATCAAAGTAGATCATTTCCCGCGGACCGGCCTCCTCGTAGCTCGGCACGGAAGAATCGCGGCCGTCCTCCAGCAGGTGGCTGTGGTAAAGAATTCGGTTCGCCTCCGTTTTGAACGGTGCATCCACGCCCCCGATGCATCGAAGCGGGGAGTGAATCTGACATGGGCCAAGCGAAGGTATTCTGGTGTCGGGCGGGGGAAGGCCACGCCCATAAGCATTAACCTAAAAGCGCTTGGTGATTTTGGCAAGCATCACGCTTTGAAGCGGTCGTTTGAGGCGTCGCACTCGAGCCGCTTTGGCGATTCGGGTCCCGTGCTTGAGGAGATGGGGTAGTTTAAGTCGGGGTGCCAAGATTCCCTTCAGGCAATCTCGAACTTCAACAAAGAGACTCCAACGACTTGGGTGCTCATCGTCCTTCAA
>Ga0209702_10002731_pt1 | contig 29789 bp, 36 predicted proteins | sample FRY01_FD_187210 | JGI IMG/M metagenome (GOLD analysis project Ga0209702, IMG submission 187210) | Freshwater microbial communities from Lake Fryxell liftoff mats and glacier meltwater in Antarctica - FRY-01 (SPAdes) (version 2) | ecosystem: Environmental > Aquatic > Freshwater > Ice > Glacier... | reverse complement strand
CAGGATCGAGCCTGCCCCTTGCCTACAGCCGCCATCGCGGGCCCGTAGGACGCGGCCAAAAAGCGGGTGCCACGGATACTCAATCCGGAGTTCTCGGTTTTTGTATGCGGAATGATTGCCGATTTGGTGACTTGGTGAAGGTCATCTGGTGGGACGGTCAGGGTGCCTGCATGTTCCTGAAGCGGCTGGAGAAGGGGCGGTTCGTCTGGCCCTCGGCGAAGGATGGCAAGGTGGCGCTGACGCCTGCGCAGTTGTCGATGCTTTTGGAGGGGATCGACTGGCGTGCCCCACAGCGGACGTGGCGGCCCTTGACGGCAGGATAATCTGCCGGTCCTGCAATCAATGATTCCCACAAGGAATACAGTGGGATAAACTGGTCGCATGCTCGATCATACCATCACTTTGCCGGAAGACCCCGAGGAGCTGCGCAGCTTCACCGCGCGGCTTCTGGCCGAGGTGAAGGCGCAGGCGATCCTGATCGAGGAGCTGCGGCACCAGCTGGCCGGGCACCGCGCACATCGGTTTGGCGCATCGTCTGAGACGGCAGAACAGCTGCAATTGGCGCTCGAGACCAGTGAGATTGCCGCCGCCGCAATGATCGCGCAGATGAAGCTGCCGGACGTTGAGGGAAAGGACAAACCCAAGCGCCTTCCGATCCCGGACCATATCCCCCGGATGGAGGTGGAACTGACCCCGGGGACCGATGCCTGTGCTGATTGTGGCGGTCGCCTGCGCCGGATCGGGGAAGATGTCACCGAGGAACTGGAATATGTCTTCGGCCGGTTTATCGTGAACCGGATTGTCCGCCCCCGGCTGACCTGCGCCTGCTGCGAGCGGTTTGTTCAGTCGCCGCTGCCGTCGCGGCCGATCAAGCGTCGTCGCCCCGGCCCGGGGCTGCTGGCGCATGTGCTGGTCAGCAAATATGCCGACCATCTGCCCCTCTATCGCCAGAGCCAGATCTTCCATCGCGAGGGCCTCGACCTCGACCGCTCCACTCTGGCTGACTGGGTCGGCAAGACCACCGCCCTGCTGGAACCCCTCGCTGACGCTATTGGCCGCTATGTCCTGTCGGCCCAGGCCATCTTTGCCGATGACACACCCATCAGCATGCTCGCCCCCGGCACAGGAAAAACCCAGACGGCGCGGCTCTGGACCTATGCCCGCGATGAGCGCCCTTGGGGCGGCGAGGCCCCGCCCGCCGCCTGGTATCGCTTTTCGGGCGACCGCAAAGGCCAGCACCCCAAGGATCATCTCGCCCGCTTCCGCGGCCGGATGCATGCCGACGGCTATGCCGGGTTCGAAGACCTCTACCGCTCCGGCGCCATCCGCGAGGTCGCCTGCATGGCCCATGTCAGGCGCAAGTTCGTCGACATCCACAGGTCGCAGGGCTCGCCCATCGCCGAAGAGGCCATCGGCCGGATCGCGCAACTCTACGCCGTAGAAAAGGAAGCCCGAGGGTCACCGCCGGATCGCCGCGCAGAATTGCGACGCACCCATGCCGCTCCGGTCTTCGACGATCTCGAAGCCTGGCTGGCCATGCAACTCACCACGATCTCTAGTAAATTCCCGCTGGCCGGAGCAATCCGATACGCCATAACGCGGATGGAACGCCTGCGCCCCTACCTCGGCCACGGCACCCTTGAGTTGGATAACAACGCCGCCGAACGCTGCATGCGCGCGATCGCCCTCGGCCGGTAGAACTACCTGTTCGTCGGATCGGAGGCAGGTGGAAAGGCTGCAGCAATCGCCTGCACCCTGATCGAAACAGCCAAACTCAACGCCGTCGATCCTAACGCCTGGCTCGCCGACACCCTCGCCCGCATCCCCGACTACAAGATCAACAAGGTCGACGACCTGCTGCCGTGGCGCTGGAACGGATAGCGGTCAGGCCGGACGCTTACGAAAAGCGGGGGCTTTTTGCGTTCTGAGTTGGGGTTCACTTCGGCAGGCTCAAGAATGCTTCCGCTTCACGGTCGCCGAAGATTTTCTTCACCTGATCGTGGGGTGGCCGCACCGGTGTATGTGATGAGCGCAACTGGCGCTTGTTCAACACGGGAGAGGCCAATGTTCATCACTTCGACAATCAAGACCGCGACTGCTGCGGCGGGTACTGCGGTAGGTTTCTGGTTCGCCGGGATGGTTGTGGCACCCGAGGCCACCGCGAACGTTGTCGCAACCCTGCAAGACCGTTTTGGTATGGTCTTTTCAGTAGACTGCGAAGCGCGGCCTTCTGACTGCCTTAAGGTCAAGCAGCGCGACCTTGCCATGCTTGCCGAAACACTTGCTGCCTTGCGTGGTCGCCTTGATGGCGAGCAGGCCAAGACGATTGAACTTGCGACCGAGGCCAGCCGGAAACAGGCAACCAACCGTCTTTATCTGGAAGAAGGGCGACGCATCCTGAACACCGCGTTGCCCGGGCAGGCGGTGGCGTTTCTTGGCGTGACATATCCCTCCCCTGATGCGCTGCGTCAGCAGCTGGAGGTGACCTTTGCCGAAGGTCAGCATCTCGAAGAAATCGTCGCGCAGTACACGACCACTCGCGACGAGATTGCAAATGCACGGGCGGAAATCATTACCCGTCGTGCCGAGGTGTTGGGTGAACTGGCGATCATCCCCAGCCTGATCACGCTGGTCGAGGTCCAGACCGCGTCTGGCGAGGTACGGGCGGCGCTTGAAAAGGTCGACGGCGTGATGGCCCGTGCGCATACCGCCAGCCGCGCAGCTGACCCCCTGTTGCGGAACACCGACGAACTGATGGCCGACGCAGCACGTCCTCCGTCGTCGGAATTCGATGCTTGGCTGAAAGGCGACATCCGCGAAGCCAACTAAGCCAACTAAGCCACGGCCAAGACAGAAGAGCGGGCGGATGATGCCGCCCGCTCTGGAACACGATGAGCTTTGATTTTGGCATCATGCAGCTTAGGATGACCCGAGGTGAAAAAAAGTCCGGCACCAGTCAGAACGCGCCGCATCGGCATAATGAGTGTGGGCTTGCAGCTGCGGAGGTGCCTGCAAAGGAAAAGCCAGAAACTAGGAAACCTTGGAGATCAAATGATAAGAGCCTCTCACTCAACGATGATCTGCCTGTTCGTCGGCGCCTCAGCTTTTGCAGACACCCCAATACTGACCGGAACACCGCGCCTTGAGGCAGTGGAACTAGTCCTCGATCGAACGATTGATCGCGACGGTTGCATTGGTGAAGGGGTGGTAGATCTTCCTGACATCCAATTTAAATTTGGCTCCAGCTCGCTAACTCCAGACGCAGCAACGAGCGTGAATGTCATTGCACAAGTCATACGCCGGAATAGTTTCGACCATTTTGTGATAGAAGGGCATACGGATGCCAAGGGTACGACCGGCTACAACTTGGGCCTCTCAAAACGCCGCGCAGAAGAGGTTGGCGCTCAGTTAAGGGCAAGTGGTGTGCCGCAAGTTGCCTTCAGCCTCCGTTGGTTTGGCGAAGATCGGTTGCGCTATCCCGATATGCCCGAACATCCTCACAACCGCCGTGTGACCCTTGTTCGTATCGGACCAAATTCTGCCATGTACGACTCTGCCTTTGGCTCATCTGATCTGTCCTATAGAATAATGGCGGCACCAGGCAACGATCCCGCACAAGCCTATTCTCACGACCAAGCGCAACCGATGTCGTCTGGGACGTGGTTCTTCCTTTGTGTAGCAGCCCGCCAAAACGGCTATCTTTCCATCGAGCATCGCAGCAATGTCGGAGCTAACTTCGAATCACTTGGTGCATGGCGCCTTCCGGCAGGGGCTTTGGCCCGCGCGCCAGAAATCGGCACATTGCAGGTAACCGGACCCTCAGACATCGAACACTTGCGCTTGCGGCACGTTGCCGACACGGCAGAGTGCCGTGGGTCATCACACACCGTGCCCGAGAACATAACGATGGTCGATACCCGTCCCCAAGCAACAGCCGTTGCGGTATCACCTGGACCTGGAGCTGCGTGCCAGTGTGGCACGCCGGGAGTGGCTTGCACCGATCTGAGGATCGTCCACCAATGAAACAGCGGCGCAGAAAGAAGAAACAGCCATGGTGGATGTGGACCATGCGGGTCACCGCGAACTGCATCTTTCACCTCAGCCTTGCCGCGGCCTTCTTCCTAATTGGCTTTGTCGAAGGGCTCGTTCTTGGCATCAAGGACGCCCAAGCAAAGAAGAAGAAAGAAAACTACCACCTTTCTCCGAGACGACGCACCGTTGTGGTCTACAAGGGCGCTGCCAAGGGGAGGATAGGAAATGGATGACGGACCACTAAAGGCGAAGTACCTTACTGCCGATGGAGCAGGCAAGATAGCGCAACGAGCGATGCGGGCATTGGACAGGACGCGCGTGAAAGGCTTCAACTCAAATGGTGTTGATATGCTACTTGCTCTTCGCCTTAGGAGTTCTGACAGAGTTAAATGGAAGGTAGCTTTTGATGACTTCTTCACAGCATGGACGGCGGAGATAATTCGCCAAAACGTCGTTGAAGATTATGCGGCAAGCACAGATCAGTTGCGAGAGGGTGACTTTAACACGCTGACTTGGGATGCCATTAGAAAGGCAAAGGGAAATATTCGCGATGACCTTTGGAACAATGATTTCATAACAAGCCATATCCGCGACGACAAGCCAATCAAATTTGGTGGGCTGCTCGTTAACATACTAGAGCGTCAATTGCGTTGGGCGGTTCCCTCAACCCTGCTCGAAATTGGGCGCGAAAGCGTCTTTCGCCTGTTCAAGGCAAACAGGGCAAGAAGGGAAATTCTGAGCGACTTAAGTACTCCAACACTGATCAAAGATAGTATTGAGAAGCTGTTTGAGGAAGTTACCGCAAAGATTGGTGTGAATGAGCCAAAAGAAAAGAACAACTTATGGTTAGATATGGTGCGCTACGACAGAGCCTGTGGCAACGGTCTGGAAATTGGAACGAAACTATCAGCAATGGACTTTTTCGATTTTCGACCGATTGATCCAGAGCAAGGCGATAATTTCGGTGTCGAGGATGGCCAAGATAAGGTCGTTCGCGAGAAGAAGAAAGAGATACTGTTCGATGAGGAATTTAGGAGAACCATCCGCAACAACCTGCAACTCTCAAACCATCCGGAAACAATTAATGTTGTTGTTGAATTTCTGCGTGACTGTTTAAAACTGCTCCGAAGTGGTGACAAGATGGCCTACATTTCGATCAAAGAGTTTCTAAGTAGCGACGAGAAGAGTCCCCCTGAAACCGGCCTAACTGGACCGCACCTCATTGATGCACTGAGGCGCTTAAGAGCCTGCATTGCGAACAAATTAGTTACTGATCCAGCAGGGCCAAATCGCGGAGAAAAAAAATGATTGACCAAGATGATCACTCATCCATGCAACGCTTGGCCGAACTCATTCTGGCGACCCAAGACGATCTTGGTGAAGAATATGCTAAACCTCAACAGTACTGGGATGAATTGGCAAAAGGTCGAAGGGTTGAACGCGACGATGCGATTCTGCTTGCACTTTCGCCGCTCAATCAAGCGAGGTTTCATTTTGCTGAATTCAAAGAGCGTCAACGGTTCTACAGTGAAGTGGCAAATCTCAATAACCAACCAAGAATGAAGGCTGCCGCTGGGAGCGTCGGCTCGAGCATGTCTTTTGAACCAATGGCAAGCTTTGAGTTAAAGATTGAACCTTCGGGACGCGAAAGTTGGTTGATTCTGCTGGCGGTCAAAGAAGTGGAAAAATTTCCTAGGGGAGCCATACTTTCGTTGAAAGACGAGGACGGAAGACTCTGGGCCTCTGGCGAACCAGATTCCGATGGTTGGATCATGCGAGAGTGGCGCTACGATGGAGACCCGAGGCGGTACACAAAGCGCTTGGCAATCTTTGTGGACGACGTCCCAGTCACCCCCTGAGCTTTTCAGAGAGGCCGATGATGACCCCGATGACCTTAGTTTTGGAAGATGTGGTGTACTTCCCGACAAATGTCGGCAAGCACTTCCAAGTAAGAGCCAATCGCTTGATTGGCGCTGGAAGTCAATTCACAGTTGAAACAAGCGATAAGGCGACAATTAAGGGAACAATAGAAGCGCTTCGAAACACAATCGGAGCGCACCGAATGGATGACAGTGTGCGCATGTTTCATGCACCGATGAGCGGAAGTTTTGTCGGCAAGAGCCACGGCCTTGCATTCGCACTTGCCGAGTTCATGATTTCACATGCCCCTGTGCCTAGATCTGCTAGGATTGATGATCGCGTGGCAATTTTCACACCAAAAGAATTGCAGGTCGTCGCCACAGGAGTGATCGAACGCGACGGCACGATTTTGTCCGATAAGACAGACTTCATCATTGAGAAGATCGAGGCATTGTTGAAGACGTCTGCTGGGGCGAGTGAGGATGTCATTTTTGGAGCGAGGCGCAAGCTTTTCATTCTGCCGAAAGCGTCGAATCTCCCGGGGTCGGTAGGCAATGTGCCTGCAAGTGGGAATGCACCCAGCGATCGGGCGGATGGGTTGCGTCGCCTAAGAGACGCGGGCTGGGAAGTCCATGAGGTTCGAAACATCCGCGAACTCAAGTTCCTCTACGCCCCCGTTGCGAAAAGGAGGCAAAGGCCTATCAGGTTTGGTGTTCTGTTGGGTGCCGTTGCCGCAGGGATCGCAACTCTTGCTGGCTTTGCTTTACAGAACCAGAAGAATCCAGCGGCACCCATGGTGACCGCTGCCGTACCGCTTGGCCTTGATGCACCTGCAGTGGCGCAGACACCTATCCCGGGATCAGATGGTGGACCAGAAGTTCAACCCGCCCTCGATCATGCAAATATGGGCCCGCAGCTGGCCTATCGGGGGCATCTTACTCTTGAGGTTGCGAGGGTTAAGGATGGCGGTAGCCTAGGCCTTGTCTTGGCCGAAGCGCATCGCTTCGTTATGGACGACCGTGTAGCACTAGTGCTGACCCACCAAAACTCGGATCAGAACGCGCTCGTGATTATTCGCGGCTCGGGCGACCGCCACGACATTCCCGCGGTGCTCCTGACGCCAGGAACGCCAGTTCCGATAAAAAGCTTCGACGTCCGACAACTCGTTGGCATAGGCGGCGATTTGACCTTGTTTGCTGTTACGTGCGCATCTGACTGCCTTGTCGAGGCGGATGTTTTTCATGATTGGGTGAAGAAAAGTGCCGATATTGGAGTGAACGGCCGCACCGGTAGTATGGATGAATCCGCTCCGCTGATCTTGAACGCTGAACTTAAACTCCAGGAGGTTCTATGAATATCGCCAGACTGGTCTTTCCGCTGCTCTTGGCCGCGACTACTGCGAGCGCCACAGAATCCTGCATCGACCTTGACGTTCGGATAATTCGCTACGACTCGACGGGAAAAAAAGTGCTAGGGCAGTTTCCGCCGCAAAGCACCATCTTCAACTACGGTGACCTATTCACACTCCTGATCGACGGCACCCTTCCAGGGACGTTCTACTTTCGGAACATCAACCCCCAAGGTGTGCGATCATGGGTGCCGGAAGATGGTCGACCGGCTTACTCCAATGGGATTGATATGCTTCTTTTTCCTTGCGGCCTGCCGGGCATGTGTACAACCGGAAACGAGAAGTTCCATTTGGACGATAATTTCGCCGCACTTCCGACGGGTAGCAAGTCTGATGAAACGCTGATTGTCTACTACTTGCCCTGCCGGACCGGTGAATCGGAAGTTGACAGCGACATAGCGCACCTCGCAGAGCGTTTGCCGTTTTGCAGCGGCCTACCAGCACCCTTTCCGAAGGACCATCGCATCAGCACGATGCGCAACGAGAGCATCACGATGATTGATCCTGAGAACCGCAGATGCGATCTCCCTGCAGACGGGGAAGCGATCATGCTCTTCGAGCGCATCACGATGACGGCGCAACCCTAGGTTAGGATGCAACCAAGTCATCACGAAATACGGGGTGACAAACATCACGACCCAAGCTACGATAATCAGCGAACAAACAAAAATGGCCAGGTTTCCAGCATGAAGAGCTTTGCGCTAGCCCTGATGTTTGGCATCGCTTTAACTGGTGCTGCGATCGCTGAGAACCGCTTCGAAGTGCTGAGCCTCGATCTTGAGAGCTACAGTTCTTTGGCAAGTGCCGAAGACATGTCCGTTTTGGAAGAAATCCGAGGCTTTTATGTCGCTGGGGACCTCGAGTTTGCAAGCAAATATCAATCTGGCGTTATTCGTTCGGTTGCGAACAATACTGGACTACTCGATGTTCTTTACGCTGACAATGAGAACGATGGCTGCACAGCTACGGCACTCACGGATCGGCTAATCCTGACGAATAGCCATTGCGTCCCACAAGATGGCCTACACCGCGCTGTGCGAGCGGTGTTTAAGCTTGGCTATGAGACTGGTGACCTAGCGACTGTAAAGTCGCAGCGTGGAATTGATGTCGTTTTGCCTGCCCTTGAGCAAAGTGATGCGCTCGACTATGCGATCTTGACACTCGCTGAATCAATACCAGGATTTGTTCCCATCCGTATCACCTCCCTTCGTGATCCCACCCCTCAGGAGCCACTCGTAATAATGGGATTTCCAGGCGCAAACCCTCTTAGTGTTTCGCGCAAAAATTGCCTTTCGACGGAACGCCCGATCGAGGCAGTGCAATTTTCCCACCTGTGCCGAGCTTTTGGAGGGAACTCAGGTTCACTTTTATTTTCTGATGATTGGTCATTGGTAGGTCTTCATCATGCTGGGGTTTACGATGATGAAACGGGCAAGAAGACCGATTTAAGCTACGGTATCCGAATCACTGAGATCCTTGCTTCAAGTAAGTTGCTTCAGTCTTTATTACTTGTCTCATCTCCAGGCGTCGTATCAAGTTTGTCCGTCGGACCTGCGGTTGGCACGCAGCCCGATGACAATCTCGCCATACAAAACAGGGAAGCTGAGCTTGTGACGAAGGTGCAGATTGCGTTAATCCAGAAAGGCTGCTTGAATGGAAGTGCCGATGGTGAGATCGGGCCTCGAACGCGCGGGGCCATTCGGCGCTATAACCAAACAAACGAGTCAGCCATAAATGCTGATAGACTAAAGGCAACGGACCCGAGTGTCATTCTTTCCAGACTGAGTCAAAGTTGTGAATCTGCAACTTCATCTGTCAGCCAATCTTGTTATGACTTCAATGGGAGTTTGATCTGTGATTAAGGATGGAGCCAGCCTGAAAACCCTTTTGCTTCTGATTGTTTGTTTTTGTAGTGCGATTTCATCAGCAGCTTCCGCCGAAATAGAAAGAAACACGCACATTTTTGCGATGATTCAAATCAACACGATTTGCCGCGGGGAAACTCAAGCGACAGGTGAATTTGTTCGTGTTGTAATTCATCGCTCGACCAAAGGCAATTATAATACTTACATGATGAACAAGGCGGGGGCAGCGTTTGGACCAAATGGTGGTGAACAGCGGAATACGCTTGATGGTGTTGCCATGCTGTCAGAGCTTAACCTTTTGGGTCGCCGAATCTTCTATCGGGAGCAGGGTACCCAGTCATCCGGAAATCGGAAAGCAACCGTAACAATGGAGGTAGAGATAACTGCGGATGAAAATTCCTGTTCTGTAAACTCTTGTTCAATGGATATATCAGAGGTCGGTGCTGAACCAGCTTGCCGGTTCAGGTGCTGGCCAGAGGAATGTGAAGTGCGACCCGGACCAGCCTCTTAGCATTCGCTATAATACGTAAAGATTCTCTACTGTTGCCCAGAGCGATCGGTGGCGAACGAGTGTTGAAGAACGGGACTTTTTTTTCTTCCCTTTGTCTATCGTTTTCATTGTCGGACCATAGATTGCGCGGTTAGTGAAAAATTCACTGAATTCCGCTTCACGGTCGCCGAAGATTTTCTTCACCTGATCGTGGGGTGGCCGCACCGGTGTATGTGATGAGCGCAACTGGCGCTTGTTCAACACGGGAGAGGCCAATGTTCATCACTTCGACAATCAAGACCGCGACTGCTGCGGCGGGTACTGCGGTAGGTTTCTGGTTCGCCGGGATGGTTGTGGCACCCGAGGCCACCGCGAACGTTGTCGCAACCCTGCAAGACCGTTTTGGTATGGTCTTTTCAGTAGACTGCGAAGCGCGGCCTTCTGACTGCCTTAAGGTCAAGCAGCGCGACCTTGCCATGCTTGCCGAAACACTTGCTGCCTTGCGTGGTCGCCTTGATGGCGAGCAGGCCAAGACGATTGAACTTGCGACCGAGGCCAGCCGGAAACAGGCAACCAACCGTCTTTATCTGGAAGAAGGGCGACGCATCCTGAACACCGCGTTGCCCGGGCAGGCGGTGGCGTTTCTTGGCGTGACATATCCCTCCCCTGATGCGCTGCGTCAGCAGCTGGAGGTGACCTTTGCCGAAGGTCAGCATCTCGAAGAAATCGTCGCGCAGTACACGACCACTCGCGACGAGATTGCAAATGCACGGGCGGAAATCATTACCCGTCGTGCCGAGGTGTTGGGTGAACTGGCGATCATCCCCAGCCTGATCACGCTGGTCGAGGTCCAGACCGCGTCTGGCGAGGTACGGGCGGCGCTTGAAAAGGTCGACGGCGTGATGGCCCGTGCGCATACCGCCAGCCGCGCAGCTGACCCCCTGTTGCGGAACACAGACGAACTGATGGCCGACGCAGCACGCCCGCCGTCGACAGAATTCGATGCCTGGCTGAAGGGCGACATCCGCAAAACGAACTAAGCCAAGGCCCAAACAAAAGAACGGGCGGATGATGCCGCCCGTTCTAGAAGCCGCCGCACCGAGGGGACTGCGGCTTCGAAGTCCTTTCCTATTTCTGGTCCATAATGAGCCATTCCCAGAAGGTTTTGCCAATCGGTAATTGCATGGTTCTCAGATTTGTTGGCAACCTAAACCTATGGTCCAAACCAAAAGAAATTGAGCGGCTGGTTGCTCACCTCTCGCGTTTGTCAGCGGCTCTATTGCACAAATGGCTTGACGGTCGAAGGTCCCCTTACCCCGGACAGACTTATCCTGCAGCTTTCGTGACGGGAATGCCGAGCGCTGTGAAGCCGTTCAGGACGGCGACACGGACTTGGAATTCAGCCACCTGACGATCGAAGTCCCTCGCCATCAGGCGCTGGCCCAGCAGTTTCACACAATGCATCTTGGTTTCGACGCGGCTTCGACGGTGGTAGCCGCTCCATCGTCGCCAGAGCGCACGGCCGAAGTATTTCGACGCCCGCAGGGCCTCGTTGCGGTTGACTGCACCTGCGGTGACAGCTTTCCACGGCTTGGCGTTCCTGCGCGGCGGAATGACGGCGACAGCACCCCGTTCGGCGATGAAGTCGTGGCACTTTCGGGTGTCATAGGCCCCGTCGGCGGTGACGCTGGCGATCTCTTGATCCGGCGGGATTTGGTCGAGCAGTTTCGGCAGCATCGGGGCGTCACCCACGTCGCTGCTTGTGAACTCGGCAGCCCGAATTTCCAGCGTTTGCTCGTCGATCCCGATGTGGATCTTGCGCCAGACGCGACGTTTGGAGCCGCCATGCTTGCGCGCATTCCACTTGCCTTCGCCTTCGACCTTGATCCCGGTGCTGTCGATCAGCAGGTGCAGCGGCCCCTGCGAGCCTCGAAATGGGATGGTTACGGCAAGGGTCTTTTGGCGGCGGCTCAAGGTGCTGAAATCCGGCACCTCCCAGTCCAGGTCGATGAGCCGCAAGAGGCTTTCCACGAACCCTGTCGTTTGCCGCAGCGCCATGCCGAACACCACCTTCATCGTTAGCAGGCCGCTGAAATAGTCCTTGGCCCGGAACGGCGTTCTTCAGTCGCTGTCGAAATGGTGCCGAGCAAGGGGGGGCTGTGGCCGTTGCGGGCCGGGATTGGCCTTCACCCGTGGCTCATGCTGCCAGCAACCGGGGCAGTCGGGCAAGATTGCAGGCGGCCATCGTGAAGGTGAACTGGGCCCCCACACGGCTGACGCCTCCCAGCATGGTCTGCGCCATCGGCCCGACGGTCTTGGCCCAACCGAACGGCTCCTCAATTTTCTTGCGGCGTTTCTGCGAGACTGCGTAGTCTGGATGCCGGGTGGTTCGGCCGTCGACAGCCGAGTGCCGGACTTTTTGCGCCACATGAGGCGTGACACAGGCCTGCCGCAGATCGTTAACGAAGTCTGCGCAGTCGTAGCCCTTGTCCGCGCCGACCGCCAGCCGCCGCGTTGAGCCTGGCGATTGGCGGTGGATCACGGCAAGGGCGGCGCGACGCTCTGCGTGACAATCGGCCTGCGTCATCTCGGTCTGGACGATCAAACCGTTGCGGTTTTCCATGACGGTATGGCCGATGAAGCACAGGTTTGCGCCAGTGCCCGGCAACTTCTTGTAGAGACGCGCCTCAGGATCGGTGACCGAGGCATGGGTTGCGTTCGACCGCTTCTGGCCGCGGAAGTCGACTTCGGTATTGCGATCTCTGGGTTTTTCGGTGGTTATCGGGGCGGTCTCCGGGCTGGTCTGGGCGGGGGTTTCGGCATCGGCGGCAAGTGGCGGGGACGGTGGATCGTCCGGGCTATCGCCTCCGGAAGGAGCGGCCTCCGGTTTGGGCTGAAAACTCTTCATGGATGCCCAAGCCTTGACCAGCGTGCCGTCAACCGAGAAGTGCTCATCCGACAAGAGCGGCGCCACTTCGCGGTGCGCGGGGATCGCCGCCAGCACCTTGCGGACGACATGCGTCGTCAGCAGCCGGTCGCGGTTCTTCGTGAACACCGTCGGCACCCACACCGCGTCATCGATGCCAAGGCCGACGAACCAACGGAACATCAGGTTATATTGCATCTGTTCCATCAACTGCCGTTCGGATCGCACCGAAAACAGGATCTGGATCAGACTGGCGCGCAGCAGCCGCTCGGGCGGGATCGACGGTCGCACCTCGGCAGAATAAAGCACGTCGAAGTCGCCATCGAGGCTGACGAGAGCATCGTTGACGATCTGCCGGATCTTGCGCAGCGGATGCTTGGTGGGGATGCGATCTTCAAGATCAACGTAGCTGAACAGCGAACCGCTCGTCTCGTCCGTGCCCCGCATCGTATTCCCCCGTCAAACCACCCGGAAAGTGAATCATCTTCCAGTTCCGACGTCCAAGGTTTGGTTTTTCAGCAGCCTGTTAGGCAGGTCTGGATGGCCGTATCGCTGTGGACGGGCTGTCGGCCCCGCTTCCCGGTGGGCGCCGCAGCCCAACTCATCTCTGGGTCAAACCAGATCGTCAGAGAGCCCCGGCGCTTGAGCGCCTTGTTGTAAGCGGGCCAGTTCAGGGTCTTGTAAGTCGGCGTGTTCGGTTTGCTCATGCCCTCCAGCTACCACACTGGATTTACGAGATGAATCCCCTCACACCATTTGCGCAACAAAGCCCCGATTGCCCTGAAGTTTCATGGGGATTACCCTTGATCCAATCCCGCGTTCTGCTAGCTTCGTCATCGGGCTTGGAACGTGAAGGGGTGTGGCGAGACATGTACTTGGCTAGCACACAACACCTACACGACGATCTGCGAGTTGCAGTTGAGCTTTTTGACAAGACAGTTGACGCTCTTAAGCAGGGATCGACTGCAGACGGCTACATCGAAAAACTAGAATCGGCATTTTTTCCCATTGGGGCGCTGGACACAAAGCTGAACCAGTTCGCCGAAGCCTCTGTAGGCGAAACGGCAGCGCACGATTTTGCCATGACAAAAATCGAGCACGATGGAAAATTGTACCGTGAGCACCTTGACTCGCAATATCGATTTCAAAAGAGTAACGTAAAACAACGCTTTTCAGTTCAAGTCTATGATATCAAGAGAGTTTGCGAACAAATGTATAGAGAATACCTAGGCATCAGTCCTGTACAGGCGTTTAACGTCCCATCGGACGTCGAAAATTTCCTCGAGCAGCGATCAGATCGGCCTCTGAAAAATTTCCGCCCCGATTTTGAGGGGGCGGTGGCAGCCGTCAATTCACAAGTAAGGCGTGCTGGATCGGACGCCGTGGCATTGTACGCCGTTATCGCAATTTTTTTGGGATTTACTGTTGTTTTTGTATTTGATCTTCCCTTAGTCATCGGACCTATGGCAACGGTTTCGATTTTCGCATTCTTCTTTCTCCGAATTCGACGTGCCACGAATGCCGCTCGCCAAATGTCCGATGTTGCAAGGAAGTATTGCGAGTTTGTGCGTGACCAATTTCAGGCTGCCGCCTCTGAGGTTGATAAAGCAAGGGCAGGTAATCTATCACGGTCAGAAACTGAAGACGACACTGCACGTGCCAAAGAAATTGAAAGATTTCGTGAAGTAAAGCTGAGCTTTGTCAGCGATGTCAATCGCTTTGACGAACAACTTGCAACAACAGCGGCGCGGTTAGGGGATTTTGTGAACGGCTGGATAAAAGGTAGTGAGACTAAATTTTCTCCTCTTTACACAAGTTCGGGGATCCTGAATGAAAGATCTCCGCAGATACTGCTTCGAATCGGTGATGCAATGACGAGGTTCGCCGATAAAAAAGAGGCTGCTAGGGATCCCACAGAAATGGTGTGATTTGTTTAGGCCGCAGTCTTAAAGCAATATCCACGCCGTAGGTCTGGACCGAATTCATGCAAAGGCGGCAATCAATAGTCGAAGTTTGGATGGTAAGATGAGGCAAATGAAATTCCGCGAAACTGCGTCTATGCTACGGTTGCCGTGGTTTTTTGATCGGTTTGGCGACCGGCATCTGTTTTTTAAATCAAATGCTGAACATCTGCCGAAATTGTCAGATGCCCTGAGTGCCGTCGCAGGACGTTGCCTTGTGTCATTTCCACCAGGGATGGTTCGGTTTCTTTTTATAGACCCGGTTGGCTTGGGCAAAAACTTTGCGGGTTTTCATGCCCTTTCCGACTATGACGACAAGGTCATTTCGGGCAGGGTGTGGAGTGATCGCAAACACATCCGGGACGAATTGGCCAAGGTAGTCGAGCACATTGAGATAGTCGTGCAGAAGTATCTTCGCACTGAATTTCCCTCGATCGACGACTACAATATCAAGGCGGACCAGATCGCTGAGCCCTATCGGTTTGTTGTCATAAATGGGTTTCCAGAGAATTTTGACAGTGAGTCCTGCCTGGCACTGGAACGGATCGTTGCCAATGGCCCGAAGTGTGGTGTCCACGTCCTGATGCTTTGGGACACATCGAAGCCGTTGCCACACGGGGTAACTGAACAGAAAATCGTTCAGAATGTGAACACGCTTACCTTGGTGAATGACGAGTTGGCTTATGCGACTCCAACGCCGTTTCAATCCAATGTGCATTTGTTTCTAGATGCAGTGCCGGAAGCCGAGATGTTCTCTGGGCTCGTTGTGTCGCACGGTGAGCGGGTCAAAGACGGCTCGCGTGTTGTAGTACCCTTTACGCAAATGATGGAACGACTGACGACCGCTGGACCGGCCATGCTGCAGGGTGCCACCGGCATCTGGACAATGGACAATTCGAAAAAACTGATCGCACCTTTGGGACCCACTGGCGCGCGTAAAATCCAGCAGCTAAATTTAGGAGAAGGCGGCACCACCGCACATCACGCCCTGATCGTCGGGAAGACCGGGTCAGGGAAGAGCAATCTTCTGCATGTGATGATCATGTCTATGGCAGAGCTGTATTCGCCTGATGATTTGGAGCTGTATCTTATTGATTTCAAGAAAGGCGTAGAATTCAAGGACTACGCCGAGCATCATCTGCCCCACGCTCGCGTGATCGCCATTGAAAGCGAAGTCGAGTTCGGCATCAGCGTCTTGCGTGGAATGGACGCCGAGTTGACTCGGCGCGGCGAGCTTTTCCGTGGTGCAGGTATTCAGGAGTTGGAGGCTTATCGAAGGGTCACCGGAACCAAATTGCCCCGCTCGGTGATGATCATCGACGAATTTCACGAATTGGTAGGCGACGAGGGGTCAATAGGCAAGGAAGCGACAACGATTTTGGAACGCATCGTGCGGCAGGGGCGTAGTTTCGGCCTGCATTTGATCCTCGCTTCGCAGTCTATCGCTGGAGTGCGGCTGCCTAAGGGCATGCTGGACCAGATCGGTGTGCGGATTGCAATGCAATGTTCGGCAGCGGATTCCATTTTGGTGCTTGCCGACGACAATAAGGCCGCTCGATTGCTCGATCGAGCGGGCGAAGCGATCTATAATGATCGCAATGGTTTGATCGAAGGCAATAATACCTTCCAGGTTGCTTTGTTGAACCAAGAGGACCGTGTGCAGCGTTCGCTTGCTCTGCGCCGCAAAGCGGATGAAATGCTTGCAGAAGGCAAGATGACCTTGAAACCGGCGTTCATCTTTGAGGGCAATTTGCCAGCTCAGTTCGAAAACTGTCATCCCTTCAACGACGCCGCCAGTCAGGCCGTGGTGGCCCTTCCTGCGTTGTTGGAATTTTGGATCGGCGAACCAATCGCCATGAAGCCCGCGCTGTCCGTCGTAATGAAACGTCAGAGCGGGGCGCATATGTTGGTGATCGACCGGGATGAGAAATTGGGATTCGGCGTGATTTATGCCGCAGTTTTGTCTGCGATTGCTCAGCATCCAGCCGACGCTTTGAAGATCGACTTTGTCGATCTCAGCGGCGCAGATGAGTCGTGGGCCGAGTACCCAGAGGCCTTGGAGCAAGCCCTTGCAGGATGCGTAAAAGTGTACGGTCGCAAAGAAATGCCTGAGCTCTTCCAAGAAATTGCCAACGATATAAAAGCGGCTGGCCCTTTAGCGCGCAAGGAAAAGCCGACGCGGCTATTGGTAATCTTTGGTCTGCAACGCGCCCGCGACATGCGACTGGAAGATGCGCCCCGGCCCAGTTTCTCGCGGCAGGACCCGCCGCCGCCTCCCAGCATGCACGACAATATGGCGAGTATCCTGCGTGAAGGCCCCGATGTAGGCGCTCATGTCCTGCTGTGGTGTGACACGTTGCAAGGTTTTCAAAGGGCATTGGACAACAAATCCTTGAGCGAATTTGGCCACCGTGTTGTGGGCGGGCTTTCGACCAATGATTCAAACAAATTGCTGGAGGATTCAATTGCCAGCAAGATGAACAAGGAAAACCGGATGATAGTTCTAGATGACGATAGGGTGGGTGTTTTTAACCAGATTCGTCCCTACTTGCCACCAGAAAAGCATTGGTTGACCAGCACAATAGATGGATTGGCAAAGCGTCACGCGAGGATCGGAGAGCAACGATGAATGATGTTTTTCAAGACCCCGAAAAGCTGCGGGATTTTGCGTATCGTCTCAGCGCGCATGGGCAGTTCCTCAAGCAGTCGATCGGCGGATTGGGAAGCTACATGTCGCGGCTGGGTCAGACCTGGCGGGATGATCAATTCAATGAATTCGAAGACGAGGTGCATCGCCTGAAATTATCGTTGGATGTTTATGCGGAAAAGATCGAGACCACGGTGATCTATCTTGAAGCCACTGCCGAGGCGGCGAAGAAAATCGACTTGACAAGGATGTGAGAACGACATGGGCGCAGTCATTTTGGATCCCGCTGAAATCAGATCATTTCGTGCCGCGATGGCCGAGTTGCGCGATGATGTCTACAGTCACCGGCTGGCAATGGAGCGTGAGACGACAGAAGCCCAATCTTATTGGCGCGATGAACTTTTCAAGAAATTCCGGCGCGAGCAGGAGGACCTGCTATTCCAGATCCAGGTCTTCGAAAAGCTGTGCGATAACTACGGGGATTTTTTGGATCGGAAGGCCAACGTGTCGGAAGAGTACCTCAGGATGTGATACATGACCGGAATCTTTATTGCGGACATCAATGCTTTGCAGGATTTTGAAGACTATTTGCCGTCATTTCTAAATGGCTTCACGGCAGAGTGCCGCGAGTTGCGCGGAACTATTCAGGAAATTGCGGCCGATATCGAAATGCGGTTGGACGAGGCACAAGACGATTATGATAACGCCGTGGACGCTGCCAGCGGTGGCGAAGACGATGATGAGTCGTGGGAAAGCCGCCGGGCAGTGGAAGATGCCGCTGCACGTTTGCAGGAATGGGGTGCCTACAAAAGGCGGTTCGAAGCGTTTGCCGACGGGGCGTCGATGCAAATCGACGAAGCAGAAGAAGCGCAAAACCGCTCGGTATCCGTGGCTGTGAGTTTTCTGGCTAAGGCCATCGATTTGGCCAAGGCAGTGCGGGCGGTGACGATGACGGCGGGGAGTTCAGGGAATGTCCCCCCGGACGCCGCCGCTCGGACAGGGCGGTTGCCTCGTACCGGAGCCTCTGTTCTGCGGACCGCACGCCTGCGCGAGCAGTTGCCTCCTTTGCCCAACGGTCTAACATGGGTGCCGGTGGATCGGTTGGACTGGTCGGCCGTTCCTGATGATTTGGCGTTTGAAAAAGCCAACCACGATGATATCGCCGCAATGCTGCAGGTGTTTGAACGGGACGTCCTGCCAGCGGTGACCGCGCAAGGGTTACAGCACAGCGACTTGGTGGCGCTGGATCGTCAGGACGGGCGCGTGACGGGTGCGACCAGTCGGGCCTTTGCCTATGAATACATGATCGGAATGGGCCGAGCCTCGGATGTCATTGCGATCAACGCGCCACATTTGTTGACTGGAAACCGGGCGACTTGGGAAAGCGGACGGCATCGCGCCATGGTAGCCAAGGAACTGGGGTGGAACTTTGTCCCGGCGCGAGTGATTGGGGGTAGTCTGTGAGGAGCTTGGCCGATCTGGAAAGAGAGTGGGCCGAACTGAGCAGGAGTTGGTACGATCAGGTCAGCCAGCGTTTTGACGCGTCAGTAATGCGGCAGGTACTGCAAACTGGTGCCCTAATAAATGATGTAAAGACCGGGCTACAGGAGATTTTGCGGGAGCAGCCGCGCTGAGCCGAGCTTTACTCACTGTTTATGGGGTGGTCAGGCTTTGTTGCTCGAATGGGGGGAGTGTCCTGAATTCTGTGTATGGTGCCCAGCCCATGCGGGTTTCAGCTTTGGTCACGCATTGAAGCGAGCCTCAAACATGATAGCGAACTGGTTTTTGGCGGTAAACCATTCCCGGAAATTACTGCCGCCCTTTTCGAAGTTGCGGTTGGCGAGGTAGATCAACTTGGTCGCGGCCTCCTCGGTTGGGAACAGGGAAATCGCATTTGGGATTTGACCTGATTTGAGGGGTATTGCTGTTCTGGCAGGGATGGATTCTTGGGTGGGGATCGCCCTTTTGGAGCCCGTTCCCCGCTGGACACCTTTCTCGCCGCCTTCGACGACATCCCCGATCCACGTTCTGCCAACGTGCGTCACGACCTGTGTGGATTGCTTGTGGTGGGCTTTGTCGCGGTACTCTGCGGGGCTGTCAGTTGTGCCGAGATGTCAGACTTCGGCAGGGCAAAAGAGCATGTTTTCAGGGGCTTCCTGAAGCTCATACCAACCCGCTTAATCATTGACCTGTGGTGGCCCACTTTCGAGTTGCGATGGATTTGATGCGTACTGGTTCAACGGTCAGGCGGTTCCAGGCATCGCAACAAGCATCGACGATGGCCTCCCAGTTCTCGAATACCCGGTTGGAAAGGTAGGTTTGGCGCAAGAACTGCCAGATATTCTCTGTTGGGTTCAACTCTGGAGAATATGGCGGCAGGAACAGGATAGAGAGGTTTTCAGGGATGTTCAGTGCGCCGGACCTGTGCCAACCCGCACCATCCATGATGAGAACGCCGTGTGCCTCGGTGGTTATTGACCGGCTGATCTCCTCAAGATGCTTTTGCATGGCCTCGGCGTTGGCATGTGGCATCACCAAGGCCACGCCCTTGTCCAGTGCCGGGCAGACCGCGCCGAAGATGTACGCATTTTCGTAGCGCTGACCTTCAACTTGGCGCGGGCGTGTGCCTTTCGGAGCCCATCGATAAACCTGACCGTTCTTCTGGCCCACCCGCGCTTCATCCTGAAACCATAGTTCGACAGGCGTGTCCGGGGGGACCCCCTTCAGGGTGTTTGCCAGTTCTTGCGGACAGTTTTTTCAAAAGCCTCAACTATTTCAGGGTCTTGTTTGGGGTGTCGTGGCCGGGCGCTGACGTGGGAAAAGCCAAGAGACTGCAGCAGCTTCCCCACCGAATTCACATGATACTCCACATCAAAGCGAGCCTTAATAAGCTTGGCCAGATCGGCACAGCGCCAGCGCACCACTCCGTCGATCGCCCGATCAGGCCCGGCCGTCATGATTTTCTTGAGCGTGGCCCGTTGTTCTGCTGTCAATTTAGGCTTGGGACCTGTGGGCTTGCGATTAATCAACCCCTCCGGGCCGTGTTCATTGAACCGATGCACCCAGTCTCTGAGCGTCTGACGATCCATCAGACCTGCGGCGGCGGCCTCCGCTCTGCTCAAGCCATCCGCAACACCGGCCAGCGCCATCAACCGACGCGCCTGCTTTGCGTCGCGTGACTTGCGCGCCAAAGCTCGCAGGTCGCCTCCGCTGTAGCCGTCCCGCAACTCAAGGCCAACCATGAACCCCTCCACAAAGAGCGTCAAATACTCCAAAAGGGAATCATAAACATGCCAGGAGAGAAACCCGCAAAACACGAGTCAGAATCTGGGCGGATTGGTATCAGTCAAATCCTTGTTCAGTTGGGTTCGTCTGGTGCGTCCGGGCGCAGCACCGCGCCCGTTCAAGGCGTCGGCAAAGGTCGTGAATGCGGAGGCTGGGTCTGAGATTTCGTCGGCCAGCCCGGCCGCTACGGCATCTGCACCGCGAAAGCATTCAGCTTCGGTGGCCAGCGCCGCTTCTGCTGTCAGCCGACGACCGCGACCCGCCGCAACGGTCTCGGCAAACAATGTGCGGATGGTGTCGATTTCCGCCTAGATGCGGGCGCGCACTGGCTCGAGCAGCGGCTGGTATGGATTGCCGTCGACCTTGTGCGCGACGGAATGGATCAGCGTGATGGTCACGCCTGCGTCCGAAAGCTGGGCGCTCAGATCTGCGTGCATCACGACGACGCCAATACTAACCACCGCCCCGGTGCGCGGCAGAATGATCCGGTCGGCCTGGGAGGCCAGCGCGTAACCCGCCGTGAAGGCATGTTCGGCAATCAGTGCCCAGACCGGCTTAGCCTTGCGAGCCGCGCGGATGGAGTCGGCCAGATCGAACACGCCCGTGACCTCGCCGACGAAGCTGTCGATCTCAAGCGCGATACCGCGAACCATGGGGTCCGCGACGGCCGAGGCGAGTTGTGCCGCGATGCCCTCATAGGAGGTCTGCCCGGACGAGCGCCCGATCCACGCGCCGCGATGCACCAGCACGCCGGAGATTTCGATCACCGCAATGCCGTCCCGCAGCGCGAAAGGCGTCTGGCCCTCGCGTTGATATTGCTCGGCTAGACCGTTGGTCAGAATTCCGGCCAAGATCCCGGGGCGTGCGGGCAGCGCCGCGAGGGCCACGTCTTCGGGGGCTACCTCAAGGCCAGCCAAGCGCAGCTGCCGCCCGGTGATGCGCGGCCGCAGCCCTGATAAAAACGTCATCGCCTTTGACGGTTCCACCAGCAGCGGCGTGTTGAACGCCCGCTGGGCGATCTGTGCATGGAACATCTCGCTCACTCCTATGGGGCCGCATCTTGGGTGCTGTCTTGGACCGGGTCCTGGTTGGGGTCCGGCGCATTCTGGTCTGGCGCATTCTGATCACCCGCACCGGGTGCCTGCGCGGGCGATCCCGGGCGGCGGAAGTCGAGGCCGAGCCTGCGCTCCCGGTCCCGTTCGCGGGCGATTTCCGCGTCGACCTGCTCGGCGTCATAGCCGCGCTCGGCGATGGCTTGGGTGCGCGACTTCAACCCGGCTTCGATCTGGGCAATCTCGGCATTGGCGTCTTTCAGCGGGTCGACCCAATCCCATTTGGTCGGCAGCCAGGTGCAGGCGAGGTATTCGGCGCGACGGCGGTCATAGCCCGGCAGCCGCAACCCACCGGCCAGAACGGCGACGTCCATGAAGCGCGCCCAGACCGGTCGGCACATCTGGAACACCATCACCTAATGTTGCCACGCCGAGACGCGGCGGCGGAACTCGATCAGCGACAGCCGCGAATTCGAAAAGTTGCCTTTAGCCCCGTCATTGCTGAGGTAACCGTAGGGGATGCCCAGCGCCGCCGATATCTGTAGCAGGGTGCGGTACTGGAAAGGCTCATAAGTCGCGCCAGAATCGGCGGGGGCGCTGACGGTGACGTCCTCGCCGGGATCAAGCCGCACCACCTGACCGGGGGAGACCTCGTAGTCTTCGTCGGGCGGGGCGAACGGGTTATCCGGCGCGGGCGAGGTCACGAACATCGCATACATCGCCGCCACCTTTTTGCGGTCGAGTTCAGCATCGTCATACTGATCGAGCAGGAACAGCTTGACGATGGCAGGCGCAAAGCGGGACACACCTCGCAATTGCCCAGCCTCGACCGGGTCGATCACGTGCAGCACATCCCCCGCCAGAACCCGGAGCGTTTCGCCGGAAAGGCCGGGATCGGTGCTGTCGCCCGGATGGCGGCGCAGGAAGTGATAGGCCACGCGGCGACCCAACAGGTCGAATTCGATGCCTTGCCGGATGACGTTGCCGTTGCTGTCCACCGAGTTGTGCTGAAGCGGCAGCATTTCTGACGGCAGCATTAGCATTTGCAGCGGCACCGCCAGCCCATCCTCAACGCGGCGCGGGCGAAAGCGCAGGAAGACCTCGCCGGTCATGAATACCTCGCGGGCGGCGCGGCGCTGCAGCCCGTAGAAATCCGTCAACCCCTCGGCGTCGGCATCATCGGTCCAGGCCAGCCAAAGCCACTGCACCGCGTCCTTGCGGGATCCTTGGGTAATGGTCGAATTCGGGCTGATGCCGTTGCACACGGTATTGGCCGCCCATGACTCGATGGCATTGGCGGCATAGCCGTTGTTGCGCACCAGCCAGCGGGCGCCGGCGTTCATCTCGGACCCGGAGGCCGCGATCAACGCGTTGACATGGGCGCGCGAGGTGATGAAGCCCTTCAGGCGGCGCTGCCCCGATGTGGCATCAAACCCGCCCGGCACACCGTAACCGCCCACCCATGCGCCGACGCGGGCGCGCCAGTTGGTAACGGCCATGATCACAAGTCCTTCGATGCGAAGGGTCGGGACACCCGTGACCGGGTCACGGTGGGATCGGACGCCGCGATCCGCCGCTCGAGGTCGAAGATTGCCGTCGCCAGTTCGGCATCCGAGCCGTAGGTGAGTTGCCGCCCGTCATAGGTGATGGATCGCACTCCGCCAAAGCGCATGCCCAGCATGGCGGCCAGCAGCGCCTGCATCTCAACCAGTGTCATCACTACCTCATATATGTCGGGGTCACCGCACCCGGTCGGCGGCGGCGCGGTGTCAGCACGGGTCCGGCGGTGGGCGCGGTCTTTACCACCACTTCGGGCACCACCGGCACTTTCGTTGCAACGCCCGCCTGGTTCTCCAGAGACCACCATGTCGCCTCATCCCAGCGGTTCGCGCCGGGGATCCACGCGGCCGCCCGGGCATAGACCCGGCAGTCGAGCGCCTCGTTCCGCTCGCGCATCTTCTGCCATTCTTGGTGGCCAAAGCCGCGCTTGTTGCGCACCGTCACCATCTGCTCGGCCACCAACTGCTTCAGCCATTCGGTGTCGGCCCAGTCCGGCAGGTGCAGCGTGCCGGGGGCATCGCAGACGCCCAGCGCCCTGTCTTCATCGCTCGGCCGCTCCAGCCGCAGGAAGCGATAGGTTTCCGCTTTGAAGGTCGAGACCGCGATGGTCCTGAGCCGCGCGCCCCGGCGCAGACGCTTGCCTCCGATGGTGGCGTCGACGAAGGTCGGCCCCGAAACCGGGCTCAAACGGTTGAAACTTTCCACGCCCCTTATGGGCGTCGCCTGCGCGTAGCCCACGGCGCGCGACCAAGCATAGACGGCAGGAGCCTCATAGCCGGTGTCGATGGCGAGTTTCGATAGCTGCATGACGGCGCCGCTTTCATGCGTCCAAGTCCGACCCAGCAAGGCGGTCAGCTTGTCCCATGCGGCGGGATCCTCCGGCCCACCCGGAATGACGATTTGCTCGACTTTCCAAACCCCGGCCCCAGGCCCAGACGTCAACTTCGATCCGGTCTTTCTGCACATCCGCCCCGGCGGTGAGGAACAGGCCAAGGTGGGGCACGGTGGCGGCAAGCACCTCGCGGCGATCTGCCAGGCGTTGCCATTCCGGCGCATCGCCAGACTCCACCCATGTCTCGCCCAGCAGCGTGTTGCGCGCCGCGCGCAACATCTCTTCCGAGCCTTGCGCCGCCAGCCAATCGCGCGCGATCTGGGCTCAGCTTTTCCAACCCTGCGGCGAATAGAGCGCCGAGATATGGAAGCCGATCGAATGCGGATCGGCCGACATTGCCGTCGCCCGCCACTCGCCCCGCTCCAGCATCCGGGTCTTGTGGTGTTCGGCGATGGGCTTTTCGCAGCCCTCGCAATAATAGGCGGCGGTCTCCGGTCGCCCCTTGTCCCAGCGCAGCCGTTCAAACTGCAGCCACTGCATCGCGCCGCAATGCGGGCATGGCACGAAGTATCGGCGCTGGTCGGAGGCCTCGTATTCCCGCTCGATCCGGCTCACGCCCCGGATTGTCGGGGTCGAGACCATGAACACCTTGCGACGATGCGAGAAGGTGGTGGTGCGCGCCTCGACCAAGGTGACCGGATCGCCCTCCTCGTCAGCCAAGGCCGGATAGGCATCCACCTCGTCGAGAAACAGATAGCGCGCGGGCATCGAGCGCAGGCCGGTGGCCGAGTTCGCTCCGTTCAGTACCAGAATGCCGCCGGGGAATTCCTTTGACAGCATCGAATTGCCCGCATCGCGCGACCGCGCCGGGTTCACCCGCTCCCGCAGGGCGGGGCTGTCCGCAATCAGCGGGTCCAGCCGCCCGCGCGAGGTGCGTTTGGCCATCTCCAACGTCGGCAGCACCGCCAGCATCGGCCCCGGCGCGTGATGGATCACAAAGCCGATCCAGTTGTTGCCAGCCTCGGTCACGCCGACCTGCGCGGCTTTCATGAAGGTCACGCGCTGCGCCGGATGGCGAGGGCTCAGGGCATCCATGTTCTCGCGCCGATAGGGCGTGCGGGCGGTGCGATAGCGGCCCGGTTCCGCACTTGCCCGCGACGACAGCATCCGGTGCGCATCTGCCCATTCCGACACCGTCAGGTCCAGGTCGGGCCGCATGCCTCGGCGCCAGCAGCGCAGCATATCCTCGGCCCCATCAAAGCCGAGGTCGAGCCCGTCGGTCAGATGGTCGGCGTGCAGATGGTCTTCGGTCAGATCGCCATCTTCACCCGAGGTTGACGCGGAGATCGGCGAGGGCGTCGAGGTGCTGTCTGACATGGGTTTCCAGCACCCTCTGCAGGATCGCGGCCTCGATCTTCACCGGCTTGGCCGTTTGCTTTTCCACCTCCGCTGCTACTTCGGCAGCCATCAGCGCTGCCACTCGGGCGGGCCAGGTCACCAAAGTGTCGCGCTCCTGCCGCGCCAGCCGGAACACCAGCGTTTCCGCCCGCGCCCGATCCACCAGCGTGCCCTTCTTCTTCTGGATCGCCAGCTGTTTTTCCTGCGCCTGATAAATCGTCAGCGCCGTGCGGACTTTGAGATAGGACGAACTGTCGGCTGGCCCAGAAAAGCCACTGTCGCCGCCCGTGCTGCGGCGCTGCTGATTGGGATCGGTCATTTCCCCGCGCCGCAAATCGGACGCCGCCGCATTGATCGACCCGTCGCTGTAAACCACCAGCCGACTTGCCTTGCGGGCCTTCTGGATCGCTCCGCGCGACAAGCCGGAACGGGCGGAATACTCGCGTTCACTCATACCTTCCATGGTGCTTGAAGTTTCCTCAATATATTGTAATTAAACAGAAATAACTGTATTATTCAGTTGATTACACTCGCCGACAGAGTGATTCTCGGATCAGGAAATCACCGTTGAACGGAGACCAGATTATGACGCAAACGACCAAAGCCAAACCCACAGCCCCCGAGGCGCTGATCCTCGAGATCGCCACCAAGCATTTCTTCGTTGAGACGCTGGAAACCCGAAACCGCGACCGGCTGGATTTCCACGATGTGGCGGTCTGGGCCACGCGCGCCGCCATTGAGGAAGCTTGCGAGGCCGGACGCATCGCCGGTGCCAAGGCCATGCTTTCCGCCGCCACCTCTCGCTGAAAGGATCAACCATGGCCACCACCACCATCCGCATCGACATCGCAAGGCTGCCCGACCATCTCGACCGCAGCCGCCTGAACAGCGTCGCAGCCAGCATCGAGGCTGCGCTGATCGACGCTGGCGTCCGGGCCGACTGCTCGGACCTGTTCTCGCACCTCAAGATCGAACTTCGGACCGCCCAACTCGCCGCCGCCAGCGCCGTGCTGGCCGAACTGCAACTGATCTGAGGCAGGCCGATGAGCACGCGCGCGCAGATCGCCATCCAGATCGGACCCGACGAATGGGCCCACGTGTATGTCCATTACGACGGCTACCCCGCCCATATGCTGCCCGCGCTGGCGCGCTGGAAGCCCGAAGATATACTCGTCGCGCGCGAGATACGGCAGGTCACGTCCGAGGCGCTGGATTGCTTCAGCCCGCCGCGCGCACCGCGCATCCTGCCGCGTCCGACGCGGGAGTTTGCCCATCTTTACATATGGTCGGTTGCCAATGGGTGACCGTCGTGCCGCAGGTCGATGCGGATCGGCGACTGCCAAGGTCGCGTGGCGAAGTATGATCAGAAAGCGCTGATATTGCTTGAAATTACCTACACTAAATGTCCCGTCAGAGTGATTCTGATTGCTCGGAAACGATGCAACTCACCACAGGAGACCACGCCATGACCAACCGCCGCGCCACCGACAATTCAAAAGCTCTCGACGCCTTCATCACCGCCAAGTTCCAGATCGACGCGATGCTGGCGCGACTGGCCGCCCTGAGCGACGACCACTTCGGGACATGCCCCGACGAGATCAACTGGGGTCATGTCGGCGACCTGAACCGCTACGCCGAACTGCTTTGCCGCATCACAGACACCGCATTCAGCGAGGGCGAACACGCCGAGTAACCCCGCACATCCAGACCAAGCCCCGCAATGGCGGGGCTTGCTTGCGTAGGAGGGCCCGCAATTCCGCGCGCTTGGACCAACGGAGATGCCAATGTCTTGCCAGACCCTGCTGCACGAACTGGCACCGACCCTGAACCCCGCCGAGGTCGAGGTATGAGCCGGGTCAGAAAACGATCCGGGGGATCGTTTTCCCGGCGATTGGATGCGCCTGCACTACGGCACCCTGAGCCATCTGCCGCCCGAAACCTTCGCCGAGGAACCCAAGCTCGCCGCCGACTTGGAGCGCCAGTCGCCGGGCACCCTGCGCCGCATCGCGGACAGCATGGGGTTCGCAGACGATTTCGCCAAGTGGGAGGCCTGAGCCATGCCGCTTGACCCCGCCCAGCGCCATCAGATCGAACAGGACGCCATCACCGCTGCATGGAAGGCCGAACGCCTCGCCGTCTGCGACGACGCCATCGCTCTGCTGCGCGAGATCGCCGAACAGGAGGCCGACGACGACGGCGATGTGATCCTTGGGGCCGACGAGCATGGCCACAACGATTTGCTGTCGCGCATCGCCGCATTCCTTGCCGAGCACGACCAGTAAGAGGAACCCGCCATGACCAAACTTTCTGAGACCCAGACCATCATCCTGACCGCCGGGGCCCAGCGCCCCGACAACCTCGCCATGCCGCTGCCCAAGGGTCTGGCGGGTGCTGCGGCAAAGATGGCCGTCACCAAGATGATGATGCACGGCTGGCTGCAGGAGGTCGACGCCAACCTGCGCCGCGGCGATCCGCTCTGGCGCGAAACCGGCGATGGGCACGGAACGACGCTGGTGGTCACTGACGCCGGGCTCGCCGCCATCGGGATTGAGCCTGTGGTGGTCAAGACCGTGGCGGCCATTCGCGAACATGCCTCCGTGACGCCAGAAGCGAAGCCGCCGACCCAACGCGCGGGCACAAAGCAGGCGATGCTGATCGCGATGCTGCAGCGCCCCGAGGGGGCCACCATCGCCGAGATCGTCGCTGCGACTGGCTGGATGGCTCACAGCGCACGAGGAGCGATCTCGGGCGTGTTGAAGAAGAAGCTCGGGCTCGATGTCACCTCGGAAAAAGATGGGCGCGGACGGACTTACAAACTCCCGGCCACCTGACGCACTCGAGCCTGAAAAGACCATGGCCGCCGTCCCACCGGGGCGGCGGTTGCTCATCTGGCAATCCGCATCCGGATCGCCTCGAACACCCGTCGCAAGGCGAACGACCGACCGATCGATACCACGGTGAAGATGGCCCCCATCGTCAGGTTCTGCGCCAGCGTCGCGCGCAGACCGAATACCGGGAAGATCAGGATCTGGGTCGCCACGGCGACGCCGTAGCCGACGACCACATTGGCGATGGCTTCGACCAGCGACATGGCGCGCGACTGCTTCATGCTGTAGCCTCATCCATCCGCTTCGCAGTCCTGCCGGTCACCATCTCCCGGCGCCGCACCGCGACTTCGCAATAGGCCGGGTCCAACTTCATCGCGAAACACCGCCGCCTGGTGCGTTCGGCGGCGACCAGTTGGGTGCCAGAGCCGCAGAACGGTTCATAGATCAGGTCGCGGGGATCCGAGAACGCTGTCAGCACCGCCTCGACCAATGCCACCGGGTGCGATCCGGCCGCACCAATGCCGCCCTTGTGACGCATGATGCGGAACACAGAGTCGGGGATGCGGTGGCTCTGGATCAAGTTGCCGGTTCCGGTCTTGGCGTGGACGATGCCGTCGGCCCCGCGCAGCCCACCGCCGCCGAGGATTTCGCCCGCATGCTTGGACGGGACGGTCTTGTGCGGCTTTCGCGGTGCGCGGTTGAAGTGGAAAATGAACTCGTGCGACGGGGCCAGGCGACCCTGCCAATCGCCAGGCAAGCCCGGTCCCTGATCCCACACATACAAGCCAAACCGTCGCCAGCCAGAGGTGCGCATCCATTCGACCCATCCTTCCCAATAGGGCTGCCATTCGCTGTCGCGGTGCACGAGGCCGAGATTGACCAGCAGCTGGGCGTCGGCTGTGACCGGCGCTGCGGCGAACACGCCTTGCATCAGCGCATCCCAATCGCCGACCTTCTCCTTCGCCGCGCCGTAGTCGCGCTGCTGGGCATAGGGCGGCGAAGTGAACATCAGCGTCGCTTGATCGCCCTGCATCAGCTTGGCGACAGCAGCAGGATTGGCCGCATCGCCACAGCACAGCCGATGCTTGCCTAGCGTCCAGATATCGCCCGACTTGGTGATCGGTACGGCTGGCGGTTCGGGAATGGCGTCAGTCGCATCGTCAGAAATTGTCGGGCGTTCGTCGGCATCGGCCAGCAAGGCGTCCAGTTCGTCCTCGGGGATCCCGATCAGCCCGAGGTCGAAATCCTCAGCCAAGAGCGCTTGCAATTCCTGCAAGAGCAGCGCGTCGTCCCAGCTGCCCAACTCGGTCAGATGGGGTGGTTGCCGCCCTCCCCAAACGGCATCGTAATATGCCAGGATGTTGGTCTGAGAACCACAAAGCGAAGAGGACGGCGAGATGAAAGATACAATGATCGGGGTGGATCTGGCAAAAAATGTTTTCCAGATTCACGGGGCATCAATGACGGGCGAGGTCAAGTTTCGCAAGAAGCTGACGCGCCCGCAGTTCATGGCGTTTATGGCGGACCATCCGGCGGCGGTGGTTGTTTTGGAAGCCTGCGGCAGCGCCAGCTATTGGGCGCGAGAGCTTTCGAAGGCAGGCCATGAGGTCAAGCTGATCGCGCCACAATATGTGAAGCCCTTTGT
>Ga0209702_10002730_pt1 | contig 29791 bp, 43 predicted proteins | sample FRY01_FD_187210 | JGI IMG/M metagenome (GOLD analysis project Ga0209702, IMG submission 187210) | Freshwater microbial communities from Lake Fryxell liftoff mats and glacier meltwater in Antarctica - FRY-01 (SPAdes) (version 2) | ecosystem: Environmental > Aquatic > Freshwater > Ice > Glacier... | reverse complement strand
GTAGTCTTCGACTTTCCCCCCAAATTTTCTGACGCTCACTTGTCCATGGAGATAGGGTTTCATGGGATTTCCTTCCACACACCGCCAATGAGCCGTGCATCGTAAATCACTTCTTCAACCTTCGCTCTCACCACACGGAGACCGTGCTGAATGAATAGATCCTTTTGTCTGTTGGTTTCTATGATCGCATTCTCACGATGTTCGAACCATCGGGTAGCGTAGTACAAAATTTGTTTACCAAGAAGGGGGTCACCATCAATGCACGAAAATTTCCACTTCGCATCCAAAACAGATTGCTTGATATTCACATGGGTATGTGAGAGACTATCCGCAATAGTGATATGACATTCAAAAACCATTTTATTCCTTGGTCTTGATGACCGATATCAAGAGGTTCAACGCAAACTGTATCGCCTTTATCGCACCTGATAGAAAGAGCAACACCACAACAATCGAAACAATGAAGAGGGCAAATTGTCCTGCAATGAGTAGCATGTGTTATCCTTCGATGATTGTATCAGAATTTGTGTGGGTTGTCAAGAGAAAAGATAGCCCCAGTTGAGCCGGGGCTATCCATTACTTATGCCGATCTATGGCAAACCACCATTTCCACCCGGTCCTCCGTTGCCTCCTGGTCCTCCGTTGCCGCTATTTGTATAGGAGGTCTTAGAACCAGACTTACTAAGTCCATCACCAATCCGATTACCGGCATATCCAATTGCTGCCGCCGTCATGCCTGTAGTGATAACAGGTCCAACCACACCAGCAACCCAACCTGTAGTCGTAGTCTTCTGCACCTTTTGTGTCAATTCCATTTGTGGCTCACAGTTCACATAGGTGACTTTGGTGAAGATCTTGAAGGAGGGAGTCTCTACCTTATCACACAAGGACAACCACGAGTAACGCTCGGTTGGTGCAAGGGTATCCACATCAACGACGGCGCGAAGACCCAAGGTCTGGTCGGCGCGGGCACCCTTAGGGGCATCTTCCACAACAATAAACCTTGACCCGCCGCATCCCACAGCGGTCAACATCACAAAACCCATCATCCACATCACCACTTTGGAACCCATCATCATATCCTCCGTTTTGGAACCCATAATCATATCCTCCGTTTTGGAACCCATCATCAATTGGCTAAACTGATTGAGCGGACTGTGGTATAGTTGAAACTTCTCCATTCCTGCTTATCCACATCAAACACGGTGATCAATTGCACAGGCTTTTGTGTATATGGAGGCAGGTCATCGAGGTCCAAGGCTCCCGACTCTTCTGTCACTGGTTGTGGCTTGGGATGGTTTTCCACAGGAATTTTTGTCATATCCTTGGTGCAGTTCATCACGCGAAGTGTGCCGTCCTTCTTTGTGAATTGTACCTCAACCACACCCTCACGGAGGTACTTGGTCAACATCTTCACCCCAACTTCTACCAAATTCGCTGCAATAATCATAATTTTTTCCCCTTGTTTAGGCCCTCATGAAACACATCAACCCCATCCTCATCCTTCATCACGAATCCACCGGCTGTTTTGAAGAGTTTCAAGGTATCTAGTAAGGCGGTCGAAAGAAGAATCAGAGAGTATTGTGTCTCTCGGATCATGATCCCATTGAATCCAGCCCGAACGATCCGTGTCGCATAGACGAACGGATCAATGAAACATGACGTGAAAGGCTTCTCCACATGCACGATACCCTTTCGCACAGAAGTGAGTAGCACATGGTAGGATTCACGATCTTCGGGCACGTCGGGATTGCCTGGTAGTTTGCCGTGCTTACGTGCCATATCATCAAAGTAATAGAATTGTACCTTATTAGTTTCTCTGTTCATGAAGAACCCAAATCCATCATAGAGTTCTGGTCGTTCATTGAGGATCGCACCAAATTCTAACTGGTCCATGCCGTACCTCGGATCTTGGCAGCGAGACGCTGAAGAAGACCATGGAGGTGTACTACACTGATTGCAATAACAAGGACGAGTCCCCCGACCATCAGCACAATGGCACCAATGAAGGACCCAACAACGGCGATTGACGCCCCCAACAACACAATACATGGGGTTGCGATAATCATGAAGGTCCAGGTCAAAATTTTTACAGCAATGTCGGCAATGGATTCCATAGAGTCCTCCGTTTGTTATATGAATGATAACACGATAGGGTGGGTTTGTCAAGCCTAAATACGATAGGAGGAACACTATGGCCTGGCAGCATCAAGGTATTGATTTTATTGGACCAAATGATAAACACTTCGGGTTTGTCTACCGTATTACTAACCTACAAACGGGTAGAATATACCTGGGACGTAAGCTTTTCACAAAGTCCAAGATCCAAGGCATTACAAAAAAGAACAAACGCAGGAAGAAACTCCGGGTTGCCAGTGATTGGGTATCCTACTGGGGCTCTAGTGACGAACTGCTAAAGGATATCGAAACTCTTGGTGAGGAGTTCTTTACCCGTGAGATTCTACACCTGACAACCAAGCGTGGGGAAACGAATTACTTCGAGGCCCTAGAGATTTTGACTTCGGGCGCTCTACTCTCGGATAACTACTATAACAAATGGGTCAGTCTGAAGTTACACAAGAGTTCGTTGGCTCATCTGTACCCATCCCACTCATCACCCATATCGAAATCTGCGCCAGCAATACCGCGGGCACCTGGGTCATCATAAGACGCTTCACCATCATCCTCGATATCTTCCCCACAAAAAGGACAAAATTCAGGTGTGCTGTCTGCCTCATCATAGGATAATGAAATGTGTCTATTGCAAGACTGACATGTGTGTGTAAATGTCATGGTACAATCTCCCAATCATCTGCCAATAAATCTGTCTGACTGACCAGCCACGGCACAATCTCTCCATCGGCTGTCCTCATGTCCACATGTGCATGGTACCTTATCTTTGTCCCCTCTGGATAGAAGCCCAGTAATGGGGCACGATTCACGGTGAATGTTGATCCTGGTACGAGGAACACAAACATTCCCTTACCATTCCAACCTGTCCTACCAACCTTTTTCCCCATCTTGAGTTGTTCAAGTGCCCAACCGAAATTTTCGCAAGGTGTCATAGTATCTCCTCTAATTGGGTGGCTAATCTCAATAATGCTTCCGCATGACAGCGTTTTGGTGTGCACCAACAGGCGAGGTTCGAACCTCGCAGCGGGTGTAACCACTCAGGGTCCACGGTCAGTCTCCATATTGCATATTCCTCAAACAACTCACACACTCGCTCCCGTTCTTTATCTGACTGATTCAGTATAACGAAGGGATTGCCCCATTGTGTTCCTCGATCCACACGTATATATTGCACACGCGCAATAGGTCGCCGTAGGTTATAGATAATCATGGTGCGTCGATAACTTTGTGGTCGGCTTCTGGTCGTGCTGCGGGGTTTCCGAATACTCGTAGCGTATAATACACAACATTAGCGCGAACCCAGGACATACCATCTTCGCGACAAATTCTATAGAGTTCTTTATCTGCTAACACTCGATACTCATTCTTATCAAGATGATTCCCTCGGATCAATTGATACAATGCATCATGCACAAGGCTACCGCGCATGAAGTCTTTGGTATCGATAGTGGGCCCACTAGGTCCATCCCATGCGTACCCCTTCTTAATGATCAACAGATTCGCGTCTCCTAACCATATATAATCTGTATCAATTTCTCGGGTCCGAACGGGGAGATCAGGCATTGTAACCGTACAGCTTTCGGCGAGCTGATACTTATACCCAGCGCTATATCTCATAGATTCACCATCTTTGCTATTTGAATGACCACCTTAAATGCGGCATTGATTTTCAACCTGAGTTCCAAGTCCTCCGACAAATCCATAACTTCCTTGAGTCGTTCTGCATCAATCATGAGGGTGACATATTCCTGTTCCGTGATCTTCTTCTGATCCAGTGCCGAGGCAATGGTATTGAGAAGTTCTCCTAGTTCTCGTACCCGAAGTTCGTCGTGTTGTAAAAGTGCATAGATACTCATCGTGGTTTACCTCCCACTGCTTTGGCCATTGAGGTGGACATCAGGTGAATCGCCCGTAGTCGAATATCACAAAATGCTTGGCTCACTTTAGGTGCATCATTCAACTCCTGAACCGTCTTATTCATCTGAGCAATACCCTCGTGGGTCAGATCATTCGCAGGAAGGAATTTGCTATAGTACAATGCGTGGGTGGTGATCTCAGAGAGTTTATCCCGCTGTTCAACACTACAATCACCCTTACTACTTAGGGCAGCAACGCTGACTAGATCATTGTACTCTGTATTGTCCCAGTGAGGCACAACGACATACCCACAACCCGATAGAAATAGAATTGAGGCTAGAATGAGTGCTCTCATAGTTGGCATACTCCTGTTGGACATTCCATGACGGCTTCCGTCCCTGTTTTGTGTGTTTCTTTGAAACGCATCTTGGCTTCCTTGAGAGGAATGGCGCTCAACGGGGGTTCCTCAACCGCACCCTCTGCGTTGACAAATCCTCGTGTCTTCTCCCGATAGAAGGTTGTACCCTTCAGGTGAGGCAGATACTCTAACCACAACTTTTCCATATCCTCTATAGGATAGTTATGCGGCATGTTTATCGTCTTACTGACTGCATTGTCTACATGCCTCTGAATAATACGCTGCACCTCAAGGTGATCGCGTACGGTCAGATCATGGGTACCCACAAAATGATCCACGCTTTTCTTTTCGAGCATGAACTTCTCAAAGAGGGGATGGAAGACCAACTCCATCTTTCGAACCTCACCATCCCAATATCGTCGCTCATAGGCTGGCGCAAACATAGGCTCGATGCCTGAACTACAATTCTCTGAGAGAATACTGACTGTGCCTGTAGGTGCTTGTGTAATGATGGCACAGTTGCGAATACCATGTTCTCGCACCAAGGATTGTGTCTTGGCTGGCATACGCTTCATGAATCCAGATTCAACATGCTTCAACGGGTGGCAGAGTGGGAATGCACCCTTTTCGATTGCCAAGAGCACAGAGGCTTCGTAGGCAGCTTTGCTAATAAAACGATACAGTTTATCGATAAACTTGTTCCCCTCTTCCGAACCATAACGGTGCCCCAGGAGTGCGAGTGTATCAGCGAGCGCCGTGGTCCCCAATCCAATACGTCTGAGGTTGCTCGATTTTATTTTCATCTCACTGAGAGGAAAATGATTCACACTTAGCACATTATCCAAGAATCGCACCGCCAAGCGAATCGTATCTCCAAGTGCAGGGTAGTTGATACCATCAGGAGTCACAAACCGAGACAACACGAGATGCCCCAGGCAACAGGGTTCCATGGAGGCGAGTGCCAATTCCCCGCAAGGATTCGTGGTCACCAACTCCTCTATGTAATAAATGTTACTATCATGTTCAACCAACTCCCAATTCAAGAAACCCGGCTCGGCTGAATTATACGCATTCTCGACGATGGTATCCCACAACACACGCGCCTTGATGAACCGTTTGTACTTGCCCTTCCAATGCAATTCAATTTCTCCATCGTCCTTGATGGCTTTGATGAATGCTTTGGTGTGTCGGGATTTCACAGACACATTCGCGTGGTTGAGTTCACCTTTGATAAGTTTCGCAGAGAGGAATTCTTCAATGTCTGGGTGGGATAGATCGAGTGAGAACATAAGGGCCACGCGGCGCTGTCCACCATTGCGTACTGACTTCGAACATGAATTGAGCATTCGCATAAGTTCGACGGCACCAGGAGCAAGTCCACGTTGACCTGCAATACTCGCGCCCTTGGGTCTCACGTCTGAGAAATCGTCGCCGCAACCCCCTCCTGTCATGGAGGTAACAATCATATCGTATGCGGATTTTCCCCAACCTTCTTTGCTGTCCTTGTTGGGGTCTAACACAAAGCAATTCAAAAGCTGAGGATTGGTCCGTCCTGAGTTCGTCCATATGCGTCCACCTGGAACGAATAGGTTCTTGGCGAGAACATCATAAAAACGATCCATATACATTTTTTGTTTGTCAGGGGTTTCGGCTATCGCCACCTGGTGAGCCACACGGAGACAGGCATCTTGCCAGGTTTCTGTTTCCGTGAAAGCGTATCTATCGCGGAAAATTGTCAACGAGAACCCTTTAGGTTCGTAAAAAGGTACGTTCATGTTTTGTATCCTATTTCTTTGTTGATTGAACTTCTTCCAATGCGGCGACCGTCGCCACCTGGTGAGCGACACGGAGACAGGCATCTTGCCAGGTTTCTGTTTCCGTGAAAGCGTATCTATCGCGGAAAATTTTCAACGAGAACCCTTTAGGTGCGTCCATGTTTTGTATCCTATTTCTTTGTTGATTGAACTTCTTCCCATGCGGCGACCGCAATAGGACAGACAGGTCGAACGAGTTCTAAGATTGCAATAGCGTATACACGAATCTCATACTGGGCATGGGAATGCATTCTCAGGCCTAGGAAATGAAACAAGTTGTGTAAGTTTACCGATGCAAACATCTGTGAGTATGTAGCTACGGGTAATACTGAGCGGGCGAGTTCACGAGGGCAACCTTCTGCAAGCATGGTATGATAGGCTTTGAATGCTATGGTATTAGTGGAACGCATGAGGTCCCGCATCGACTCTGCATGTGGATTCACTTCATCAGTACGCATCTGTTTGTTGCTAGCGGACTGAGTGGTGATCTGGTCCGCCTCGGGTACATAAAACTCTTCGGGAAGTTCTGTGTAACGTGCAGACATTTCATTGTATGCCCAGGTGCGGTGACGATGCCACTGCCTGAACACAAAGATGGGAGCCTTGACATCGAATGTGAATGTGACAGACTCAAGTGGGGTGGAATGACGATTCTTGATAAGGTATTGAATCAGCTTGGCATCTTTTCCAGCATCCTCGCCTGTGCGCCACGCCGCGTCGTAGCTGACTCGGGCTGAGCGAACAATCGACAAGTCCGATCCCATATGATCCACCAGACGCACATGACCGTAATCCAAAACCTTCACTTCATCCATAACATAACTCTCCTATTGTTGGGGGTTTTCTTCCAGCGCGTCAATTCTGCAAGTGCGGTTAGTCCTGTGAATGTATTCCTATATATGATTTCTTGTATGCTCTCGGGAGAATGCCCCGATAAAACCATGCCATTGATATCTTTCTCTACCAACCATTCAGGCCATACCACAACTTTGTGACCTAGGTTTATCGCTCGTGTCATCTGTAGGACAATTTCGGGGCTACGACGTTCATTGTCGTACAGCAAAACAATCTGAGTTGCCGACAGTCGACCGGCTGTCAGTATGAGGTTTGAATCACACGAGGCAACCGTGTTTCCCAGGAACAGACTATCAAGGGGACCTTCGACTATTTGTACAGGTTTGTTCTGATCCACCCGCTCAAGTCCATACACCAGTTTGCTCTCATCGGTAGTCGTTCGAATGGTCACATAACGTAAGGCAGAGTCCTCTAAAGCACGTCCAGAAACGGCACAAACGGCTCCAAATTGATCATAGACCATGATACAGAGTCTGGGCTCATCTTTGATCTTTTTGTCATAGTGTGGTGCGATTTCCGAGATGAATTTGTTGTAGTTCTTAGCATAGTACAACTTACCCCAAAACTGCTTCGGTATCTGTCGGCTCTTGACATACTGACTACAAAAATGTTCCTCCGGAAGATCGCTCACCTTTTCGGCATGTTCGTAGATAACCGCCTCTACGGTACCGAAACGCATCTGTTGGGTCACAGTGGCTTTACCAGCAAAGAATCCAGGTTCGCCTATCAGCTTCTTCGTTCGTGGTGTGTGGTTGTCCACGAAGGTTTCGAGTAGATATTCTTTATACAAATCAACGCTGAGGTGCTTAATGAGTGCCCCAAGCCATAGCGGGGCGCATCCGTTCCAACACTTGAATGCGAGCCTTTGTTTATCGCGGTAGATATACCCTCGTGTCTTGGTCTTTTTTGTTTGTGAGTCACCACAGATAGGACACCTGAAATTGAAGAGATAATCACCTTTCCTAGTGAATCGTTCAAGATGGCAGGATATCAAATGGGTATACTTCAGGTCAATATGTAACATAGAAAAGGATTATACACGAACGGGGGGAGAATTGCAAGCAGAATTAGTTGATACCGAAGAGACTGAGGAGTGCGGGCCATTTCAAATGCGAGATTACCCATCCGACAACAATAGCGCCACCGAAGATCATATACTGCCACTTCTTCAATTGTTCAAGGGTCTTTTTTGCATCATTCTCTGTGGTGGTTGTGGTGACCGAACTCAACCGATGATCATCAATTCGACGTTCCAACTCTTTGACATCTTCGGTGGTGTTCTCGTGCTTCAAATCATGGACCGCAATGATCTTTACCAAATTGGCATTCATCTCTTCAATTTTCTCTACCGCCTCACTGAGTTTGTCAATAACCTTTGCAGACAGGACTATATCGTGTTCAATGAGTGCCACAGTTAATCGTAGGTCAGTGAATGCGACTTGACATTCTGGTAGGACATCACCCCTTATACTCGACATTATTTGTCCATCTTTTCGTTTGTGAGTATGGCGATTCGTTGGTCCTTGTTCCTTGAACCTTGCGAAGAACCAAAGTAATAGGCAAGCACCATTGCCAACGCAGCATCAAGCGTTCCCAATGAACGCATGGCAAAGTCTCTCATGGTGGGTTCGACTATATGACCCCCAAAAATGAAGTATTGCACCCCGATGAACAGACCTAGGATAAGACCCGCAAGAATTCGTGGGGTCCAATCATTCGTGTCGATTTCCCTCTGTCGGGCTGAGCTACGATCCTCGATGTCCAACTTCAACAGATCAACATCTAATCGCTTTAGGTCGGTGATAAACTTGGCTTCCACTTCCTTCAGCAACAACAATTGCTCAGGCGTGGCGCCTGCCACGGCTCTCATCAAATCATCTGAAGACGTATCAGGAGCAAGTCCCAATGCATTGATCATGGCCGAGGTAGCCATACCGGCGAACGGACCACCCATAGCTGTAGCGACTGTTGGGGCAAGTGACGCGAGGATACCACCTGCTGACTTTAGAAAATCCATCATGTTATTGTCCTGTCCTAACAGTCTTCGGTGTATCGATCTGCGCCACTAATTTTCGTCGTGCAAGAAGTTCCTTTGCGGTTGCGGTCACACTCGTTGACGCCAGTTTCTTTCGCACATCAACTGCGGGGTCTGTGATTTCTTCTCTGAGTTGCTTGAAGCGTTTCAACATCGGCCTCATGATTGGAGATTTCTTTTTCTTCGTGACACCAGGTTCACCATCTGGTCCTATCCCAATACCAGCGATAGCACCCGATCCTGCTGAATTGATCACACCCTCTTCTTTGAGAGTTGTGTGGTATTCAGGAGTACCTCCATTTTTCATTTTTTTACGCAAAGTCTCAATCTGCTTCTGTATCTCTTGCTGCTTTGGTGATGAAGGAAATGCTCGCAATGCCATATTGCCCAATTTGAGTAATTTCAAAGCGTCGGAATCGGACTCTTTTATCTTTGCTTCTGCCATGTTGATAGGTCCAGATGGGCGAGTGACATCAGGGAAGGTTGCGCCTTGTGAATCCCCTAATGAGTCGGGAGGTGGAACTGCTGTGACAGCACCTTCAAACATCTCTGGGTGCAGCTTATTGTAATCGCGCATCAGCATACCAGCAACCGCGTTTGCCTCATACTCTAGTTCCTCCAAGGTCATCTCATTCTCACCCTCAGACAACTGCTTGTGATGAACGAGTTCGTGACCCAGGGTTCTCAAGATATCTGAAATGTGTCTACCCTCGGTGGCAACAATGATGCCTTCTTCCGATGGACTGTAAGAACCAAACGAGGTTCCACCGGTGTTCTCCACGAATGTAAAGGACGGTTGAGTAGAAATTTCTAGACGTTCACAGGCAAAGAGTGTGAAGTCATGCAAGAGTTCGTCTTGAAATTCTGTGGTGCATTCGATAAGTAACTGCATTAGTGACCCCTAATAATTTTATCTTCAAGTCGATTGATTCTCGCGGTCAGTTCCTTGTTCTTTTCTTCAAGGTCTGCCAAGCTATCTTTCAAATGGTAGACTTCTGTATGGTTGAGCCCCATCTGAACCGCATACCCTTTGATTTGTTCATCGCGGTTCGATTTGGCGGCTAAGAGATTGCCTGTGGCATCTGCATATAGCCCATAGAGCATAATGATAAGCACGATATACTCAAGAACCCTGAATAGCGCACTCTTACCAAGACTAGGATTACCAAGACTAGGATCGAGTTTTTGGAGAAGTGCTAGTACTGCATTCATGGAGTCTTGATTTTCCTCAGTGCCTCGACAATAACAGGGTCGATTTGCAAGTTCGATGAAAGTATGGTTGTGCCACGAATGCCTGGAACATTTTCGGGCATGTAATTCAGAAATACCAGGAACGTCTTGAGTATCGCTTGATCCTCGACACGCACATGATAGAACAGTAATCTAGTCGCTGCGGGGAGTCCGAAAATGTTATACAAGATAACAATGTGATTCAGAATCAGCCGTTCGCGTAACTCTCCATATTGATGATACCGACGGAAGAGACGCCTTACATAACTCAAGTGCTTCAAATCTTCCTGAAGTTCACTCTTGATATAGGTTGGCTTGTCGTAAGATTTTACTGCATAGATCGCCACGGTATCGGGATTCAAATCAATCATAATAAATTACCCATTTAGATTATTGCTCGTCTATCTCAGCCTCGTCCCAAATTCCTTCAAGTTCATCTGCGGTAGCAATTTCAGCCAGGACATCGTAACTGAATTGGAGTTCGTCTTGTGCAAATACAAAATACAAATACACAATCTCTTCGATGTTCTCAGATGAGACAAGAGGGAGGAGGATCTCCCCATCAGTGTCTTGGAATTCTGTTGCATAGAGAGAGACTGGTGGAATGTGAAGACCTTCAGCCTGTAGGAACTGCCTCACTTGTTCGTAGGTAACCGCGGGATGAACCACCACTTCATCTGTGATATCAGACAAGTGCTCATTCAAATCATCGCGAGTCATGGGATCAGACAGAACAAGTTTGGTGGGGTCCCAGTTTATCGCTGGAACCCCTTCCATACATTCTCTTAGATAATCACGAAAAGAATCCATTAGCCACCAACAATCACATCGTCGGTGTTAGCATCGCGGCTCATAGAACCAGAAGCCACGAGGGTGATATATGATCGGCGACCAATACGTCCACCTGGTACGACTGTGAGTGTCGCTGGTGTGGTGTAGGCTGCAACCGCGTTAGCAGTTGGTGCTACGTTGTAATTGGCTCCGGGTGAGTTGATAGTGATGGTGGTGATCACACCAGCCACGACGTTGTAGGTTGCGTTAGCCCCCGAACCAGCCCCACCACCCGCGAAGGTAAGGAAACCAGCGCCGTTGGTATAACCAGTACCACCAGAGGTCAAGACCGCTGACACATATCCTGTTCCAACTTTGCGCTCGACCCAACCTGAATGGGTTGTTCTTCGTCCTTCGAATGTGACGTTGGCTTGTTCGTTCACGTCCACGCCAAACACACCGATAGCGCTATTGCTTGCGACAGCACCGACGGTGACGTTCTGGTATGCAATCTGTGAGTTTTGCGACCTACGGTTACCCTGTCCGTTGTCAATAGAAAGAAACTTTGGGGCCCCTGCTGCGCCGTCTGTCATTGTCCATAATGGCATGGTATTTCTCCTTGTTAGTGATAACCTAATTCCTTCAGTCTCAAAATCGTAACTTTCGCACTCACATGATGAATTCCAATCCCACCGGCGGCCTCAAACTCATTGATATTCTGAACATGGTCGTCGATGAGAATGTTCCGCACCTTTCCATTTCGTGCGAAGTCTCGTTTGCGTTCTCGTTCTACTATATGGATGTTTCTCTGAGGGATCGTCGGGATATTCTTCCTGTACCACGCCCGCTTTCCTCTGTCAATGTCCTGCCATTCAAACACCCACGGAAAACTAGGGACCGCAGTGAGAATGTGGGGATGATACTTGGCAATATACCCCCAGTACATATGCAGGTCAGGCATTGGGGGTAAGGTTTCCCAAAAGTCATTCACCGCATTTAATTTCTCCCCATTCTTGGCTCGTGCCTTATTGTCGAACCGGTGCCCAAGAACCTTCTCCGACCCCGCAGAAAAATCACAAATGACTCCATCAGAGTCAGAATATATGATAGCATCAGGGTTGCGAAGCATAGGGGTATCCATTCCTTCGAGTGTTATGATGCTATTTATGTATCGGAAAAGTTACCGCCTAGGGATTGCAGTATCAGGCATCCTCGATAATGACGTGAAAGTAGGATCTGCCTGAAACTTATCGTCTACCCCAGAACCCTTGACTTCTTGTTTCTTCTTCCCACCTTCAGGGGTAGGGGTATTATCCTTCTTGGCGGTTGGGGCTGGGGCACCAGGAACTTCCTTGGTTTGATCATTTGCACCTTCAGTGGGGAGGTTCTGGGCAGACATCTTATCCTTGGCTGCTTGGAAAATCTCTTGGATTGTCTTGCGATTGATACCCGTACCTGTCTTAGGCTTCATCTCGTTTGCACTTTTCTTGGGCATTGGCTTTTCTTCGCGGCCAGCTAACAAGGTCGAATCTTCCATATGTCGCGAGACATCTTCAGGTTTTGCTTGGGCCGCGCCCAACTTATAACGATTTTTAGACACATGGATATCAGGCTTGATATTGAGATGTCCCGTTGAATGCACATGAATGACTGTATGCACGATACCTTTATGAGGACCAATGTTCGGCTTTACCTTGTCTCCCACCTTATATCCTTCAGCTTTGTTGAGCATGGAATTCTCCTTCAAACTCTCTTCTAGTTTCGCCTTACTTAACTTCGTGTAATACTCAGGGTTCTCTCCCAGATGATCCAAGGCAATTTCACGCGCCTGCCTCAAATTTGAGGTATGCTCTTTCTCAACCTCTGTACCCTTTGCGAGCTGGGCCCGAATGTCTTCAACTGACACTTCATGTTTCTTGGCAATGGCTTCGGGGGAAGACGTAGGAACATCCAACACAGACTCAAGTAGAGCTGATTCACGATAGAGATTCCAAGTTGATTCTTCCTTCAGAGGCAATGGTCGATAACCATAACCACGCTTTGGCTTTGGGATCTTGATCGAATAACTTGGCGCACCAGTCTTGGGCTTGGGTTTCTTCTCGGCTTCAACACGCGGATCGTCCAAGTGCGAGGGCAACCGTGAAGACATGGCATCCCCATATTTTGATTCCTTGAGTTCTTTGAATTTCTTCATGTCAATCCCCGCTCAATAGTCGCCTGACTGCGGCTAAAGTTACTCTTGGTTGAACTTCTTCTTCTACACTCTTCTTCTTGTTGCGTTGCTTCTTCACCGTGATGTTTGGGTGATAACCATCGTGATCTACTAGGGACTTCTTGACGCTCTCCGGTTCCTCATGTGACCCGTAGAAAATTGTGTCGATATGCTTACCCGCGTGGTGTACATCATAAGCATGGAGTTCTTCAGTCAACTTCTTCTTGTTGAGTTCGTCTGCGAAGAACTTTGCTTGTGCTTGATCGGCATCTGTGCCCCAATTTGTGGGGTGGCCATCAAGAATGTAGTAGTCCTCTGTTTCAGCAATGACATTATATGCTACACCATTAGCTTCGAGCTGTACTTGTTTCATCATATTCTCCTTGTTCATCCAATCCCTAACGATCTTCGGTTTTAGTTAACTAAGACTGCGCGAGTATCCGACATTTTACTGAGTTCTTTCTGGGTAATTCTTTTAGGATTGCCAACCTTAATAGGCTTGGTATACCTGAGACCATTTTTAAACATAATTAGTACACAGAACTTAGCGCTAGTGTTTACTAACAAAGCAAGATCGTCCCCAATTCTAAAATTCTGGCCTACTTTATATGTCACCTCCTCTACTACGATCACTGCCGACTTAGGTACTGCGACATGTCCAAAATGCTTGGCGAGGTGCACAATATTTGCGGTATGGCTATTCTCATTACGATGATAGGTGCCCATGAAGGACTCACCCAACTCGGTCAACGCACGGTCTAACCCTTCACCACGGTTCTTTTCTTTTCTCTGGTGTTTCTTTGCTTCATCTTCGGAACTTTTCACCAACCATGGGTGCTTGTAGTTCTTTGATGCATAGTGTGCAACCATTCCCGATTGGTGTCCAAGGTCGCCGTATGCCTTACGGATATACTTCTTCAGGGTTGGCTTGCTCAATTCGTCAAGCTGTTCAACCTCTTTGTTCTTTTCAGTGAAGACTAATAGACTATCGATTGGTCTCTTTGACCCATCTTCTTGCACGGTGACCTCTTCCGCGAATTGTGCGTGTTCATGATCGTGAATTTGCTTCTTTGACCAACCCATCTTGGCAAGGTGTGCTCTGGCTTCATCCTTGGTTTGTCCACCCATGATACTCACACCCACATCATTCATGCGAAGTGTTTTCTTGGCAATAGCTGTCTGGTGATGATGGGCAACATCGCCTCTTATGGGTCGTCCTTCGTTGAGCATATCAGTCTCCTTAATATATCCGCGCTTTCGGGCAAAGGCTAAGGTTGCCGCTTTACGGCTCGCCTCAAGATCCTGTGCTGCGGATTCTGGTTCTGGTTTCTTTGCAACTTTCCTGTCAGTACTCTTCATACCTAAGCGTAGAGCAAGTTGTTTTTCCTCTTTGAGCTTACCCTTGAGCGAGTGTGCGTTCTCCCACTCCTCATTCACTTCTGGTGTTTCCTCCGAAGCCCTGGGTCCACGCATAGGGAGCCACGATTCTTTTTTCATGGAAACTTCTTGCCCACCATGAATATCCTTGATATGTGAATGGACTCTGGCTGCTTCTTCGGGGGTCAATGAGGCATTGTTGTGTTGCACATACCCAGGCGACACCACGATTGCATGTCTTATGGATTTCTTTGAACCACCCGACTCATAGGAATGGGGAACCACATAGCTCTTGCCATTGATCTGACCTGTATAATGAAGGTCTGTCTTTGTGGCACGTTGGAATTTTGGGACAAATTCCTCAGCAAGTTCTTTGAAGGATCGCATTACTTGTTTCCCCTCAACACTTGCTTGAGTGTTTTCTTTGGAACACTCGTAGAGAGTCCACCCTTGCTCATATCGTTGGTTTCAGAGGGACCACCACCCAGGATAGGTCCCCCTGTTTCCATCGTATCGACTACCGGCGAACTTTCTTGGATTTCTTTGGAACTTGAAACGACCAATCCTTGTCGAAATCTGTGAAAGTCTTTTGGACCTTGCGAACCTTCTTGGCTGGTTTCTTCTTGGACTTCTTCTTGACAGTCTGCAAGGTCAACGAAACCGCTGTGGTTGGCCAAGTTAGATCGATCTCCTCTATGTCCTTGAAAGGCGTCACTGAAGTATTGTTTGGCATCAATTTCTCTAACCATTTCAGTAGTCCCATGATCCATATCCTCCATAAAAAGTTCTGTGAATTCTTCGTTGAGTTTCTTCGCTTCTGATTTTGTATTGTTCAAGTCGTGAACTGTCTCTACCTTCTTCACTGGGGGCTTGAGGGCCTTCTGCTTTTCAATCAAACGATCATGTAAGGTATAGTGAGTCACACGACCATCTTTACCATATCGCCCATGACCCATGTATTTGAGTCCAAGCCCATCAGCTTCGCGCTTTGCTCTTGACTCTGGATGGGGAGGAATGACATTCGCTTGTTGCTTGGTATTGCCCACAGGCATCTTTGCCAACTTACCCATATTGGTATGAATCCACTGTTGGGCTTGGGCAGACTTTACTGGTGTCTGGGCGAACTTACGAACAGTCTTATGTAGACCATCCAGTTCAGCACTCTTCTGTGAGTGAACCTCAGGGTCCGTGTTGTGCCTCAAGTCCTCATCGTTATTGAATTCGTGGTAGTGTTCTCCCCCGAATAGCTCGGCAAATTTGACTCGTGCATCTTGCGCTTCGCGCCATTTCTCAGAACGGATTTTCTCAGGGATCATACGACCGCCGCGCTGTCCTCGTTCCACGTTGCGGTTACGGCTGACATTATCTGAGGCGTCCACGAAGATCATCTTATTATCATAGCCTAGCTCTGATAGCATATCCTTGAGCTTCTTTAATTTGACATGAGAGGCGCCTGTGCTGTTGATGATCAACCCATTGCGACCGTGGATGGCGAGGCGCTGGCGAAGTTCAGTCATAGACTTTGCTCTGTCACGGACCACATTACGGCGTTCCTGTTCATGCTCAGGCATTTTCTTATCGAGTGAGGCTTTGGCCATCAGATGCTCAAGGGCTTTGTCAGAATTGATTTCCGTAAAACCATGTCCCTCAAGTGCTTTCTTCAGGACGAAATCTTTTCCTGATCCTGGGGCTCCTGCCAAGAAGACGGCTTTGAAAATACTAGCATCATGGACACCTTCGGAGAGGTAGTCCATATTGTCAGTTTCTTCTTTCAAGGATTGACCCTTTCGAACTTCATCATAGAGTTCCTTGGCATGTTCATGTTTGACATGGCTCGGAACACCTTTTTTGAATTCTGCAAAATTCCCTTTAGTAGCATGATCGCGCATTTTGCTCGCAGACATACCTTCTGTGCCTTTGGCGTTGTCATCCCGCTTTCCAGCAGAATGTACGGTGATGGACTTGAACTTATAGCCATTGCCATCTTTATCAAAATGACCGTTGTACTTGTTTAAAGAATCCTGGAAGTGTTTGACTCGATCATCGCCAGCGACGACATGGAGGTGGAGTACACCCTCTTTGTGTGCATTGGCTGCATGATGGAAAATTGTCGGTAGTTGTTTGTCGGCAGCGACGATGTTGGTCTTAGGAAAGAAACGCTGGGCGTGTTTGATCTTTTGACCTTGCGAGAGTGGATTCTTCTTGGGGTCTACAGAATTACTGAGGACAACCGAATGGGTTGCCTTGTGTGTTTGGGCAATTTCGTGAACTTTATCAACAAGTTTTGCGTGACCTGTGGTGGGCGGGTTGAGTCGCCCATAGGCGAGCACCGCATGTTTTTCTGTGGCTTCAGTTATTTCGAGAAAAGAACGCATGAATAGCACCCTCTACAGGTGGAAGTTATTGTTTCCGATCAACTATTTATACGTCTTTTGATTTGTCCTACAGAATCAGAACAAACTCCCGTCACCTGAAAGTGGTTTATGTACTTCGGAAGATCCTCTAGCTTCATCCATTGCTCAGGAAGAACAATGACTGCATGGGAACCATAAGGACTCTTTTCTGGATAACACCAAATATCATACCAACTTGTGAGGGCGTAGTCATCTGTCTGGTGGAAAAAGAATCGGCACTCTGGTGCATACTCTCTCATGAGGTACAAGGCTCTGGCATTCTTACAATGCACCCAGAGATATTGAATCCGCGTTACCAAGAAGTCAAAGTTGATATGATGTGTGGGGCTATCGTGGCCCAACCACAATCCAAATTGACCTTCTTTACCCCACACATCCACCTCGACATCATAGCCAAGGCGGATTGCGAGGTCGATATAGTCAAGCGTGTTCTCTTTTTCTCTGTTGATGCCTTCGACGTTGCCCCTATGGGCGATCAGCCTTACAGGGGTTTCTGACATCGGACCCAGATCCATTGTGGGTGTAAGTCATGGCAAGGTTCAGTGAACACATGCACAAACCCGGTGAACCCATTATCCTCAATGTCCTTCTGAAGATCCTCAACTCGCTCAACGCGCACATCAGGGTTATCGGTTCCATCGTAACCGTGGAAGTAATCGACAGAGTGATTGTGTCCAGGACCATAGCCCATCTGGAAGGTGAAAAATCCACCCGGCTTCAGGACGCGCAAGAATTCCTTATAGAGGTCCAATCTCCATTCACGACAGGAAATGTGCTGCATACAGATCAACGAGAATACCACATCATAGGTTTCATTCTCAACCTGTGGCAAGGAGTGTCCATCAGTGAGGTAGAGCAATGGAACTGGAACACCAGCGGCACCCAAATTCAAAGGCACCTTCGAAAGAATGCCAGGCGAACGATCTGCTCCGTCGATTCGTGCAAACCAACCATTGAACTTGATAAGGTTTCTTCCAGGACCACACCCATACTCTAAAGCGAGGGTGTTCTGCTTGACGGGGATACCTCTGAACAACAATTCCTCGTTCTTATCGGCATTGTGTTCATTGTACCATCCCACAACTGGCTCTCTGTTTTCCAGGGTCCACTGTGCGGCTTCACGTTCCAACAATTTCAAAAAGTGTTCTGACATCAATCCCTCCAATATATAATATCGATCTCGGAATTATCCTGGTGCACATAATCAACTCTGTGCTTGAACCCCACACTATCAAGGAACGCCATCATACTCACATAGGTGTTGTCAACATCAGTTATGTAGACAGGCACCTGATACGTCACTTCGCAACGGCCGCGCCGGAGATTCTGAATCCTGTCGCCCATACTCTTGAGTGCCAAGAGGTCATTGCCTTGACAGTCGGACCACATGTAGTCAATGTGATCAATATTATATAGGTCTAACAATGTGGCGAAGTTGATGGTGTGGACAGTGATCTGTCCTGTCATACCCTTCTGGTATTGCCAATGCTTTTGCAGCGGGGTGTTGAGGAGGTTGGGGTGGAGTGGGTAGAGGCTGTTGATACCACGCTCATGCTCCATGATATTGAAGGTCTTGATTGCATCCTCGGTGTGGACCGCGAAGGGCCACAGAATGACACGAAGATCACCTGAGAATCGCTGTACGAGGCGAGAGAACAATACTGGGTCCGGTTCTGCTGCATACAACCTATCGGGATTATGTTCGGCGAGTAACCTTGCAGTGTCATCGCCATTGTTTGCACCGAGTTCCACAACGATTTTCATAATTTATTCTCCCCATGTCCAAGAAGTTTTTCCAACGTAAAACGAGCAATTGACTTAGAGAGTTCTTCAGAGCATAATGGTGTCAATTCCTCTACCACATCTTCGCCCATGGGGTCGGTTAAAATCCCACCCTCACGGTCTCCAAAATCGAATCTCAGTTCTGCCCGATTCGGTAGACGAGTTATACTCACACTCAAACCCGTTATTGCGCAAAAATTCTGGTACAAGACTTTGGGCATAACCTTCGAATCCCCTCATCGTATAGACACACACTCGACCGCGTTGCACCCGATCAACCATGCTTCCAAGACTCTCAAGACACATCTCATCCCTGAAGGGTGCATCGATTCGAAGATAATCGATTTTCTCAATCGAGTATAATCTCATGAAGGTATCGAGTCGTATTGTCCAGACCATCCTAAATGCAGCACCTGGTTGCCCCCAAGGTGGTTGTAGAGTACTCTGACCATCGGGCTGTTCAAACAATGGCTCTTGGTTATCTCCAATATCCACAGCGAACGGAAGAACAGTGAGCCTAGAATAGGACTGCGACTTTACATACAACTCTTGAAAGTTATTGACATCAGGTTCGAACGCATACACCAATGCCTCAGCATCAGTGAGGAAGTTGAATGTTTCAATTCCCTTATGGGCGCCAACCTCTACGATAGTTGTCACGTTCATGCATCCTTTGTGATCATCCAAAACCGTCGCTGCCCCTGTCGGAAGACTCCGCTGTTTGTTTCTAACCAATCATAATAATGTGTGCCATGTGAGGAGCCGGCAGGAATATTCAAACTGGACGCATCGTAACGGGTCCAGCTTGCGCCGAGTGATTCAACGTGTGCCTGAAGATTGTTGGCTGACATAACCGTTCCAATGCGATTCACGGCATGGTCATATTGATCCATCTCATTTTTCTTCTGTTCATAGGTAGGATCTGACAAATCAATGATCTCTGTTTCAAGGCACACCCTGGGGGCAACCAGAAAACAATGTTCCAAATCCTGTTTCCAGTTGTCTAGGTGATAGAGCAATCCCCAATGAACGATCAAGTCGAAATTTCCTGGGACAGTCCATGCAGTGTCGTGGTCCACAAGATAGGCTTCGTATCCGTCCCCTATGAGGAAGTCCACAAAGAATTGGCGACCATCGGTAAATGCGACCTGAGCACCCAACTTCTCAATGAGTCTACCGTTGTTGCCATGTCCACACCCCACATCGAGGACACGCTTGCCTGGAAACCAGCCTGCGCCTAGCGCAACAGTCAACGCTTCGACCCGGGCCCGGTTCCACTCATCCATCATCCCATGCTGAAAAAATTCATCTTTTGTTCTCAACGCATACTCCTTTCGTATCGGATATCATAAGCTGTGATACCATACTTAGTAGTCGCCCACGGGTACCAATCTATCTCTTCAATGTTTGGAAGATAGGTTGTGGTGACTGGTGTATTGTTATTGAGCACATGTCCCCATTTTTCCTTGAAAAAGGATTGGGCGCCCAAGAGGACACGATTCTTTTCCTGGGTCTTGATTCTCTCCATGTGCCAATGCACATTCTCATAATTGGCATCACACGCCTTACTCTGGAGCTCGGTGCGAATAGCACTCCTCACCCCTATAGGATTGTGTATGTGACCCCAATCATGGGTGTCTTCGATACTCATCCGTGTTCTGTCATACCCAGAATGGAATACCCGTTTCATGAAGTCGGCATCCCCGCAATACGGAGAGGAGAATCGCTCATCCCACCAACCAGACTTCTTGAGGACATCGAGAGTGAGATAGTAGAACTGATCACCCGCTGGTCCCCAAATGAAATCATATTGCTTTCTCCATTCCCTCAGCCAGGTGGCAAACTCAGGATGGACAAAGGTATCATCTTGTATGCAAGCAATACCCGCGGTCTCACTCTTCTGTAGGGCTTTCAGAAATACACTGTTCCAACTTCTCGCATTCCAGCAATTCGACTCATCGGTGTTCAAGCTGTTGACTACCGTTCGATCCAAGTAACTCTTCGACTCATCGGTGTATTCTACAACAGAATGGTTGGACATCACATTCGAACGAATGCCTTGACGCCCCAGACCTGTCACAAGACGATTGAGTGCTACTGGTCGATTGAAGGTGAGAATCCAAACTGACACATCATCCATTGATCAAACCCCACTTCTTGATTGCTTCATCATACTCTGTACCATATGTATGATCGATTGCTTGGCGCATAGCTTTGCATCCCGCGGTCGTGCCGCGCGGATGTCCGTGTATTGCTCCACCAGTATTAGCCAAGTAATCATTTCCCACATGCTCGGTAATATGGTTGACCAAGCCGGCGTGCATACCACAGGAAAGTCCTGGAATGACATTGTTTGTTTGCAGCATTTTCATTAGAATATTGAGTTGTGTTTCTTCATCGGATAGATAGCCGCCATACATGCCCGCATGAAGGGAGTCAACGCCGGCAAGTGCAGCCAATTGGCACATCACATACCAGCTAATTCCAAACGCATTAGCATGGTGCGTGATAGCCTTATCACCACTCTTCTGATAGTGTAGGTATATAGGGAGGTCAAGTCGGCGTATGGAATGATACACACCAAGACCACTCCAAAAATTGATATGGACTCCATTGCCACCTTCAGAAGCAATGAATTTTACGCGACTTTCTATTACATGAGGATCTCCGTTGATTGAAAAGCAATACTTGACTGCTCTGCCACAGTTCTGAATGTAGTTGGAAATCAGGGGTACCCTATCAGCTAAACTACAGAACTGTGGGTTCGATAGAATCTCGTCTTCCTTGATGAAATCTACACCACCGTCAACCATTTGCTTGACCATCTCAAGTAATCGCGCAGGAGAGAGTCCCGTTTTCGGCTTGACAATTCCCCCCATAAATGGCTTATCGAATTGCTGATTGAATGCGCGTAACCCTGAGATACCATATTTTGGGGTATGGAAATGCTTGCGTACTGACTGAGGAATTTTCAGGTCGATGACCCGTGAACGAGTGATATGGTCGATGTCTGCTTGACCACCAGAAATCTGACACATCAAATGGGCAATGCCATCGCCATCCCAATCTGTGTTCTCAACAGCGAATGCAATGTCAACGAAACCCTCCTTGGCATCTTCCAGCGTGGTTGACAACACCAAACACGAGTGTCGTTCAAACATCTCATCTGTTTCCCATGAATTGCGCTCATTGGGATTCCCCATACTCTGACCAATGGCTAGATCGTATGCCGCCTTCTTCAGGCTGATCGTACTGGACATGTGATAGGTGACAATGAGATATTTCTCTGGATCGACGGATTCGCGAAATGGATCAAACATTATATTTGTCTCCTATTATGGAAGGGACTTTCACAACAACAATGGTGGTATCCTCGTGGACATCACAATCACTCACTTCATCTTTCTCGAAAATAAAGATATCCCCAGGCACTAACAAACGACCATTGCAGGTCATCGAGCCGACCACAAACACGTTCATCTCTTCTACGAGATGATGATAGTGCAATGGTATGTAGGCACCTTTCTTGTGGTGCATGACGGAGATCTCAAAGTCCTTGGTTCGAAGTAATGAAGGTTCGAAGTCACCGATGATCCACCCATTCTTGAAGCGTTCAATCCTATCCATTCTCATGTGGTGTGATTCCTCAAATAATAATCCAGGTCCGTTGGGGTACCCAGTGACCACATTCTCTCGACGTTCTTTACACGAATCTTTGCACCGTTCTGAATGGCTTCATTATACACAGGGCACACATAGAATTCATTGTTGACGCGAATGTTCTTTTGAATCATCTGTTCGGCACAATTCACATAATCCGCACCGTGAGCCCAATAGTACAATCCAACGGTCGCATTATCAGAGATAACTTTCTTCTCTGCAACTTCACTCACAAATCCTTGGTCATCTACCTTGGCAAAAGAATACTGGGGATGGACAGACTTGAAGGTGATAATTCCCCCAGCAATACCATCAGCCGAAAACGCATACAAACACTCATTCGAATTCCACTCAACACATTGGTCGGAATTGGCAATGAGAATCGGGTTCTCGTTATTGATCAAATCTTTAGCCTTCAGGACCGTGCAAGCTGCACCCTCTGTGACACCATCCACCTGTACGATATCACACCCTGGGGAAATCATGTTGAGCATGTAGCGCAACTGATATTTCTCATAATGATCCTTCTGTACTATGAATATGTAGTGTGCATCAATATTGAGGCTTTCCTTCACGACTTGGATCATGGGGCGTCCATTGACCTCAATGAGAGGTTTTGGGAAGGTGTACCCAGCAACAGCAAAGCGTGAACCGTGACCTGCCATAGGCACAACCACATTCAACTTCTTATCGCGCCAAGGAACAGAGGTCCGAACCACACCCCTGAAGTAGTCTACGATTGACTCCCCAAGTTCAATGGTCACATCTGAAGAGTTTGACACTGGGATGAGGTGGGCACCTGACGCCAGAGCACCTTCCCTACCGATGTGACTATCTTCAACAATAACGGTGTTGTATACGTCCGTCCTCATGGCGACCATACACTTCCAATACATTTCAGGAAAGGGTTTCGGATTCCCGACATCTTCATTACTGACAAAGTAGTTCACTTGTGGCATGACGCCGAGCTGGCATAATGCCAACACGAGTGTCTGTCGGATGCTATTGGTCGCCACAGCGATTCTGATACCCTGCATTTGAAGAAGGTGAAAAATCGTTTGGAGAGCTGGACTTGGTTTGATACCCTCATAGAGGTGGATCGTGTGTTGCTGTTTCGCTTTCCAGATTTGATCATAGGACGTTGCTGGCAATCCCTTCTCCTCAGTGAGGAGAAGAAGCTTCTTTGTTGTAGGCAAACCATCATACTTCGAAAGATGTTCCTCCCACGATATGACGGCCGCGGGGTAGATCTGTTCAATCGCTTGATTGAGCGCGGCGAAATGCAGCATTCGACTGTCGATCAACACACCGTCCAAATCAAAAATAACCAATTTATTTTTCATGTTGTGCTTTCCCCACTTGAGATTCGCTTCGTCCCCATACTGGCGCAAACCACTGAAGGAACATTACTAATGATGGTTGAGTGCGAGTGTGGATATCTGGGCACTCTTCTTTTGTGGGTTTAGGTGTTATCACGGTGTGCCTTATTGTGTCTCACGAATGCACCTGGATTGCATCGGATGATTGCCTTGTCCCTGATTCGCAAACTCCACTCAACATCTTCGGGTGAACCTGGGGGCATTGCTTCATTGATAGGATTGGCTCTGAGTAAGTCTCGCATCACAAGAAAATAACCACCACTGACATACTGATATTTAGTCTGATCCCAAACGTCATAGTCCAACGAATGATACCGCGGAAGTGTTGGATGATCCCACAGCACCCAGTCTGTGAAATGACGCTTGCCGTTTAGAAGGATTTGGGGGTTCGAACAAACATCCCACCCACCACCAAATTTCCTGTAGGCTTCGTACCACTCTGGATTGAAGAGGTAGTAGTCATGAAGCAAGACGAGTGTTTCATTCTCTGCCACCTTTGCTACAAGATTCTTCTTCCTGGGCAACCAACCATTCGAAAGAATAACCTTTGCCCCCAATCCATCCAAACTATCTGAGGAAGCATTATAGCTGCCAGCAATGATGATCTCAACCTTGGGAATTTCTAGAGCCTTGATCGATTGCACGACCTCTGACAACCTTGTGAGATTGTCCCCTATCGTCATAATTCCAAACGTCATCATGCAAGGACCACCAGAATATCATTGACAGTATGCTTCACAAGATGTGTAGAAATGACATATTTCTGTGCCTCAAGCAAGTGGGTTCCGTTGATAGACTTGAATGAACGAAGATACGCTTCCAATTCCCCTTGTGTGGTATAGGTCGAACCATATTCGCGCATAAGTTCAGCACCGGCGATATCGCGAGCGACCCATGGTGTCATGTTGAGCATCGACTCAAGCAAGACCAATCCAAAGCCTTCTGTGTAGCTGTTGAGTATGTACAAGTCGGCGTCTAGGAGCGCGTCAAGCATATCCTGTCGGCTATCGAACAGGAAAGGCTTCACAAATTCTGTCTCTTCTGGCATAAGGTTGTGCCGATTGTCGTATCCTGTGAGAACGAGGGTGACATCTTTACGACCAACCTTATTGAACGTATCAACCAATTCTCCAAACGCTTTGTTGGGCCAGTAACCACCAGAGGACAGGAACATATAGGGGGTGTTGATCCCATAGAGGCTGCGGAACCCCGGTCGACCAACAGAGGAAGCCCTATTGATACCATGTCTGACTCTCACGGCACGATCACCCGCTTTCCAATCTTGAACATGTCTCCAATCAGCCAATGTCGAGCATCCGAGATAAGCAGATCGATGGAGCGCACCGACACAGACCTGTGAATTTGAAGGTAGAATGAGCATATAGAGTACAGGACCACCGAGTTCTTCGGCGCGTTCCAACACAAAATTCTGGACACCAACATCTCCGCCATGAACCACGATCAAATCCCACTTGTCCTTGAGGATCATGGGTTCTGAGGTGACGATGATTCCATTCATGTCACCTTTGTGCTCCCCTGCAAACACCACGACATAGTGACCGCGGGACATCATCTCTTCTGCCATATCCTTTGTGTATTGCTCAGAGCCACCAGAATAACCATAGCGATGAACCACAAAGAGAATACGCCTCAGTTTTTTTGACTGGGTGAGCATCAGAGCCTTGGTTGCTGGCGAAGGCTCCATAGAATCTCTAGGCATTTCTGCTTCAATCATGCGTAACACCTTTCCACTGCTTCTGCCACTTCTGGAACCCTGTCCCATTGGTGAACGATTGTGTAAGGGGTGCCAGTTGGATTCACCACCATGCCGGTCTCTGCGTTAAACGAGGGTAACGCTTCAGTGAGGAACGGGCGATACGCATCAATCTTCCTGGGGTCCATCATGGTACCCAGTTGTGCGGCCCACGTCTTTTCGTGAGTGGCGATTTCAGTGATATGGTCATAGACTGCGGTGGATATGAGAAGGTTGAGTGCTGCTTGGTCTGGTCCCCCACCGCCAGGCACTTGTTGTGTTGTGCCGTGTGAAAGAAGATAGATTGTCTTACTCAAACCCATGAAGGTATCGAATTGACCGGCGAGCACACCCGCATTGACAATGGTGTTCTCTTTGTGACGCTCGTACATGAGAGGACCGAAGGATTTGAGAAGGTTGTTTGCTCCCCAAGGTTCATGCTGGTAAGCAATACCTTCTGAGGAGAGGACGAGTTCATGAGAACGGAGGTAGGAATGATCAAGGTAGTCTGAAGGATTTTTCTGGAAAATCACATCACGAACATCAGTTGCTACCACATAGCGAATTCCTGCACGGTTAGCAGGATTGTCCAGCATGAGGTAGTAATGAAGGAAGCGGTCGACCACGATAGCAAAATCTTTGTTTGGGTATGTGACACGTCTATTTTCATCATCCTTGGAAAAGGCAAGGATCGAATACCCACGCTTTTCAAGTTCTCCCAAGGTGTCATAATCAACATTATAGGCAAGCACAGACTTGATGCCTGTGTATCCCGAACGATCAAGGGAGTTCACCCAATGTTTGATCTGATCCCAATTATACCCTGTAATAGCACCGATCACGAGGTCTTTCATAGTAACTCCATAACAAAAGTTGATCTACTCAACGCTGATATTTAGTCCTCTTACTTGGTCCAATTCTTCGCAATGTTGAAATTTGCATGGCTAAATTGCAAACGATCAACAAGCTTCACGGCATTTCCTATTCTATCAACAGCCACAAACCCTTCCGGCGCGGTTGCCACAAATCCATCACCTGTCTTGAGGAAGGTCTGAGTACCTTGAACCTGCCCTAGTTTATTAACGATCACAAGTTTAGCATAGACGAGGGTGTTTGTCAAGTCAAAAATTTGCTTCAAGTCAGATCGGTGATCTCGAAAGAATCCCAGTATGGTTGTCTTCTCTTGGGTACGCTTGCGCTTGGTTTCGGGTTGCTTCGCTTCTCCAATGGATGCCGTCATTTTTATATCCAACCAACGAATAAAGTCATTGGTATGTGCCGTTGTGTTATCAATGGCTGTTCCCGCTCTGACCTTTGTGTTATTGAACTGTTTGACCCAACCGCGGAACGTCTCATTCAAGGAAATCTGATTCAGGATCTTACCATTGATTGCTCGTAAGGCTACCGAGGCTTGTGTCAATAGCGCACCAAGGCGCTCTGTTTCAGAGGCGGTGAAGGTTGCCGTACCCGATTGATCAACCAACGAGGCATCACGGAACCAGACATCTTTAGAGTGAGTCAAATATCCTATATCGATGTTGAATGAGGATTTCAGGGTTGCCATGGTCTTACCACGATACTCAGTGTGGAACACAATACCAATCTGTGCTTTCAGGATTGATTGAGCAAGAGCCGTCTGATTCAGTGGAATGGCATAGGTGATAGTGTTGGGGGTGAATGTGATATACTTCTCCCCTGCAATAATCTGGGTATGAAGGTCACCCTTCGAGAACATCATGTCGCCCTGCAAGATACCCTTGATGCCGAGTTTTGGCAAGTATCGTAGACATAGAATAAGCTTGCTACGCAAACCTTCTCCCTCGTGATTCTTGAGAATATCTGCTTCGGTGTAGTTCAGTTTAGCTGCCTTGGAGAAGACACCCTTGGTGCCCACGAAAAATTTTCCATTCTCTGGATTGATACCACAAATCACCGCGGGCGCTCCGTCCCACTTTATCGTGACATTGATAGGCTTCTCAACATGCCCCGAAAGCATAGCTTTCAGTGAATATAAAAATTCAAGGGCTTCGTGGGCGCCTGCAAGCCCACGATTGAGCACCTGATCCTCCAGGTGCTCCAAGTGAAGATTCTTACCCTCTTTTGATTCATTGAGATTTTTAAGACTAAGCATCTTATTCCTTTTATCCTGTTTTTGCTTTTACGTCCATACCCAACGTCTCGCTGGTGACGTTCATATAGTTCTTGGTGCGGAGTGCTACCCAATAATTATATTCCTTTTCGAAATTGACCATGGAATAGAAACCATAACGAATGGTTGTACCGTGTATATGAGCCACTGCATAGGCGATACGACGCTTGCGTAGAACCTGATCATAGAACATCGAATAGTAGTTGTGTTTGGTTTCGCTATCAGGTCGAGCACATTGAATGAGAATCTTCTCACATACGGCACCTAAATTTCCTGCCGTGAAGTTTGCCTTTACTGCTGCGCCCTGCTTTCCAAGGTTGCCATTCAAGAACAACTGCAATTCCTTCTGTACTTCAGCACTCAACTTGATAGGGGCAGAAGACAGTAGTGTTGCAGGTGTCAATAAACCAAAATGCTTGTATGTTTCTGTCAACACGATCTTCAAAAACTTAATGTCCTTCAATCCCTTCACAGGAGCAATGAAACGTCGAAGAATGACATCAACAACAGGCTTGTTGCCTATAAGATTGTTCACCGTGCGGAGAGGAAAGAGGAACAATTTACCAGCAAACTTTTCCTTGGTTTCCATGGCTGTATAGGCAGTCTCCCGTGGACCTCCCTGTGTCAACCTCATAGACTGCGGTAGAGCTTTGTACCACTGGTCCACTTCTCGGGTGCTGTCAAACACATCAGGAAATTTCACAGAATTACTTGAACCACCCTCAAAAGAGGATTTCACACTAATGCGAATTGGATGCTCATCAGGCTTGCTGTCATTCTCAGAAATGCTCAACTCATAGTCCAAGAGGGGTGTGTTAGACTTAGAGGGAATGAAGACCTTTATTTTTGCTTTGCGTAGATCTCGTTCATTGGGAATTCCCAAGATCTTTCGCATGGTGAGGTCGTTCTTTCTCAAAAGAACGGCAATTTTTATTGCGGTCAGAATTTCAAAGAATTCTGGTTCAATCTTGTCACCGATCTTATCATCGTGTGCAAATTGCACCGTGAGTGTAGAACCATTTTCTGTATCTGTCAGAAGCTTTGCTATTCTGGCTTTGAATGTGTCACCCAACCCGTCATAATTCTTGAGGTAGGTCAACACATTCTTAACCATTTGATTGGGTGACATCCATTCATTGACGATAGCAGGCTTGATATCCGCTGGTCGCATCTCAGCAACCGTGGGCTTACCAAGTCCAGGCTTGACGATGATTTTTATGATGCTTTTCTGAGACGTGAAACGAGTTTCCCCTGGTTGATTGTTCTGACCGGGACGATATTCCCCTGATGCACCCTTGATGGAGTTACAGACGCCCGCGATAGCCTTGAGGATATCAACACGGGCAGGGCGAGGCGTTGGGCCGAGAACCTTGATCTGATTCCCGCCGTCAAAACTCACATTTGGTTTTCGGTACTTGATGATAAGCTTATCGAGCAGAGTTTTCAACTCTACTTGATCCACCTTCATGTTCGCGGGAGATGTGACAGCCATGATGATCTCCTTGTAATCCCTTATTTATGTGATCTAAATATAATGCAAATATCCAGTAACGATATACTTGGGACTCTCATGGACCTTTGCACCCCAGTGTGGGTGAGTCCATAATGGAGGAAACATCAACATCCTACCACAAACAGCGGGAACAATCAACTGTGGGTTTTCGGGGTTTATTCCAAAACCCGTCTCACCTCCTCGTGTTGGAGTATTGAGATACCACTGAAATGCAAGGAAGCGGCGCGCTGAAGAGTAGCTACCCACATCAGTGTGCAAACCAAACTGATCCTTGTTGTTGGGCATGTAGCGTTTCATTCTGAATTGTTCGTAACCAAACTGTCTAGGCCACTGCACATCAAATTGGACTTTCATATGACCCATATACACTTTCCACGATTCTTGTACACACACCACAAACATATCATGAATATCCTGCCAATGCAAGGAAATATTGATCTCTCTAAAGTGTCGTACCTCTTTGAAATCAGTGGAAATTTGAAGATCACCGGCATTCTCT
>Ga0209702_10002728_pt1 | contig 29821 bp, 27 predicted proteins | sample FRY01_FD_187210 | JGI IMG/M metagenome (GOLD analysis project Ga0209702, IMG submission 187210) | Freshwater microbial communities from Lake Fryxell liftoff mats and glacier meltwater in Antarctica - FRY-01 (SPAdes) (version 2) | ecosystem: Environmental > Aquatic > Freshwater > Ice > Glacier... | reverse complement strand
ATTTTGGCCGCGTGTTCGGCGATATCGGTGCGGTATTGCTGCCCCGGCCACGAAATAAGTTGGGCACACTCATAAGCGCGGGCGCGCGCGTCGGCGATTTGGGCACCCCAAGCGCTTACCGCCAACACTCGGCCGCCCGCGGTAATTAACTCGCCGTCACTTGAACGGCGAGCGGTACCAGCATGAAATATCGCCGTATCTGAAACTTTCGCGGCCGCGTCCAAACCTTTAATGACATCACCAGTGCGGGGATTCGCCGGATAATTTTCGCTGGCCAACACCACGGTTACACACGCTTCGTCACGAAACTTAACTTCGGGTAATGGCTCGCCGGCAGCCGACGCCCAACACAGTTCACCGAGGTCGGTCACAAGGCGAGGAATAATCGCTTGACATTCGGGATCACCAAAGCGCACATTGTATTCGAGCACCTTCGGGCCATCATTGGTGAGCATTATGCCGGCGTACAACACGCCGTTATATTCAATTCCCTCCGCCGCCAAGCTGTGCAGCGTGGGCGTTACCGCAGTGGCCATCACTTGGGCAATTAGTTCGGGACCGGCAATCGGCACCGGCGAGTACGCGCCCATGCCGCCGGTATTGGGTCCCAAATCGTCGTTATGGGCTCGCTTGAAATCTTGGGCGGGCGCGAGCGGCACCGCGCCGTCGGGGTCGCCGTTGCAAATCACCAACAACGACAGTTCGGGGCCCCGCAGCCCTTCTTCAATAACCACCGTGTGACCGGCGGCGCCAAATGCTTCCCCCGATAAATACGACTGCACCGCCGCTACCGCCTCGGTTTGTGATTTAGTTACCACGACGCCTTTACCGGCCGCTAAGCCGTCAGTCTTGACTACATATAAACCGTCGAGCGTATTTAAAAACGCGATGGCGGTATCGGCGTCAGTGAACGAACCGTGGGCCGCGGTCGGAACTCCGGCGCCGGCCAACACTTCTTTCATCCATGCTTTTGAGCCTTCGAGTTTAGCGGCGGCGGCATTAGGACCAAAAGCGCGGCGGCCGCTGGCCTGCACCGCGTCGACCACTCCCTTAACCAGCGGATCTTCGGGGCCGACTACTACTAGATCAATGTCGAGTTCGTTAGCCAACTCCACTACCGCCGCGGGGTCAGACGGGTCGATAACAACACTGCGGGCAATTTCTTCCGTACCCGGATTACCCGGTGCAACAATTACTTCGCTGACCGAAGCGCTACGAGTTAGCCCCCACACCAGCGCATGCTCGCGCCCACCGGCGCCGAGCACTAAAACTTTCACGCGTGCGAATCGATGACGATGGTCTGTTCGCGCGCGGGGCCAACTCCAAGAAAATTGATAGGAACTCCGGCCCCGCCTTCAACGAATGTCAGATAATCACGCGCGGCAGTGGGTAAATCCTCCAAACTCTGCGCGGTGGAGATTTCGCATTGCCAGCCCGGCAAAGTTTCGTAGATCGGGCGCACTTTGTGTAGCACCGACTGGTGGTAGGGAACATGGTTGTAACGAGTTCCGTCTTCGCCTTCGTAGGCCACACACACTTTGATTTTGGCGCAACTAGAAAGGACGTCAAGTTTGGCCATGGCCAACTCCGTACACGAGTTAAGTCGCACTGCGTGGCGCAACATGACCGCATCGAGCCAACCCGGGCGCCGGCGCCGGCCAGTATTAGTACCGAATTCTTTACCCCGCTCCACCAGCATGTCGCCGATTTCGTCACCTTCAAATAACTCGGTCGGGAACGGTCCGGCACCGACGCGAGTCAGATAAGCCTTAGCCACACCGATGACCCGATTAATTGCCAACGGACCCACTCCGGCCCCCGGACCCACTCCACCCGCGATTGGATTAGAAGAAGTTACGTACGGATAGGTGCCGTGATCGAGATCAAGGAATGTCGCTTGCGCGCCTTCAAATAAAACTTTTTCTCCCGCGTCGAGTGCTTCGTGCACCAAGTGCACGGTGTCGTCGATTAGCGGTTCGAGACGGGGAACCATCGCCATGTAAGCGGCAGCAATCTCGTCGGCGTTGAGTGGAAGCCGGTTATACACCTTGGCTAATACTAAATTCTTTTCGCGTAGAGCCAAATCTAGTTTGGCTCTAAAAATTCCGGGGTCAAGAAGATCTTGGACTCGTAGGCCCACTCGTAAAGCTTTGTCGGCGTAAGCCGGACCAATGCCCCGCATAGTCGTGCCTAGTTTATTTTTGCCGAGATACCGTTCGGTAACACGATCGAATTCTTGGTGATACGGCATAATCAAATGCGCGTTACCCGAGACTCGTAAACGCGCGGTCGAAACACCTTTCGCCTCCAACATGGCGATCTCTTCGAGTAACACTGCGGGATCAACCACTACTCCGTTACCAATAATCGGAGTTACGTGGGGGTACAAGATGCCGCTGGGCACTAATTGCAGCACGAACACTTCGCCTTCGACCACGATGGTGTGACCCGCGTTATGGCCGCCCTGATAACGCACACACAGCGCGCTATCGCTAGCGAGATAGTCGGTGAAGCGCCCTTTACCTTCGTCGCCCCATTGGGTTCCGACGATTACGACGCCCGGCACGCAAGCCCACTTTTTTGGTCACCCACGTTGAGGGCAGGATAGTCGGATCCGCGATCAAGGGCGAATAGCTTTTGCTAAGAATCGGTGGCGCCTTCCGCCGCCGGCACCCCCACGGGCGAACGCCGCGAAAAGCTCAGTCCGCCGTCGGCCAGAGTATCGATAGCAACTACATCGCCGTTGGTGTAATCACCCTTGAGCAATCCCAGAGCAATCGGATCGGCCACCTCCCGCTGAATCAGCCGCTTAAGCGGACGAGCACCAAAATCGGGGTCGTAACCAGTTTTGGCTAAGTAGGCCAACGCGGTGCTAGTGAGTTCGAGCCCTAAAGCCCGTTCCGCCAAGCGAGCTCGCAAAATTTCCACCTGCAACACCACGATGTGCTCAATGTCGGCCTCGCGCAAACGGTCGAAGACCACAATGTCGTCTATGCGGTTAAGAAACTCGGGCTTGAAGTGATTGTGCACTGCGGCCATCACCGTCTCTTCGTCGGCGCCCGCGCCCAAGTTGCTGGTCATAATTAACACTGTGTTCGTGAAATCAACTGTGCGACCCTGACCGTCAGTCAACCGACCGTCGTCAAGCAATTGCAGCAGCACATTGAACACATCGGGATGGGCTTTCTCGACTTCGTCGAGCAATACGACCGAGTATGGCCGCCGTCGCACCGCTTCAGTTAGCTGGCCCCCTTCGTCGTAACCGACATAACCCGGAGGGGCGCCAACTAGACGCGACACCGAATGCTTTTCCATGTATTCACTCATATCGATCCGCACCATCGCGCGCGGGTCGTCGAATAAGAAGTCGGCCAAACTGCGCGCCAACTCAGTTTTACCCACTCCGGTCGGGCCCAAAAACAAAAATGAACCGATCGGCTGATTGGGGTCGGAGATCCCTGCACGCGAACGCCTAATCGCATTCGCAACCACCTTGACCGCCACGTCTTGACCAATAACGCGTTCGTGCAAGACATCTTCCATGCGTACGAGTTTGGCCATCTCGCCTTCCATTAGCCGAGTAACGGGAACCCCCGTCCACTTAGCGACAATTTCGGCCACATCTTCTTCGTCAACTTCTTCTTTAAGCATCTGCTCATCAGATTGCAGTTCCTCGAACCGCTGAGTGCTCGCTTCAATCTCGCCTTCAAGGTCGCGCATGGTTGAATAGCGCAACTGGGCGGCCAGTTCAAGATTTCCTTCGCGCTCGGCTTTCTCGGCGTCGGTGCGGGCCACTTCGAGCCGCTCTTTGAGGTCGCGTATCTCGGTGATAGCGGTCTTTTCATTTTGCCAGTGCGCCACCATCGCGTCGCGCTGTTCGGCCAGAGTGGCCAACTCCGCCTCCAGTGCAGCAAGGCGCGATTTCGACACTGCATCGGTTTCTTTAGTCAACGCCGCCTGCTCAATTTCGAGTTGGCGAATACGCCGCTCCGCCACATCAATCTCAACCGGCATCGAATCAATCTCAATCCGCAAACGCGCGGCCGACTCGTCGATTAAGTCGATCGCCTTATCGGGCAACTGGCGCCCCGATATGTAGCGATCCGACAACACCGCGGCGGCGACCAGCGCGGCGTCTTGAATTCGCACTCCGTGGTGCACTTCGTACCGCTCTTTTAAGCCTCGCAAAATCGCGATGGTGTCCTCCACCGAGGGCTCCGCGATATAAACCTGCTGAAACCGGCGCTCCAGTGCCGGATCCTTTTCGATGTACTTGCGGTATTCGTCAAGAGTGGTGGCACCAATCATGCGCAACTCGCCGCGCGCCAACATGGGCTTGATCATGTTGCCGGCATCAACCGAACCTTCGGCGGCACCCGCGCCGACAATGGTGTGCAGCTCGTCGACGAAAGTAATTATTTCACCGTTCGAATCGGTTATCTCTTTAAGTACTGCTTTCATACGGTCTTCAAACTCACCACGGTATTTCGCACCAGCAATCATCGAACCAATATCGAGTGACATCAGTCGCTTATTACGCAGACTTTCCGGTACATCACCCTCAACAATGCGGCGCGCTAAGCCTTCGGCGATGGCAGTTTTACCGACGCCAGGTTCGCCAATTAATACTGGATTATTTTTAGTGCGCCGACTCAATACTTGAATTGTGCGACGGATTTCTTCATCGCGGCCAATCACCGGATCAAGTTTTCCGCGCCGAGCGTCTTCCGTAAGATCGCGGGCAAAACGGTCAAGCGCTTGGTACTGATCTTCAGGATTTTCGCTAGTGACGCGGTGGCTGCCGCGCACCGACACCAAGGCTTCGAGCACTGCTTCGTGCGTTACTCCCAGCGCCCGCAAAATGTCGCCCACGCCACCGACCAATCGACTCATCGCCAACAAGATGTGTTCGGTCGACAAGAAGTCGTCACTTAATTCGACGCGGGCCGCATCGGCAGCTTCGAGCAACTTAAACGACTCGGACGACAGTTGGGCATCTTGTGTGGTCGGCCCAAAAATCTGCGGTAACGCGGTGATCGCCTCGTCGGCTCGGTCGCGCACCGTGATCGGCGCCACGCCCAAGCGTTCTAATACCGGCAGCACTACGCCGTCGGGCTGGTCAACTAGCGAAAGCAAAATGTGATCGGGAGTTACCTGCGAATTATTGCGCTCGCGCGCTAAATCCTGTGCCGCCGACAATGCTTCGGCGGTTTTGCGAGTGAATTTATTGGGGTCTACTGCCATTACTGGACTCCCATCTGGCGATTGACAACTTGTTCCAACTCACGAATACGGATTTGAGCGTGAACTAACGCCGCTTCGAGCCCCATCACCATACGCACCCCCGCCAAGCTCACGCCGGCATTAGTGAGTTCTTGAATTCGGCGCAACTGAGCAATGTCGTGTTCGGAATACCGCCGCGACCCGCCCTGAGTGCGAGCAGGTTCAATCAAACCCTTGCGTTCGTAAATACGCAAAGTCTGGGCGTGTACTCCCGCCAACTCGGCCGCGACCGAAATAATAAATAACGACCGCATCTCCTCGTCTGGCATTCCGCTATCTGGCATTTAGATGCTCCCGAGGATTTTCGTGCATAACTTCACCCAATGATTCAAGCGCAGCTTTTTCTTTAGCGGTAAGTTTTTTAGGAATCACCACTGCAAAAGTGACTAAAAGATCACCCGCTTTCTTACGCGGCACGCCGCGTCCGCGCACCCGCACAGTTTTATTGTGCTGAGTACCGGCCGGAACTTTTACCTTTACGGGTTCAGTAAGGGTTGGCACCATTACCACCGCGCCTAAGGCTGCTTCCGAAAATGTAATAGGAACTTTTATCGTTAAGTCGGCGATACCCGAACGACCAAAAATCTCGTGGGGTTTAACTCGCACAACTACATAAAGATCTCCCGGCGGACCGCCAAACCGACCCGCACCGCCACGCGACTTAATGCGAATGCGCTGACCATTTTTAACTCCGGCAGGAATGCGCACCTTGACTTCACGGGGTCGGCGTTCAACTCCAGTACCCCGACACTGCTTGCACGGCTTTTGGATTACCTGTCCGCGCCCGCCACAGGTAGGACATACCTGCGAAAATGAAAACGGCCCTTGGTCAACCAAAACTTCGCCACTACCCCCGCACGCGGAACACGCCACCGGCTGTGAGCCCGCTTCAGCACCGCTGCCGTGGCAGCTCGAACACGGAACATCGGAAGTCAGCGCCACCGTGGTCTCCAACCCGTGCACGGCGGCAAGGAAATCAAGTTTTAACTCAGTTTCGAGGTCGGATCCCGATTCCGGTCCTCGGCGACGAGCGCCGCGTTGACGACTCCGACCGGTAAACAAATTACCCAAAATGTCGCCCAGATCACCGTCGAACTGCGCGCCGCCGCCAAATCCCTGACCGCCAAATCCCCCGCCACCGCCAAATCCCTGACCACCAAATCCGCCGCCGCCAAATCCCTGACCGCTCGCGGCCATAGCTCGAACTTCGTCGTACTCTTTGCGTTTTTCCGGATCACTCAATACATCGTTAGCGGCAGAAATTTCTTTAAATCGTTCTTCGGCCGCAGTATCGCCCGGATTAGCGTCGGGATGAAACTTTTTCGCGAGGTTTCGGTAAGCCTTTTGAATATCTTTTTCCGATGTGTCAGCATTAATCCCGAGTGCGGCGTAATAATCTTTCTCGAACCACTCCCGTTGGGGTGCCATTACGCCACTCCTACCGCGTTACCCTGACCATTGCCGGACGCAATAACTTCCCCCGCAGCCGATAACCGCAACGCATTGTTTCGGCTACTACTAATTCGGCTTCGCCGTCACCTTCATCGTGCATAACTGCCTCGTGTTCAGTGGGGTCGAATAACGCACCATCGGGGACAACGCGTTCTAGGCCGTTACGCTCAAGCACCGCCACTAGCTCGGCGTGTACCAATTCCATACCCTTACGAACTTTTTCATCGTCAACTGCCGCCAACGACAACTCGAAGTTGTCGAGCACCGGCAACATCTGACTGATTAAAGTCTCATTGGCCCGCTCAACTAACGCGGTCTGTTCGCGCTGCACCCGTTTGCGATAGTTCTCAAAGTCGGCCTGCACTCGTTGGGCCAAGGCGCGAAAGTCTTCAACCTCAGCCTCAATTACTGCTTCGGCTTCAACCACCGCGGCGGCTAAGTCGGCCTCGTCGGTGAACGAAGACTCGTCCGGCGGATCAACTTCTGGCGGATCAACTTCTGGCGGATCAACTTCTGGCTCGTGATTACCCGCAACCGGACCGGGTCGGTCGGTCGGGCTCGCGTCGGTCATGCCGACGGCTCAGTGTCCTCGTCGCCGTCATCAACAATTTCGGCGTCGGCCACCTCATCGTCATCAGGCGTACTGGCCGCGGCGTCTTCGGCCGTGGTGCCCGCGTCGGATGCTTGCGTGGCCTGGTAAAGCCGTTGGGCAAACTCTTGACTCGCTTGCACCAAGGCTCCGTGCTTGGCTTTGATTTCGACTACATCTTCGCCTTCGAGTGCAGTTTTAAGATCGGCAATTGCCGACTCAATAGCTGTGCGGTCATCGTCAGAAACTTTCTCCGCTTGTTCCTGCATTAATTTTTCAGTTTGGTAAACCAACGAGTCGGCATTGTTGCGCACTTCGGCCGCGTCGCGACGCTCCTTATCTTCTTCCGCGTGCGCTTCGGCTTCCTTCATCATGCGGTCGATCTCATCACGGTCGAGCGCGGTACCGCCAGTAATGGTCATTTGTTGTTCTTGGCCAGTACCGAGGTCTTTAGCCGACACATGCACAATTCCGTTGGCGTCGATGTCGAAAGTAACTTCGACTTGCGGAACGCCACGGGCCGCGGGCGGTATTCCCACCAACTGAAATGTCCCCAGCAGGTTATTTCGGTAAGCCATATCACTTTCACCTTGCAACACTTTGATCTCCACGCTCGACTGATTGTCATCGGCGGTGGTAAATACTTCCGACCGTTTAGTCGGAATAGTGGTGTTGCGCTCAATAAGTTTGGTCATAATTTGACCTTTGGTCTCAATGCCCAATGAGAGTGGGGTCACATCGAGAAGCAGCACATCTTTCACATCGCCTTTAAGCACACCGGCTTGTATCGCCGCGCCATCAGCTACTGCTTCGTCAGGATTAACCCCCTTATCACCTTCTTGCCCAGTGAGCTCTTTTACGAGTGCCTGCACGGCCGGCATACGGGTCGAACCCCCGACCAAGATGACCTTATTGATCTGCTCCTGGCTAAGTCCGGAATCGCGAATGGCTTGCTCGAACGGCCCTTTACAGTCGGCAATGAGGTCCTTGGTAAATTCTTCAAACTTTGAACGCGTAAGCGTGAGTTCGAGATGCAACGGACCGTCTTGATTGGCAGTAATGAACGGTAAGTTGATCGAAGTTTCTTGCAACGACGAAAGTTCGATCTTGGCTTTCTCGCCCGCCTCTTTAAGTCGTTGGGTCGCCATCTTGTCGGCACTCAAATCGACTCCGTGAGCATTTTTAAACTCGCTAACCATCCACTCAATGACGCGCTGATCCCAGTCGTCGCCACCAAGGTTGGTATTACCCGCGGTCGACTTAACTTCGAATACCCCGTCGCCTAATTCGAGTACGGAAACATCAAAAGTTCCCCCGCCGAGGTCGAATACCAAGATGGTGAGTTCGTTTTCTTTGTCGAGACCATACGCGAGCGCAGCCGCAGTCGGCTCGTTGATAATGCGCAGCACTTCGAGGCCGGCAATTTCGCCGGCTTCTTTGGTGGCTTGGCGTTGCGCGTCGTCGAAGTAAGCCGGCACGGTAATAACCGCTTGAGTTACCGATTCACCAAGGAACGCTTCCGCGTCACGCTTAAGTTTTTGCAAAATACGCGCCGAAATTTCTTGCGCGGTGTACGCCTTGCCGTCGATGTCGATTGTCCAGTTGGTGCCCATGTGGCGCTTCACCGAACGGATCGTGCGGTCGGGGTTAGTGATGGCCTGTCGTTTCGCCACCTCACCCACCAGCACTTCACCGGTCTTGGAAAACGCCACCACCGACGGGGTGGTGCGAGCACCCTCGGCGTTGGGCAGCACATCGGGTACCCCCGCTTCAAGGGTGGACACGACTGAGTTGGTCGTTCCGAGGTCGATTCCTACTGCCTTAGCCATGGTGCTTCCCTTCGTGACGCGAACCCCGCCGGTTATCCGGCGGGGCGATTACTTCTAGTTGGCGATAACTCTCTTGATTTTCCTGACTTTCCGGATTTATAAGGATTTATAAGGATTATTTTGAACTCAATCTTGAGTGTCATAGTATCAACTTTCAAATGGCCCTGTCTATTCCCGCCGTCCTAGCAAAAATCGGATTACCTCACTAAGGTCGCACTCATGACTCCCGCCAATCGCTTTATCGAGTTGCTCACCAAAGTTCCCCTCTTTTCGGCCTGCACCAAAAAGGAGATTGATCTGATTGATCGCCGTACCGAAACGGTTAATGTCGGCGCGGGCAAGGTATTGATTACCGAAGGAGCCGCGGGGGCCGAATTTTTCATCATTGTTACCGGAGCCGCGACGGTATCTCGTCACGGTCAAGAGGTGGCCCAGCTCGGACCGGGTGATTTCTTTGGCGATCTCGCCCTGCTTGACCGAGCCCCTCGCAACGCCACCGTTACCACCACCACACCCAGCGAACTGGTGGTGCTTGGTCAACGAGAATTCGCCGGTTTGGTTGACGAAGTGCCGGGCTTCGCTAACAAACTTCTCGCCGGTCTAGCCCATCGACTAAGAGAATACGACGCGCAGTCGGTTCAGTAATCCCGTCCGGCGCGCAAATACCGATGGCTGCTCTCGGGGTTGCTAAGTTCTAGATTGTGCGTCGGCTAAAGCTCAAACCTGATCAACTCGTTCTCATCATTGGTGGCGCGGTCGCGCTCGGAACGCTCGCCTCGGGGATTGCCCCGCATATCACCGGCTGGAAGGGAGCGTCGCCCATCAGCCGCGAAGTGTTCGGCGGTATTTCTGAGCCTCTCTACTGGATGTTCTACGCGGTGGTTTCGCTCAGCCTGTTTTCTTGCGCGTGGTTGGTAGCGCAGCGCGTCAAGAACTACCAACGGGGTCGTCCCGACAATCGGCGGACCACTAAGAGCAATGCCAAGCATCGCCTAGCCGACTTCCGCTCAGGTGTGTGGATGAAAACTCTTATGCGCGACCCGGTTGCCGGCACCATGCATTCGTTTATCTATTTCGGTTTCTTGGTGTTATTCGCGGCCACCATCATTTTGGAAATCGACCACCAACTTCCCGACAACCTTAAGTTTTTACACGGTGGCGTCTACCAAGGCTATTCCGCTACCGCCGATATTTTCGGCGTGGTGTTTGTAGTCGGAATCACGTGGGCGATCATTCGCCGTTATGTGCAACGGCCTTACCGAATCCGCATTAAGACCAAACCCGAGGACGCACTCGTGCTCGGCACATTTTTAATTATCGGTCTCACCGGTTTTCTCACTGAGGGTTTCCGCATCGCGGCCCAAGGCACTCCCGACTTTGAGCGGTGGTCACTAATCGGATACCCGATTGCCACTTTGGTTGATGGATGGGGCCGCACTACTAACGCCGATATTCATCAGGTGTTTTGGGTGATGCACTTCGTTGCCTTCATCGCGTTTTTGATTTTGCTACCTACCACCAAACTGCGCCACATGGTTACTTCGCCCATGAACATGTACCTAAGTAATCGCGACCGGCCCAAGGGCGCGATGAAACCGCTACCGAACCTCATGGAGACCGAACTCGACTCTTTCGGCGCAATAACCGTTGAAGACTTCACTTGGAAACAACTTTTCGATACCGATTCTTGCACCGTCTGCGGTCTTTGTACTTCGGTGTGTCCGGCCAACTTGACCGGCAAACTTCTCGACCCGCGCGAAATTGTGCTCAAAGTCGGCGAGGTCATGGCCGCTACCGGTAATCCCGTGGTATCACCACCCGTAACGCTCGACCCCGCCATCACTATTACCGCCAACTCCGTATTCGAGCGGGTAACCTCCGAAGAACTCTGGGCGTGCACTACTTGTCGAGCGTGTGACGATATTTGTCCCGTCAATATTGAGATCCTCGACAAGATCCTCGACATGCGCCGCTACCTGTCACTTATGGAAAGCGACTTCCCCGTACAGCTGGGCAATGTTTACCGATCTATGGAAAACACTTCCAATGTCTACGGAATGAACCAAGGTGACCGAGGCGAATGGGCGACCGACCTTGAAGGGGTCGATATCGTCGACGGCTCCGCCCCGTTCAACCACGAATACCTCTACTGGGTGGGCTGCGCCGGCAGTTTCGACGACCGCAACAAAAAAACCAGTAGAGCTATGGCCAAATTGCTACAACGAGCCAACATTGATTTCGCTATTTTGGGACCCAGCGAACTGTGCACCGGCGACTCGGCTCGGCGCTCGGGTAACGAATACATCTTCCAAATGCTCGCCCTGCAAAACATTGAGTCGCTCAACAACATGGGCGTCACCAAAATCATCACTCAATGCCCGCACTGCTTTAATACCCTAAAGAACGAATACCCGCAGTACGGGGGCAACTACGAAGTTATCCACCACTCGCAATTGCTTATGGAATTAATTGACGACGGCCGGCTTTCGCTTGACGGTGCGTCGCTCGACGAGCGGGTTACCTATCACGACTCGTGTTACTTAGGCCGCCACAACGATGTTTATCTCGCGCCCCGAAACGTAATCGGCTCGCTGGCCGGAATCGATATTGTCGAAATGCCTCGCAACGGCAAGGACGGACTCTGCTGTGGTGCCGGTGGTGCGCGCATGTGGATGGAAGAAACAGTTGGTAAAAAAGTGAATACCGAACGCGCGCAAGAAGCTCTGGCGACTGGCGCCCAACGCGTAGCGGTGGCGTGTCCGTTCTGTTGGGTAATGATGGACGACGGCATCAAGGGTGAAGGCCGCGACGATGTAGTGGTTTCTGATATCGCCGAAGTGTTACTCGAATCAATTGAGTCGGCCGATAGCGCGCCGCCAACTCCTTCGGTTTCGAGTAGCTAAGAACTGGTAGCGGCCAACTCGTTGAGCAGCACCACTAATCGCGCCCGTCCGGTATCGCCGAGACACTCGTAGGCGGGCGCCACTAACTCGTCAGTAGCTAATTCAGCTTTAGCGTGGGCCGCCTTAGTGGCATCAGTAGCAGGGGCACCGTCGGCCCAGCCGAACATGGGAGCCATTCCGGGGTTATAAACCATTACCGCTTCGATCGGGGCCAGCCCGGCACCGAGAATTGCTACTCCGTGCAGCCCGCCGCGCAACTCTCTAAGCACATGCAGCAACTGCGCTACTCGCGCCGGCGCGTCGAGCGGTAAAGAAATAGCCCGCCAGCCGGCGAAAAGTGGCGCCCCGATCGGGCTCGCGGCGACGGCAATCTGCTCAAGTAAGGCGGCGGTTTCATCGAGATTCTGAACGTTAGAAAAATGCAAACGACCCCAAGCTTGACATGCTTGGGCGTACGAAAGTGCCGCCGCGGCCGGTTCGCGTTTAGCGCGCGCGGCTTCCCACATCGTACGCACCATTGCGGGCGCAAATACCACGAACGCACTCGTTATAACATCGGCATCAACATCGCCGAGCACGCCGCCGCGACCCATGGCGTAGTACTCACCAAAATCTAAACCGAACGCGCCGCCGTGTTCGGTAGTCGCACCGTCGAGCATGAACCCGCCCCCCAGCGAGATAATTGGGCTGGCCGTAGTTCGCACATCTTCGATCATTCCCATGGGTTCTCCTCTAGCTATTCGGCGTCGCGAAAATTTAAGTACGAGCGCGACGGAGTTGGCCCCCGCTGGCCTTGATATTTCGAACCAGTAATTCCCGAACCGTAAGGATGCTCTGATGCCGTGGTCATGCGTAAAAAAGAAATCTGACCAATCTTCATTCCTGGGTACAACGCAATCGGGAGGGTGGCCACATTAGAAAGTTCAAGAGTCAAGTGTCCGTCCCAGCCGGCGTCAACAAAACCCGCGGTGGAATGAATGAGCAAACCTAAACGGCCCAGCGAACTTTTACCTTCGAGTCGAGCCACTAAATCGGTGGGCAGCGCGACTCGTTCAAGAGTGGAACCCAAAACAAATTCACCGGGGTGCAAAATGAACGCGTTGTCATCTTTTACATCTACCAATTCGGTTAAATCTTCTTGCGGCAACTTAGGATCGATGAACGGAGTGGTGTCATTGCGAAAGACGCGAAAGTAGCGGTCGATGTGCAGGTCAACCGACGACGGCTGCACATCGCCGTCATTGAACGGCTCAATGATGATGCGGCCCGCAGCCAGCTCTTCACGGATGGTGACATCAGAAAGGATCACGGCAGGCGAGCCTATCTGCCCGCGGCCTTGGTAGCCTGCAATCGCGACCGACACGATTTGGCGGATAGTCCACACGGGCGTAGTACAGCGGATGCAGTTCAGCGCGTGTAGTTCGGCGGGTGTAGTTCAGAGGTAGAACATCAGCTTCCCAAGCTGAGAACGCGGGTTCGATTCCCGTCACCCGCTCCCAGCATTTCGCCTGGTCGGGGGTTCATACTGCGTCGCCTCGCGGTGCTGACGAGGAGGTGGCTGGGTAGGCTATGCGGGTGCGTAAGTTCTTTACAGTGATGTCCCGGCCTCGAGTTTTCGTGCCAGCCGGTTTAATAATCGTTTTGGCGATTGCTTTTGTTGCGATCTGGTTTCAACCCCAGAAGTTGTTCATTGATGACAAAGTAAATGAGGCGTTACCCACCGCTTCGAGTAGTCCGACTTCTCCGGGCCGCGGAGAGACGACTTCATCCACACCACCACCGCCGATTGATCTCGCGACCGGTACGTTCACGTCTCTCGACCACACCACGTCGGGTACCGTTCGCGTCGTTGAACTAGCTGATGGTACTCGCGTTGTGCGCCTAGAAGATTTCGAAACCGAAAATGGCCCTGACTTGTTCGTATATTTGTCGACTACTGAAGTAGGCGGGTCGGAACAATCGTTTGATGACGATTTTGTAAACCTCGGACGACTCAAAGGCAATATTGGTAATCAAAATTATGTCGTTCCCCGCGAGGTTGATCTCGGCAAATATGCATCAGTTGTGATTTGGTGCGATCGCTTTGATTCAGGCTTTGGTGTCGCGCCGGTGTAATCCGGGAGGCCCAGCTGGTCGTCGCCCTCCCGAGGTGATGGACGACATCGTCGCCTCGAAGAAATGAAGCGTCGTGTGGAATACTGAGGCCATGGAGCGGAAACGATGAGCGAACGGAATGTGCTCGGTGGCGTACTCGAGCCGTGCGGGACCGATCCAATTACGGGGTTCTTTCGCGACGGGTGCTGCAACAGCGACGAGCAGGACGTCGGGAGTCACACGATCTGTGCGGTCCTCAGCGTCGAGTTCCTCGAGCATCAGCGCGGGATCGGCAACGACCTGAGCACGCCGATGCCGCAGTACCATTTCCCCGGCCTGGTCCCCGGCGACCGTTGGTGCGTGACCGCGCGGAACTGGCTCCGCGCGCACATCGACGGTGCAGCCGCGGCGGTGGTCCTAGCGTCGACGCACGAGCGCGCACTGGAGATCGTCCCGCTCGCCGTCCTCCAAGAGCACGCGGTGGACGTCCCCGCGGATCCGGGCGCGATCACCAGCTGAGCGCCCGTGTGGCTCAGATCGGCGGTGGGTTGGCGCGGAGGGGTCGGGGCGTACGCTGGGCCCATGACGACCACCGCAGAGCGGCTGCGCGACGCTTGTGCGAAAACCGACAGTGCACTGGCTTCTGTTCGTGCCGATCAGGGCGCATCTCCGGTGCTGATCGCGGTGGTGAGCGAGTTCGCTAAGAAGGCCGAGAAGGCCGCGCACTCCGACGATGAGCGGACGGCGGTAATCGAGCTCGAGCAAGCCGGCGACAGCGCCAAGGCGGCCGCCGAAGCCGACACCGGCGTGGCCGACGCCACTCGCCAAGCGGTGCTGGACGCTCACTACGCAATCTGCGTCGCCAAATCCAAACTGTGACCTAACTCGTGTCCGGTATCGCGATCATCACCGAAGCTTGCATCGACGTAAAGGATCGTGCGTGCGTCGATGTCTGCCCGGTGCAATGCATCTACGAGTTCGACCCTACGAACAACGTGCTGTTCTCGGAGGTCGAGGCCGGTGATGGAGAGATCGAAAACAGTCATACGCCGAATCCGGACGCGGTCGCGACCTTCGGCGACAGCATTCTGTACGTGAACACCGAAGAGTGCACGTCGTGCACCGCGTGCTATCAGCCCGACGTGTGTCCCGTCGGCGCGATCTACTCCGAAGAGGTGGTGCCCGACGGATCTTCGAAGAAGAAGTACAACTCTAAAGATGAGAACAAGGGCCACGACCACACGTTCTTCATCCAGTTAAGCCGAGACGTCTTCGCCGACTAGATCGTCATTGACGTCGGGCGACCTCGTCGGAGTATTAGAACCCGTCATTGTCGAGGAAGGTTCGAGACTCTGCGTTGAGCGGGTTCAGGTGCCGCAGAACGTGCGGTACGGGCCGAAGCTCGGCGGGGCCGGCGCGGCGTACGGCTCCAGACCGGGTCGTTCGGCGAACGGCTGGGCGAGCACGTTGAGCAGTCGTTGCAATGGTCCCAGGTCGCCGTCGCTCGCGGCGGACAAGGCTTCTTCCACTTTGTGGTTGCGCGGGATGTAGACAGGATTCGTCTGGTCCATCGTTTGCGCGATGGCCTGGGGGTCACGGGTCGGGGACGACAGCCGTGCTTGCCAACGGACCGCCCACATGTCGAAGGTGGAGCATTCGACGAAGAGCGATCGGGCCCGTGTCGCATCGCCACGCAGTGACGACGACAGGGCCCGGAAGCACGAGGTGAAGTCGACCCTCTGCACCTGGAGCAAGCCCAACAGATCATCAATGAGCTCGCCATCGCCGGGTTGGGCATCGCCGAGCCCCAGCTTGGCCCGCATCCCATTACCCAAGTAGCCGTGATAGCGGTCGGTGAACGACTGCAGCACGTCGGTGGCCGCCGCAACGGCCGTATCAGGCTCGGCGTCGAACAGTGGCAGCAACGTCTCGGCCAGCCGCGCGAGGTTCCACTGCGCGATCTGCGGCTGGTTGCCGTAGGCGTACCGGCCGTCGTGATCGATCGAACTGAAGACGGTGGCGGGGTCGAATTCATCCATGAACGCGCAGGGCCCGAAGTCGATGGTCTCGCCGGAGATCGTCATGTTGTCGGTGTTCATGACGCCGTGGATGAACCCGACGAGCATCCAGCGAGCCACCAGCGATGCCTGGGCGTCGACGACGTCCTCGAAGAACGCAAGGTACGGGTTCTCCGCCTCGACTGCGTGGGGGTAGTGACGGGCGATCGCATAGTCGGCGAGACGCCGCACGAGTGTCGGATCATCCTGCGTTGCTGCGTACTCGAACGTCCCCACGCGGAGATGGCTCGCCGCGACTCGGGTGAGCACCGCGCCCGGCAGCATGGAGTCGCGAGCGATCTTCTCGCCGGTGGCCACCACAGCTAACGCCCGGGTAGTGGGGATGCCGAGTGAATGCATTGCCTCGCCGATCACGTACTCGCGCAACATCGGGCCAACGACTGCCTTCCCATCACCACTGCGCGCGAAGGGCGTGCGACCCGAGCCCTTGAGGTGCAGGTCGCGACGGCGTCCGTGAACATCGAGCACCTCGCCGAGCAGGAGCGCCCGACCATCGCCGAGGCGGGGCGAGAACCCACCGAACTGATGGCCTGCATAAGCCTGCGCCACCGGCAACGCCCCGAGGGGAGTGGCGTTACCGACGAGAACGGCGACACCGTCAGGCGCTCTCAACCCATTGGCATCGACACCAAGCTCGGTGGCCAACTCCTCGTTGAGCGCCAAGAGCCTAGGCGTCGGTACTGGTGCCGCCTCCCAAGGCTCGTACAATCCCAACAGGTCACGAACAAAAGAGTTGTCGAACTCGAACAGTGGCCGGACCGCAACGCTCACCTCGACCGTGGTGACGGCGGTGGTGCCCTCCTTCGCGGCGGGTCTCACGAGTCAGCCACCGAGGTAGCTCATCTCGACCTTGTGGAGGCCGGCGGTCTGTGACGACCTAGTTTCGGAGTACCGGTCGGCACGGTTCGTCCAAATCCCGGACACCACTTCGTCGAGCATCTCGTCGCTCGCCCCCGCCCGCAGCACCGCGCGCAGGTCGGTCCCGCTAGTGGCGAACAGGCAGGTGTAGACGACACCCTCGGCCGAGAGGCGAGCCCGGGTGCAGTCACCACAGAAAGGCTGGGTGACGGAGGTGATGACGCCCACCTCCCCGGTTCCGTCTCGATAACGCCACCGCTGCGCCACTTCGCCTCGGTAGGAAGGGTCCACCGGCTCGATCCCGAACTCTCGGTCCAGCATCTCGATGATGTCCCGAGCCGGGACCACGTCATCGAGCCGCCAGCCGTTGGTGGTGCCGACATCCATGTACTCGATGAACCGAATGGTGTGCCCCGAGCCTTTGAAGTGCCTAGCCATGTCGAGGATGGAGCCATCATTGACGCCCCGCTTGACCACCATGTTGATCTTGATGGGGGCGAGCCCAGCTGTGGCTGCGGCGGCGATCCCGTCGAGCACCCCCTGCACACCGAAGTCGACGTCGTTCATGGCCATGAAGACGGTGTCGTCCATCGAGTCGAGGCTGACCGTGACTCGGTGGAGCCCGGCCGCCGCCAAATCCGGGGCTTTGCGGTCCAGCAAGGCGCCGTTGGTGGTGAGGGTGAGGTCCTCGACGTCGGGGATGAGGGCCAGCTGGGCGATGAGGCCCTCGATCCCTTTGCGTAGAAGCGGCTCCCCGCCCGTGAGGCGAAGCTTGCGGACCCCGTGGCGCACGAACGAGCGAACTACTCGGTCGATCTCTTCGAAGCTGAGCAGCTCTCCCCGCTCCACGAACTCGTACCCGTGGTGGAAGATCTCCTTGGGCATGCAGTACGTGCAGCGGAAGTTGCACCGATCGGTGACCGAGATGCGCAAGTCGCGGACCGGCCGGCCCAATGTGTCCGAGACGCTCAACTTGTTGGGTCTTGGTTGACGCCGGGGGCCGGTGGTTCCGGCATGGGGTTGAGGAGACCGAGGGACCCGAAGAACTGTCGGGCGGTGCAGGCGACCATCTCGACGAGTGGGATGGCCTCGGTGACGATGCGCTCGGCGAGGGCGGCGAAGGCAAGGGCTGCCGGTGTGTGCGGAGCGGCAATCACGGCTGGCTCACCGGCGTCGCCCCCGGCGGCCACGGCCGGGTCGAGGGGGATCGATCCCAGCAGGGGCACGCCGAGCTGTTCGGCCAGCCGCTCGCCTCCGCCCGAGCCGAACACGGCATATTGGGTGCCGTCGGGAGCCACCGACGCACTCATGTTTTCGACGACTCCGGCCACCCGCAGGTATCCCTTGCGGGCCATGTCCGCCGCCCGGGCCGCCACTTGCTGGGCGGCCAGCGCCGGAGTGGTGACGATCACGACCTCGGTGCGCGGCAACATGCGGGCGAGGCCCATCTGGATATCGGCGGTGCCTGGGGGCATGTCGATCAGCAGGTAGTGCATATCGCCCCAAGCCACGTCTTCGAGGAAGTGCTGCACAGCCCGGTTCAGCATGAACCCCCGCCACATGACGGCCTGGTCGATGCCCGTCCCCTCGATCGAGCCCATCGACATCACCTTGAGCAGGCCCGGGCCAATTGGCTTTTCCATCGGGGCGAACCGAGCTCGCCCGGTCTCGTCCTTCTCGCCCTGGACCTGGCCCTCCACGCCCAGCATGTGCGGGATGGAGAACCCGCCGATGTCGGCGTCGAGCACACCGACCGTCAGGCCCCGCAGGGCCAGCTGCGCGGCCAAGTTGGCGGTGACCGACGACTTTCCCACTCCGCCCTTGCCCGAGGCGATGGCCACGATACGAGTGGTGGCCGGGATGTCGGTGTCGAGCGCGTTGTCGCGCGCCTTGAACCGAGCTCGGGCCATGGTGTTCTTCTTCTGTTCTGTGGTCATCTCACCGAAGTGGACCCCCACCTCGTCGACACCCGGCAGGCTGGCCACGCGCAGCTTGATGTCTTTCATGATCTGGGCTCGCAACGGGCAGCCGGCCGTGGTCAGGGCGATGGTGATGTCCACGTCGCCGCCCTGCGGGTCGATCTCGATGCGCTGGACCATGCCTAGGTCGACGATGTTGTCGCCCAGCTCTGGGTCTACTACCCCAAGTAAAACGTTGCGTACGGCTTCCTCTGCTACCGGGTTGTCAGGCATCTTCCCCGACTCCCGCCAGGTTACCCACGCCGAGGGTCCGCAGGTACTCGAACGAGTAGATTCCGGTGCTGTGGCCGTCATTCCAGTTGATGGTGATGGCGTAGTTGCCCACGCTGGTGACCGTCCGCGGGGCCAAGTCGGGTCGGACGCTGATCGGATCCAAAATCGCCCGGCCGCTCATCTCCTCGATGCACAGGGCGCAGTGGCACGCCAGTCGTAGGTCGCGCACGTCGAAGTCGTCACGGTGGCCGTCCTCCCAGAGCACCGAGAGCGTGCGCGGGTCTCGCTGGCAAAAGCCGATCGGGGTGATCCGAGAGCCCGATGGCCGAACGGCGGTCTCCACCCAAGCGGGCTCGCCCTCGTTGGTGTCCCAAGTCCACACGAATGGTTTCAGCGTCGCCGTCGGGAGCCCCTCGACCTGCCGGGCGAGCTCCGACGCGATGGCTAGGTAGGACTGGGACGACACCGAATCCGGCTTGTCGACGAGGATCGGGCATCCCTCGTCGCCCGCGGTGACGATGTCGACGTCGAGGGGTAGCGCACCGAGGAACGGCACGTCGAGCTGCCGGCTCATCCGCTCGCCGCCGCCGCTGAGGAATACGTCGGTGCCTTGCCCGCAGTGCGGGCAGGTGAAGGTGCTCATGTTCTCGATGATACCGAGGATGGGGACGTGCACCGTCTCGAACATCCGCACCCCGCGGCGGGCGATCTTGAGGCTCACGTCTTGGGGCGTCGTGACGATGACCACACCCGACAGCGGGAGGCCCTGGGCCAACGTCAGCTGGGTGTCGCCGGTCCCGGGCGGAAGGTCGAGGATCAGGTAGTCCAGCTCGCCCCATTTCACTTGGCCGATGAACATCTGCAGGTACTTGCCCACCATCGGGCCGCGCAGGATGGCCGGATTGTCGTCACCTCGGAGCATCCCCATCGACACGGCCTTCAGGCCGTGCCGTTCGGCGGGAATGATCCTGCCGTCCTCGGTCGCCTCCGGCGGCTCGCCGGTCGGGATCCCCAGCATGACGGGGATGCTCGGCCCCAACACGTCGGCGTCGACGAGTCCGACTGAGTTGCCCGCCTGATGGAGCGCGATCGCGAGATGGACGGCAACGGTCGACTTGCCCACACCGCCCTTGCCGCTGCCCACCGCTACGAGGTGGCGGATCCCCGGCATCCGGTTCTGATCAGGGGCCTGCTGGATCGTCACGCGGGTGGCGGGCACGGTTGGGTCTAGGCCTCGATGAAGATGCACTCGCCCGGACACTCCTCGGCGGACTCAATCGTCGCGTCGAGCAGCCCGTCGGGAATGACCGCCATGCCCGCGGCACCCTCGGCATTACCCTCGGCGGCGGCGAATACCTTGTCGCCCTCCTTGACGTAGGCCAAACCGTCGTCGAGGAGATGGAACACTGCCGGTGCGATCTCCTCGCACAGGCCGTCGCCCGTGCACAGATCCTGATCGATCCAAACCTTCATGATGATGTGTCCTCCTCTGGTATGGCTGTTCGGGTGGTGTTGCTTTTCACAACAGGCCGAGCTGTAATCGGGCCGCTTCGGACATGAGGTCCGGGCCCCAGGGCGGGTCCCAGACGAGCTCGACGTCGACCTCCGCGACGCCGGAAACCTCCTGCACCCTGGCCATGACGTCCTCGCGGAGCACGTCACCCATCCCGCAGCCGGGCGCGGTCATGGACATCTTGATCTCGACCCGGTGGCCTCCGGCGGGGAGCGGTTGCGCTTCGCAGGTGAAGATCAGTCCGAGATCCACGACGTTGACGGGGATCTCGGGGTCGAAAACGGTCTTGAGATTCTCGAACACGTCCTCCAGGGCGAACTCGCCCGACGCCGACGGCTGGTCGATCACCGGCGGAGGTTCGAGGCCGAGCGCGTCAGCATCGGTGCCTCCGATCCGCGCCAGGTAGCCACTGGTGGTGGTGACAGTGAAGCTGCCGCCCAAGGCCTGGGTGACCATTACCTGGTCGCCGCGCCGGAGCGTGATCTTGTCGCCGCCGGGGATCACGGTTGCCTCGCAGTCCCGCTGGAGCTCGATCGAGGTATGTAGGTCGGTCATGGTCACCTACTCCGTCGTCACGCGTTCGCCGGTTGATCCGGATTCGGATTCGAGGGCGCTTCGCAACGTGTGCCAAGCGAGGGTGGCGCACTTGACCCGCATCGGGAACTCCCAGACGCCGGACAGCACCGCGAGCTTGCCCAGTTCTTCGGACGGGATCTCGCCGGTGGGTCCTTCGGTCAGCAGAGCGTGGACGCGACCGAACAGGGCAAGGGCCTCCTCTTGGTTCTTACCTTTGAGGGCCGTGGTCATCAGAGAGGCCGAGGCCTGCGAGATGGCGCAGCCGACACCCTGGAAGGCGATGTCCTCGATTTTGCCGTCGGCGAGCTTCACGTAGAGCGTGAGCTCGTCGCCGCACAGGAGGTTGACGCCCTCGGCGGTGCGGGTGGCGTCTTCGAGCTCGCGAAAGTTCCGCGGATGGCGGCCGTGGTCGACGATCACCTCCTGATAGAGACCCTGGAGGTCGCTGCTCATCGGAACGTCTCTCGGACGGTGCCGAGGCCGGCCACGAGCGCGTCGATGTCTGCGCGCGTGTTGTAACAGCCCAGCGAGGCGCGGGCGGTGGCGGCGACGGCGAGGCGGTTCATCAGGGGTTGAGTGCAGTGATGACCGGCGCGCACGGCGATGCCTTGGCGGTCGAGAATCGTCCCGATGTCGTGGGGGTGCACGTCGTCGACGAGGAACGAAATCACGCTGGCTTTGGCGGGGGCCGTGCCGATGAGCTGGAGGTCGGGGACTTCCGAGAGCGCTTCGATGCCGTAGGCCAGAACATCGTGTTCGTGGGCCGCGAGCGCCTCATGTCCGAGGCCGTCGAGGAAGTCGATGGCCGCCCCTAGCCCGACCGCGCCCGCCAGATCGGGAGTGCCCGCCTCGAACTTGTAGGGAAGCTTATTGTATATGGTCTTTTCGAAGCTGACCGACGCGATCATGTCGCCGCCGCCCTGATAGGGGGGCATCTCCTCGAGCAGCTCGCGGCGGCCGTAGAGCACGCCGATGCCGGTGGGACCATACATCTTGTGGCCCGACAGCGCGTAGAAGTCGCAGCCCAGCGCTTGGACGTCGACGTTTAGGTGGGGCGCGGCCTGGGCGCCGTCAACCAGCACACGAGCGCCGCGGGCGTGGGCGATATCCACGATCCGGCGAATGGGGTTGATCGTGCCGAGCACGTTCGAGACGTGGGTGACGGCCACGAGCTTGGTCCGCAGGCTTACCAGCTGTTCGAGCTCGTCGAGCAAGAGCTCGCCGGCATCGTCGATGGGTGCCACCCGGAGGTGGGCCCCACGCTCCGCACAGATCATCTGCCAAGGAACGATGTTCGAGTGGTGCTCCATCGTCGTGATGAGCACTTCGTCGCCCTCGCCGAGATGGGTCTTGGCGTAGGTCTGGGCCACCAAGTTGATCGACTCGGTGGTGCCTCGGGTGAAGATGATCTCCTCGACGTGGGCGGCGTTGAGGAACCCCTGAACCTTGGCGCGGGCGCCCTCGTAGGCCTCGGTGGCCCGCTCGGAGAGGTAGTGCACACCTCGGTGGACGTTGGCGTTGTCCTTCGCGTAAAACTGCGAGATGGCGTCGATGACCGCTTGGGGCTTCTGGCTGGTGGCGGCGCTGTCGAGGTAGACGAGGGGCTTGGCGTAAGGCGCTTCCCGCAGGATCGGGAACTGCCGGCGGACGTCCTCGACGTTGAAGTCGGCCGAGCCGTTTTCTTCGCCGTAGCCGGAGCCCGGCACCAGAACACTCGGCACCAGGACACTCGCCTTCACCGCGGTCATCTCCCCGCCTCCACCCGGCCGGCGCGCAGCCGCTCCACCCGGCCGGCTCGCAGCCGCTCGGCAATCTTGCTCTCGACGTGGGACCGCAGTGGGTCCACCCGAATGAGCTCCACCATTTCGCCCGCGAACGCGTAAGTGAGCACGTCGCGGGCCTCCTGATGCGGTATACCCCGCGAGCGCAGGTAGAACACGGCCTCTTCGTCGAGTTGGCCCACCGCGGCCCCATGCGTGCAGAGCACGTCGTCGGTGCTGATCTCGAGGCGCGGCCGCGTATCGACCTCCGCCCACTCGGAGAGGAGCAGGTTCTTGTTCGTCTGGCTGGCATCGGTAGCAAGCGCGTCAGGGCCCACGACGATGTGCCCGTTGAACACGCCGCGGCTATGCCCGTCCAAGACGCCCTTGTAGAGCTGACGGCTGGTGCAGCGGGGGGCGACGTGCTCGACCAATACCGGGTTGTCGTGGTGTTGGTTCCCCTCGGGCAGGTACAGACCGTTGAGGGTCACCTCCGCCCCCTCGGCCTCGAGTCGCACCCAGACCTCGTGCCGGGCGATCGCGGCGCCGAGGGCCAGCGCATGGGTGGAGAAGTTGCTGTCGCGACCCGGTCGCACGTGCAGGGCCGCGAGGTGGAACGCGGTGTCGGCCTCGTCCTGAACTTTGTAGTGCTCGACCTGGGCGCCGTCTTCGAGGACCACCTCGGTGACTGCGTTGGTGAGGTACACGCCGCCACTCCCGATGTAGGTCTCGACGATCGTCGCCTGGCTTCGGGCACCGGCGAGCACCACCGACCGCGGACTCGACACGAGAGGGGAGGCACCGGCGTCAGCGACGAACACCAGGTGGATCGGCGCGGCGACGATGGTGTCGGGCGGGATCTGGATGAACGCCCCGTCCTCGGCGAGCGCGGCGTTGAGCGCGGTGAAGGCGTGGCGTTGCGATGGGAGCGGGCGCGACAGGAACGGTTCGAGACGTTCGGCGTCCTCGGCCAGCACGGAGGCAAGGCTGGTCACCGTGACGCCTTCGGGAAGCGTCGGGCGCGATGACAGCTCGGAAGCGAAGTAGCCGTTGACGAAGACCAGTCGCGTGCCGCCGAGGTCACCCGCGAGTTCGTCGATCGCGCTAGGCGACAGCCGGTGATTCATCTCGCCCGAAAGTTTTATGGCTGGGAGTTTTAGGGCAGGCATAAACGGGACGTCCAGAATGGGCCCGACCCGCGTGTACTTCCAGTCCTCGTCTTTAAGCGTGGGGAATCCATGCTCGGCCACCCACTCGAGACCGACGCGGCGCGCCCCTTCGAGCCAGCTCGGCTGGTTTACGTCGGGTGCGAGTTCGAGACCGGCGAGGCCTTGGGGCGACGCGGTGGTGGCCGTGGTGGTCATGGCGTCGCGGCGGCCACCGGCTCGGCGGACGGCGTCAGGTCGGCGCGCTGCTCCAGACCGGCGTAACCGTGCTGCTCGAGTTCGAGCGCCAGATTCTTATCGCCGGAACGGACGATCTGCCCGTCGACTAAGACGTGCACGACGTCGGGAACGATGTATTCGAGCAGTCGCTGGTAGTGGGTGATGACTAACATGGCTCGGCCTTCGTTCCGCAGCGCGTTTACTCCTGAGGCTACGATCCGCAGGGCGTCGATGTCGAGGCCCGAGTCGGTTTCGTCCAAGATGGCGAGCTTCGGCTCGAGAACCGCCATCTGGAAAATCTCGTTACGCTTCTTCTCGCCGCCCGAGAACCCCTCGTTGACGGAGCGGCCCATGAAGCTCTCGTCCATCTCGACGAGGCCCATCCGCTCCTTAGCGAGGGACAGAAAGTCGATCGCGTCGAGCTCGTCGAGCCCTTGCTGGCGGCGCAGCGAGTTGAGCGCCGTACGCACGAAGTAGAGGTTCCCCACCCCAGGGATCTCCACCGGGTACTGGAAGGCGAGGAACACCCCGGCCGCGGCACGTTCTTCGGGCGACAACGCGAGCAGGTCTTTGCCCTCGTAGAGGACCTCACCGGTGACGTCGTAGCTCTCGCGGCCGGCGAGTACCTGAGCGAGGGTGCTTTTGCCCGAGCCGTTCGGCCCCATGACCGCGTGCACCTCGCCCGCGTTAACTTCTAGGTTCACACCCCGAAGGATCTCGTTGCCACCGATACTGGCATGAAGGTTCTCGATCTGCAGCATCATCCGACGCTCCCTTCCAGACTGACGCTGAGCAGCTTCTGGGCTTCGACCGCGAACTCCATGGGCAGCTCCTTGAACACCTCACGGCAGAAGCCGTTCACGATCATCGACACCGCGTCCTCCTCGGGGATGCCGCGCTGGCGGCAGTAGAAGAGCTGGTCCTCACCGATCGTGGAGGTGGACGCCTCGTGCTCGACCTGCGCGGTCGGGTTCTTCACCTCGACGTAGGGGAAGGTATGGGCGCCGCAGTCGCCGCCCAGGAGCAGCGAGTCACATTGGGTGTGGTTGCGAGCGCCGCTCGCCGAGTCGAGGACCTTCACGAGGCCCCGGTAGGTGTTCTGGCCGTGGCCGGCGGAGATGGCCTTGGAGACGATGGTGCTGCTGGTGTTCTTGCCGATGTGGATCATCTTCGTTCCGGTGTCGGCCTGTTGGTGGTTGGCCGTGAGCGCGACCGAGTAGAACTCGCCTACTGAGTTGTCACCCTGGAGGATTACCCCGGGGTACTTCCAAGTGATGGCGGAGCCGGTCTCGACTTGGGTCCAAGAGATCTTCGAGTTCACCCCGGCGCACTTGCCCCGCTTGGTGACGAAGTTGTAGATACCACCGAGACCATTAACGTCGCCGGGATACCAGTTCTGCACCGTGGAGTACTTGATCTGGGCGTTGTCGAGGGCGACGAGCTCGACCACCGCGGCGTGAAGCTGGTTGGTGTCACGCATGGGGGCCGTGCAGCCTTCGAGATAGCTTACGGAGGCGCCCTCTTCGGCGATGATAAGTGTCCGCTCGAACTGGCCGGTATCCGCGGCGTTGATGCGGAAATAGGTAGAAAGCTCCATCGGGCAGCGCACTCCCTTAGGGATGTAGCAGAACGAGCCATCGGTGAACACCGCGGAGTTCAGGGCGGCAAAGAAGTTGTCCCGCCGGGGTACCACGGTGCCTAGATATTTTTTCACTAGTTCAGGATGCTCCTGGACCGCCTCGGAGAAGGAGCAAAATATGACGCCGACGTCGGCCAACTTATCCTTGAACGTGGTGGCCACCGACACCGAGTCGACGATCGCGTCGACGGCGACGCCGCTCAGGCGCTCCTGCTCGGCCAGGGAAATCCCGAGCTTGTCGAACATCGCTAGCACCTCGGGATCGACCTCGTCGAGGCTGGCCAGCGCTACCTTCGGCTTAGGGGCGGCGTAATAGATGATGTCTTGGTAGTCGATCGGCTCGTAGTGGGCCTTCTGCCAGCGGGGCTCCTTCATTGTGAGCCAGCCTTGGTAGGCCTTGAGCCGCCACTCGAGCATCCAATCCGGCTCGTTCTTCTTGGCCGAGATTAACCGAACAATACCCTCGTTCAGACCCCGCGGCACGACATCGGTATCGAGATCAGTCACGAACCCGTACTGGTACTCCTGGCTGGCGAGCTCACGGACCTCGCTCGAGATGCTGGTCATGACGCCACCGGGCTCGGGTGCGCCTCTAAGACCTCGCCCATCGTGCTGGGTATGATAATCGCAATCGCCGTTCGAGTCATCGTCGCGCCCTCCTAGTACTACTGCTACTACTGTTATTACTGCTGCAGCTTGGTGCCTAATGGAATTATAGTTACGCAAGTTGGCACTTGTCAAACTGGCGTTTTGGCGTGGATGATGATAGACTCCAAGCGTGATCGATGCTGTCCACGAGTCCCTAGTTGATCTTTCGCCCGCGCAGAGGCAGGTTGTGGTCGCGCTGAAGAGACGAGGGGAAGCATCGGCCGAAGAGCTGGCGGAGGCGCTGGAGATCACTCCGAGCGGTATTCGTCAACACTTGGCTGCCCTCAGGGCCGCCGGAGTCGTCGCCTCCCGTCAGGAGCGGGGCCGGCCGGGGCGCCCGACTGACCTCTACCACACCACCGATCTCGCCGAGGCCGTGCTCCCAAAGGCGTCCGCCGACCTTTCGGTCGAATTGCTCGGCCACATCGAGGAGGAAGACCCCCTGCTCGTCTCCCTCATCTTCGAACGGCGCCGAGATCGGCTGGTCGCACAAGCTCGGACGCAGCTGGTGGGCAAGAACCTCGACGAGAAGGTGGCGTTCCTCGCCGACATGCTCGACGAGGAGGGATATCTGGCCGACTTTAAGAAGCTCCCCGACGGCGCTTACGGGATGACCTTGCACAGCTGCGCCATCTGGGCCGTGGCGTCCCGGTTCGGTCAGGCCTGCACTACCGAGCTCGAGTTCCTGCGGGAGGTGCTGCCCGAGGTCGAGATCGAACGGACCGCGCACAAAGCCGCGGGCGCCTACGCATGCGGGTATGAGATCCGACCACGTGCCGACGCGCGGCTGCGCGTGAACGGCCCGTGACCGACGAGACCCCCGTCTCCAAAGTCGAAGGGATCAAGGTCACCAGCGACTACCTACGAGGCACGATCGCCGAGGAGCTTGTCGACGACGCCCCGGTCTTCTCCAGTGACAGCTACGAGTTGCTCAAGTTCCACGGGATCTACCAGCAGGACGATCGCGACATCCGCGCCGAGCGAAAGCGCCAAGGCCTCGGCCTCGACCATATCTGCATGGTGCGCGTCAGCATTCCCGGCGGCGCCCTCAACGCCGAGCAGTACCTATCCATGGACAAGCTGTGCGACGCGGTGGGCAACGGCACTCTGCGGATCACCAGCCGCCAGGGAATCCAGTACCACTTCACCCGCAAGGGTGATCTGACGTCGTTGCTTTCCACTCTCAACCACCACGTAATCACCACCCTGGGGGCGTGCGGTGACGTGGTACGCAACACCATGTGCTGCCCCGCGCCCCTCGCCGACCGCGGGCGCATCGACGTCCAGGCCTACGCCCATGAGGTGGCCCGCCGTTTCCGACCCCGCACCCAGGCCTACTACCAACTCTGGCTCGACGGGGAGCGAGCGGTGACCGCCGAGGCGCCCGACGACGAGCCGATCTACGGTGCCACCTATCTACCTCGGAAGTTCAAGATCGGCTTCGCCTTCCCGGGCGACAACTGTGTGGATGTGTACACCCACGACATCGGGGTCGTGCCCGTGCTTGACGGCGACTCCCTGCGGGCATTCACCGTGCTGGTCGGCGGCGGACAGGGCAAGAACCACACCAACCCCGACACCTTCCCCCGGCTGGGCGACCCGCTGGCCACGGTCGCCGCCGACAAGTTGTTCGAGGTGCTCGAGGCCATCGTCGGGGTCCAGCGAGACAACGGCAACCGCCGCGACCGCGAGCAGGCCCGGCTCAAGTATCTGGTCCACGGCTGGGGGATCGAACGGTTCCGTGCCGCCGTCGAGGAGCGCCTCGGCTACTCGCTGCCCGAAGCCGAACCTGTCGTCTTCGCCGCCGCCGCCGACCACCTCGGCTGGCACCCCCAGGGCGACGGCCGCTGGTTCCTTGGGGTCAAGGTCAACAACGGCCGCGTCATCGACCGCGACGGCGTGCGGATGCGATCGGGGCTGCGGGCGGTCATCGAGCGGTTCTCTACCGGTGTGCGCTTCACTCCCAGGGAGGACGTGCTGCTAACCGACCTGGACGAGGACGACCGGCCGATAGTGGACGCACTGCTCGCCGAGCACGGCGTGGTGCCAGCCGAGCAGTGGGCGCCCATCAAGCGCAACTCCTTCGCCTGCCCGGCCCTACCCACCTGCGGGCTGGCCCTCACCGAAGCGGAGCGGGCTCTCCCCGCCCTGCTCGACGATCTGGAAGCCGAGCTCGACGCGCTGGGGCTCGGTGGGCTCGACGCCCATGTCCGCATGACCGGCTGCCCCAACGGGTGCTCTCGGCCGTACACGGCCGAGATCGGCATCGTGGGGCGAGGCAAGAAGAGCTACGACATCCACCTTGGGGGTGAGACGATCGGCATCCGCCTCAACGCCGTGTTCGCCGAAAATGTGCCCCGCGACGAGCTCGTCAACGTGTTGCGCCCGGTGCTGGTGCACTACCGCGATCACCGGCAGGACGGGGAACGGTTCGGCAACTTCTGTCACCGCCTGGGAGTCGACCACCTGCGGGGCGAGCTCGGCACCGAACGTTGGGTGCGCACCCCTCAGCGGACAGCCAACCCCTAAACTCCCCCAAGTGAGTTCGACTATCGCGAAAGTCCTCCCTCTCGCCCTCGGCGCGGGCATTAGCCCAGTCCTGCTGTTATTACAGGTCGCGACCTTAGCCAGCAAGAACTACCCCCTTCGGCGGGCATTATTGATACTGGCATCATCGAGCGCGGTCACTGCCATCATTATCATCGCGATTTCATTAACTAACCAGCAAAGCACTACAACTTCGACACCCCAAGAGTCGATTCACGGTTGGATCGAAATTGTTTTAGCCACACTTCTAGCCGCCAACGCCTTGCGCACCATTCTTGCGCCGCCATCCGATACCGAAGTTAAAGCTAAGCCCGACGAAGCCAACCCGCGCCTTCACCCAGTGCGTTATCTGCTCTTGGGCGTCGCGGCCATGGTCACTAACTTCACCACCATCGTGCTTCTCATCCCCGCGGTTCACGAAGTGGTAACCGCACCTATCTCCAATAGTGATCAGGTCGTCTTGCTCATCTCGGTT
>Ga0209702_10002724_pt1 | contig 29853 bp, 28 predicted proteins | sample FRY01_FD_187210 | JGI IMG/M metagenome (GOLD analysis project Ga0209702, IMG submission 187210) | Freshwater microbial communities from Lake Fryxell liftoff mats and glacier meltwater in Antarctica - FRY-01 (SPAdes) (version 2) | ecosystem: Environmental > Aquatic > Freshwater > Ice > Glacier... | reverse complement strand
GCTGAACCCATGTCTGCGCCCTTACCTTGCTGCAATAACACCAAAGTAATAATGGTGAACGATGCCACCACTTGAATAATTAACAATATTGTGACCTGCATACTCATGATGAAAAAAGCTCCGATAAATGGTTCTGACTTGCAATAATTATGTTGTTTTAATTAGCCTGAAATCTATAGGCCGCAATAATAGGCTGGCCAATGCTGTTACTAAGCTGCAATTCCTAAAAAATCTTGTGCAATTAACGATGCGCCACCCACTAAAGCGCCATCAATATCTGCCATAGCAAATAAACTTGCAGCATTGTCTGACTTTACACTTCCACCATAAAGTAATGGCACATTTTGCGCTTTGGTTGGCAACATGGCGCGTATGCTGGCATGAACGGCTTGGGCCTGCTCTGGTGTAGCGCTGCGACCGGTGCCAATGGCCCATACAGGCTCGTAGGCAATGACCATGCGTTGCACAGCGTCGGTGCCTAGCGCCAATATTGGCTGCAATTGACGGGCAATAACGGCATTAACTTCGCCTGCATCGCGCTCTGCCAGCGACTCGCCGACACACACCACAGGCGTTAAACCCGCTATAAGGGCTACTAAGGCTTTATCTGCCACCAACTGATCAGACTCGCCGTGCAAGGCGCGCCGTTCTGAGTGACCCACCAGAGCCCAGCGACAGGCAAAATCTTTCAACATTGTGGCTGAAACATCGCCCGTATAGGCACCTTTTTGATGTGCACTTAAATCTTGTGCGCCCCAAGTAACAACTGTACTTTCAAGCGCTTGCGAGACTTGTGCCAAGTAAGGAAACGGTACGCAAACGGCCAAATGGGCCGCCTGCACACCGCCAGACGCTTGGCGCAAAGCGATTAATAATGCTGCATTGTTGGCTAAACTACCATTCATCTTCCAATTCCCAATCACTAAGCGCACTTGGCGCGAAGTGGGTTGGGCTGAGAACGTTACTGAAGCAGGTTGTGTTTGAGAGGCCATATGCAATTAACGATGAGTTGTCGCTATTAAAGTCGAATTCAACCCATTATTGTACGCGCTTAGCCTGTGGTCAAAATAATTTTGCCAATTTGCTCACCCGCTTCCATCATGGCGTGTGCTTGGGCGGCGTTCGCTAAGGGCATTGTGGTGTGAATAATGGGTTTAATTTTGCCTGCCGACAGCAATGGCCAAACGTGTTTTTGTAAGTTTTGAGCGATTTCAGATTTGAACGTTATTGACCGCGCACGCAAGGTTGAACCGGTAATAGTTAAACGTCGCACCATCACTTCAGTGGCGTTAAAGCTTGATTTGGCGCCGCCCAAGGTGGCAATAATGACTATGCGGCCATCGTCAGCTAAGCATTTAACGTCGCGCTCAATATAGTCACCCGCCACCATGTCAAGTATGACGTTTACGCCCTTGCCAGCCGTTAGGGTCTTGATTTCTTCCACAAAATCTTTTGTTTTGTAATTAATAGCGTGGTCTGCCCCTAACGCTAAAACAGCTTGGGCGCGTTCATCACTACCCACTGTGGTGTAAACGGTATGGCCCATGGCATGTGCCAATTGAATAGCGGTGGTGCCAATACCACTGGCGCCCCCATGTACTAAGAACGATTCGTTGCCCGATAAGCGAGCACGGTCAAACACATTGCTCCAGACAGTAAAGTACGTTTCAGGCAAGCCTGCGGCCTCAATTAACGATAAGCCTTGTGGAATGTGAAGACATTGTGCGGTTGGGGCCACACAGAACTCTGCGTAGCCACCGCCTGCAACCAAAGCACACACTTTGTCGCCAATGGCGAAGTTTGTGCCTGCCAGATCACCCGAAACGATTTCACCCGCAATTTCTAGGCCTGGAATGTCTGACGCACCGGGTGGGGGGGCATAATTACCCAGCCTTTGGAATACGTCAGGTCGATTCACGCCTGCAGCCGCAACTTTAATCAGCACTTCACCTTTAGCCGGCACGGGCATGGGGCGCTCGCCAATTACCAATACTTCAGGGCCACCTGGAGTTTTAATTTCAACTGCACGCATGGTTGGTTTCCTTTTTTTTTGATTTTAAAAAATAATTTTTTTAATTTAAAAGGATGTTAAACCCAATGACAACTATTTATGTTGTTCGCAGCAAAACATCATCTCAATAGATCTGTATAATGCACGGCACGGAAGGTTGGCAGAGCGGTTGAATGCACCAGTCTTGAAAACTGGCGACGTCGCAAGGCGTCCGTGAGTTCGAATCTCACACCTTCCGCCACTCTTGTGGCGGATTTCAGGTATACATCTGCTCGTTGCGCTCCCTTCTCCCCACCCACATTACAAGTTTACTGACATAAGGTCGGGTTTTACGGTATCGTTCAAGCATAACGAGACAATATTTGAGTGTGTATAAAGTGCTGAACCCATTAATCGACCCTTTCGGACGCAAAATAAAATACGTGCGTATCAGCGTGACTGATCGTTGTGATTTGCGTTGCTCGTACTGTATGCCTGAGGGGTTTAAAGACTACCGAGAGCCTGATAATTGGCTTAAATTTGACGAAATTATTCGGCTGACGGGGGTTATGGCTCAGCTGGGTACGCAACGCTTTCGTTTAACGGGCGGCGAGCCTTTGTTGCGTAAAAACCTACCTGATTTAGTGGCAGGTATTGCGGCTCACTCTGGTGTTAAAGATATTTCATTGTCAACCAATGCGACACGTTTGCCACGTTTTGCGAAAGCGCTTAAAGAAGCGGGTCTTAAGCGGGTCAACATCAGTTTAGACAGCTTAAAACGAGACCGCGTTGAAAAAATTTGTGGTCGCGATGTGTTGCCACAAGTCATTGCAGGTATTGATGCTGCCCTTGAAGTGGGTTTAGGCCCTGTCAAGCTCAATATGGTGGTTATGCCAGGCACCAATGATGATGAAATTGAAGATATGTTCAAGTTTTGCCATGAAAGAGGCATTGTGTTTCGAATGATTGAAACCATGCCAATGGGCTTTACGGCTATTGATGCCGGCCATACTTCTTTGCAACCTATTCTTGAACGCTTACGTTTAAACCACGGCCTAATACCCACAATTGGTGAAATGGGCGGTGGCCCCGCACGATACTGGCAAACGCCTGATGGGCGAAGCCAAGTGGGTGTGATCACCCCCATTAGTGAACACTTTTGTGAAACCTGTAATCGTGTTCGTTTAGCGGTTGATGGCACCATTTACCTGTGCCTAGGCCAAGAAGAAAAAATTGAAATGCGCGATTTTTTGCGCCAACATGCAGATGATGAAACCATCATTGCCGCTTTACGCGCGGGCATTGCTTTAAAACCTGAACGTCACGAGTTTCGCGAAGCCCCAGAAAAAATTGTGCGCTTCATGTCGCAAACAGGTGGGTAATGTCTCAAGCTACCCCCGCTAGAAAACCTTTGTTAGATTTTGATGTGGCGCGTGAACGTTTGTTGTCACAAGCTACCGTGCTAACTGCTGCTAAAACAGTAAGCTTGCTTGACGCGGCTGGGCATGTGTTACGTGCTAGTGTGGTGTCGCCCATGGCGGTGCCAGGTTTTGATAACAGCGCGATGGACGGTTATGCCATTTGCCCAATTGACCCCCTTGCTACGCGCCACACGTTAACGGTTTCGCAACGCATTGCTGCCGGTTATGCGGGCACTGCACTTAAACCCGGTGAGGCCGCACGAATCTTTACTGGCGCGCCGGTGCCCGAGGGTACGTTTGCTGTTGTGCCACAAGAAGACACTCGCGCTGAGGGTGATCACGTCACGATTGACCGTGTGGTGCAAGCGCAAGACTATGTGCGCTCACGTGGCGAAGATATTGCGTTAAATAGTGAAATTATTGCAGTGGGTACACGCTTACGCGCACCACACATTGCTCTAGCCGCATCGGTTGGGCTCACTCAATTAACGGTTTCAAGGCCTTTAAAAGTCGCTATATTATTAACGGGCGACGAATTGGTAGAACCCGGCACACCGCTTCAGGCAGGGCAAATTTATAACAGCAACCGCTATTGGTTGCGCGATTCACTGATGCAATTGGGTTGCGAAGTAATTGACCCTGGCATGGTGCGAGACACCCCCGAAGCCACGCGCGAGGCGCTACGTGAAGCCAGTGCTCAAGCCGATGTGGTGATTACGTGCGGTGGTGTTTCAGTGGGTGAAGAAGACCACGTTCGAGCTGCGGTTGAATCAATGGGTCACATCGACTTATGGCAAATTGCAATGAAGCCGGGCAAACCATTGGCCTATGGCAAAGTTAACCAGTCTGATTTTATTGGCCTGCCAGGCAACCCTGTCAGTGCTTACGTCACATTTGTACTAATCGCGCAACCTTTTTTACAAGCCCGCATGGGGTTACCTGTCAATACACATATGGCCGCTGGCCAAACCATGGTGGCGGGTTTTAATTGGCCTAAACCTGATCGTCGTCGTGAGTTTTTGCGTGCCCGCCCTGCCCTGCAAGCTGATGGTTCAGAGGTGCTAGATATTTGGCCTAACCAAGGTTCTGGTGTGATGAGTAGTGTGGCTTGGGCACACGGGTTAATCGATGTGCCGGCTGGGCAAACAATTAAAGCGGGTGATACTGTTCGCTATATTCCTTTTAACCGTTTGTTAAGCGATTAAGTTTATGAGTATTCGTGTGCTGTACTTTGGTGAATTACGCGAGCATATTGGCACGCAACAAGACGAACTGCCCTGGTTAGGGCAAGCTGGGCAAACCTTTACAGTTCAAGATTTAATTACTGAATTGTCAGCACGCGATGGTAACTATGCGCAGGTTTTAGCAAGCGATTCACCGCTTAAAGTTGCCGTGAACCAAGACATGGCGACGCTAACTACCGCCATACCTGATCATGCTGAAGTGGCTTTGTTTCGCCCCGTAACAGGTGGGTAAGATTTTGGCTTACAACACCTTATGTCGAGTGAGTTTTTTAAACTAACCACACGTATATTGAGCACGGGGTTAAAAATGACTCACACTACGCTTAGTGTTTAATAGCTAGATTATTTAATAAACAGCTAAAGAAAAATATGACACAACGTTTTGATGCGCGGGTACAGACTGAACCTTTTGATTTTGGGGTTGAGTATGCCGAGTTTTTAAAGGGTGATCGCGCTGCGGGTGCGGTCGCATCATTTGTGGGCCGAGTGCGTGAGCGCAACCTTGACGAGCCCATTAAAACGCTTGAGCTTGAGCACTACCCCGGCATGACAGAAAAAGTCATGCAAGAGGTGCTGGTTGAAGCCCAAAAACGCTGGCCTTTGATGGGTGCGCGCGTTATTCACCGTGTTGGCAAACTTGAACCCGGCGAGAACATTGTTTTAGTGTTGACCGCTAGCGCCCACCGCCATGCTGCTTTAGATGCTTGCTCTTTCATCATGGATCACCTTAAAACCAAAGCCACGTTTTGGAAAAAAGAGTCGACCCCTGATGGTGAGCGCTGGGTGAAAGGTCGCGATAGCGACGCACAAGCGCAAGCACGTTGGCATGCGACTGAAACTGAGCCTGATCATGCTGAAAATCATGACTAAGTCTACTGATTCGTCATCTATATCAGAGTCTGGCTTAACGATAGCCAACACTCAGATTTCAAAGCTTGGTTCTACTGACAGCATAGAATCATCTACAACTCAACCGCTACAAAAAGAATCGGTTCATGCAACAGATGCGTTGACTCACTTTAATGAGCAAGGTCAGGCCCACATGGTTGATGTGGCTGCCAAAGCCCATACGCACCGTAGCGCCCTAGCCAGCGGCTACATTCAAATGTTACCTGCCACCTTTAAACGGGTGCTCGCTGGTGACAGCAAAAAAGGTGATGTGCTGGGTATCGCTCGCATCGCTGGCATTATGGCTTCTAAACAAACGGGCAACCTGATTCCGCTGTGCCACCCGTTAAGTTTGACGCACGTAAGCGTTGAATTTGAACTTGATGCTATACATTCGCGTGTATCGTGCACAGCTCGTGCTGAAACCACAGGCCCTACTGGGGTCGAGATGGAAGCCCTGACTTCAGTTTCAATCGCACTGTTAACGGTTTACGACATGCTCAAGGCTATTGATCGCGGCATGACAATCAGTGCTGTTGAACTCATTGAAAAAAAGGGTGGTAAATCGGGGCATTGGCAGCGATAAGGCTTTTTTTTGATTGGAAATTCAAGTTTTATCAATGAAATGAGACTAAGCTCAAACAGCTTTCTCAACTTCTAGTAGAATACTGAGTTGTTGCCCGGGTGGTGAAATTGGTAGACACAGGAGACTTAAAATCTCCCGCTTCACGGCGTGCTGGTTCGATTCCGGTCCCGGGCACCAAACTCAAAAGTTAAAAAACATCTTAAGGCATTGTTTTTAAAGTACTTTTTAACGATTCTGGCCCCTATACATGGGGGGCAAATTTACTACCCTTCCCTGTTCTTCCCTAGCGAAACCTCTTTCAATTCCCCAAGATATTCAATATCTAGACCACGAAAAAGTATGGGGTTTAAATGCCCAGCAAAAATATTCACACCCGAGGCATTTGACTTTTAACAGCGTCACACTCCATTATCTGCACATCACACTTGAATCAGCCTTGTCATAACTGAATGTAGTATCGTTCAGCTGTATTGAACAGGCATATATAAAATATACCTAGTTCTGTGAACTTAAGTTCTATTCTTTTTAAGTTGCTATTTTGGTCATGACATATCGAAATCTTCTGTGGTTTATTTTTGCAGCGGCGGCTGTGCGTTTTGTGTTGCTCGGCTTTTCGCCGTTGATGGACACAACAGAGGCGCGCTATGGTGAGATTGCCCGTTTGATGGTTGAGCTCAATGACTGGGTGACGCCTTGGTTCACCTATGACGTGCCGTTCTGGGGAAAGCCACCACTGGCCTTTTGGGCTACGGCACTGAGTTTTAAAATTTTTGGTTTCAATGAGTTTGCCGCTCGTTTGCCCCATTGGTTGGCAGGCATGGTGGTGCTATGGATAATATGGGGTATGCGTTCCAGAATTAGCCATGCGGGTGCGACTTACGCAATTGCCCTGCTGTTGGGCTCTGTTCTCTTCTTCGTCTCGGCTGGCATGGTCATGATGGACATGGCTTTAGTCCTAGGAACAACTCTAGCGATGCGGGGTTTTTGGAATGGCTTGAACGGTGACGTTGTTAAACGCCGTTCAGAGGGTTGGTTACTGTTTATCGGTTTGGCTATTGGGCTGCTCGCCAAAGGCCCTGTGGGTGTGGTGCTCACCGCACTGCCCTGCGCTTTATGGGTTTTGCTTTCTGGTAATTTACGTACCGTTTGGCGAGATCTGCCGTGGGTTCGCGGTGTTTTGCTAACTCTGGCGATAGCGCTACCCTGGTACATTTGGGCTGAGCTACGTTCACCAGGTTTCATTAACTATTTCATCGTGGGCGAGCACTTTAATCGCTTCATCACACCTAGTTGGAACGGTGATCTTTACGGCACAGCCCACGACTTCCCCTATGGCACCATTTGGCTGTTTTTTTTGGCTGATGTGCTGCCATGGACAATTCTTTTTCCAATATTAGCTTGGCAAACGCGTGGTATTCGGCTTGATGCGTCCGCTGATGATGCGTTATCTCGGTCTGTATCAGAGCCAATCGACACGCATACGGTACCTCTCGCTAATAAAGCTGTCGCTTGGCGTAACTATTTGCTACTTTGGGCATTTATGCCAGCGGTGTTTTTTACAATGGCTGGTAACGTTCTTTGGCCCTACGTCTTGCCAGGTATACCAGCTTTGGCATTACTTGTTGGGGGCTGGCTCACAACACGCGCGAATCAAAATCTAGTTCGGTTGAACCTAGCGCTTGGTTTATCGATCACAATGGTGGTTGCTATTGGCTTTAACGTTAGCATGCCATTTACGGGTCGTAGCAACGATCTTTCAGCAAAAACACTCATTCAAGATTATACGTTACACAAAGATGCCGATCAGCCTTTGATCTACTTTGGTTATCGCCCCTTTTCTGCTGCTTTTTATAGCCAAGGCAAAGCGCAGTTAGAAATGACAACTGCCGGACTGTCTGACCGACTGCAGGAAAGAACGGCTTACGTTGCGATTAGAACCACAGAATTAGGTCAAATACCTGCATCATTAATGGTTAAACTTGAACGGGTTGCCGAACACGGTTACTTCACGCTCTTTCGGAATGTAAAACCATAAAAAAAAGTTGCGCTGCCTTATCGGTTATTGAGCACGGCCGAAATAAAAGTCTACGCAAGCCTTTTAATTTACTTTACAATTTATTGATGAGTAAATTGCGTATTTTTGTATTAACTATTTTGTTAAGTTGCCAACTTTCGGTTGTGGCGGCAGTCGAACAATTCTCGATTGCGTCAAATGAAGTTCATCAAAACTTTTCGCACGATCAAGTCATTGATCACCACCACCACGATGCTTTCGCTGTTCACTTTGATAAAAACAGCAGTAACTCAGATCATCAACACGCCACTGACAATTTTCAAAATTCTGCACTACTCACACATTTTGAGCTACTAACAATTAACTTAGCCAAAAATGTGCACGTTACGTTTAACCCTCAAGAACCCTCTTCAACTGTCTTAGACGGCCTTCTGCGCCCACCTCAAATATTCGCCTAACTCACTGAGCTTTTAGTCAGGCTTAGCCTGCTTCACCGTGATCGAATATTTTGAGGAATATTAATGAAATACCTCAGTCCCCATCGTTTGGGGTTACTTTTGCTCGCCTTGTTCCCAATAATCGCTATCGCCCACGGCATAAGCGAAGAGGACAGACAGCGCATGCTTGATGGCGGTTACGTGGAATATATTTGGTTGGGCGCAAGCCATATGTTGACCGGATATGACCATCTATTATTTTTGTTTGGCGTCGTATTCTTTCTAACAACAATCAAAGACATTTTTAAATTTGTAACAGTCTTTACCATTGGCCACTGCATCACCCTCATATTTGCAACCTATTTCAAAGTCACTTGGAACTTTTGGTTGGTTGACGCAATCATTGCCGTGAGTGTCATTTACAAAGGTTTTGACAATAATGGAGGCTTTCAGAAACATTTCAACATGAAGTCTCCTGACTTACTAAAGATAGTCTTTGTCTTTGGCTTACTTCACGGTTTTGGCCTATCTACCCGCCTGCAACAGTTGCCGCTTGGCGAAGACCCAGCCCAGATGATTCTTAGAATTTTGAGCTTTAACGTGGGCGTAGAGTTTGGCCAGATTGCTGCATTAGTGGTAATGGTTGGGGCGCTTTCTTTATGGAGAAAGACAACCCACTTTGGTCGCTTCAGTTATGCAGCAAACTTGGGGTTAATCGTAGCGGGTGTTTATTTACTTTTCGCTCAACTTCATGGTTATCAACATGACGTAAATGGTGAAACGTTCCGTTTCCCAATCGAAGAGCATAGCCACGCCCACGAAGATCTTGATATAAAAAATACGACCGATAGCAGTCGAAATTCCCTTTAAAAAAGTTAAGGAAACATCATGAAAACATTGATTCGTACCACCATTTTCTCTCTTCTTACACTAGCACCCATTGCTGCCTCTGCAGGGCCTGGAGATGGGTGTCACTTTCACGGCACGAAGCCCACAGCAGAGGCAACTGTCATTCAATGCGCAACTCAACGCAAAGACTATCTTTTCAAAGAAGGTAAACTAGATAAAAGTTGGGGGGCTATTAAGCATTCGTCGATCGATTATGTTGCTGGAAAAAAAGGGCAAGAATGGAAGGTCTCTTTTAATAACCCAGCAGCAACAGATCAAACCAAAAAAACTCTCTATATGTTTTTCACACCACCAGGCAACTTCATTGCTGCAAACTACACGGGAAAATAATTGAATAGCGGCTTTAGACAAATTAGGGACCACCCTGAAGTTCATCTAAAGCCGCACACTTGTCATTGTTCAGTTGAGTAGCCATCAGTAAGGCCGTGACTATTAATTATTTAACTAAGGTCAATTTTTTATGATTATTCCTTGTATTCGACCAGTAAATAAAAACTATGACGTGGTTCTGTCAGTTGTTGTGCCCGTTTTTAACGAGTACACCATGTTGCCGGTATTGTTAAAACGTATCTTACCTATTCTTGATGCACTGCCAATCGACACCCAACTTGTATTTGTTGATGATGGCAGCCATGATGAGAGTGCCGCCTATCTTACCAATATGCTTGAGACCAGAGATGATTTGAAATTGGTAAAGCTGAGCCGTAATTTTGGCAAAGAAGCTGCCTTGACAGCTGGTCTTGAACACGCAACGGGTGATGCCGTAATTGTTATTGATGCTGATCTTCAAGACCCGCCAGAACTCATTCCACAAATGGTTCAAGCTTGGCAATCTGGTGCAGACGTCGTGTTGATGCAGCGCCGTTCAAGGGAGGGCGAGTCAATATTCAAACGCTTGAGCGCTCACCTTTTTTACCGATTGCTCAACCATACCAGCCATTCAAATATTCCAGTTGATACGGGTGATTTCAGGTTGATGAGTCGGCGGGCTGTTGATGCACTTATGTTATTAAACGAACGTAATCGTTATATGAAAGGGCTTTTCGCCTGGGTCGGCATGCCCTCCATCGTCTTGCAGTATGACCGAGAGCCTCGAGCTGCCGGTACAACAAAGTGGAGCTATTTGAAATTGATTGGCCTTGCCTTAGAAGGCTTGACTTCTTTTTCTATATCACCTTTGCGTTGGGCTACCGGCTTGGGTTTGGTCACGGCAACCTTGGGTGCCCTTTTTGGGCTTTGGATCGTAGCAAAGGCGATACTGATCGGCGACACCACAACGGGTTACCCATCACTGGTGGCTGTCATTACATTTTTTAGTGGTGTACAACTTCTAAGCATTGGCATTGTTGGCGAATACGTCGGTAAAACGTATCTTGAAACAAAGCAACGACCAATTTATATCAAAGAAGATGTGTTAGAAAGCCAAAAAAAATAAACACGCAGACCGAATGACTGTCGTGCCGTATGGCAATCAGGCTCAGGATCTCGGGCGTGATCTGGAGGGTATCTGAACGTAGCATGCAACCAGTACTATACCCATTAACACCCATTTCAAAGCCGCACGACCTTAAAATGGATGTAAATGGGTACACGAACTATGCGGCAACAGTGCACCTCAACCAATAGAAGTTTTGATTCAAGAGCATACGATCGGGCTTCAGGAATTCATGTCGAATTATGATCAAATAGACTAAAATCAAAGTTTCAGAGCCGGAACCCGTTCTATGGGACCATCGCTTGAAATCGATGAATATCACGTCCTGTGACATATGACATGCGATTGCGTGACTAACTGCAAGGCACCCGGGCACCATTTGCATTAAACTGTTAGGCCAGCTACGGCGGTCGCAAATCCGCCATTTTTTGGAAGGGGGCACCACCATGCAACGTTTTACACATTTCAAACGTCAAGCTATTGGCTTTTCGGTTTTTATAGCGTTCACCGCTGCCACAGGTTTGCCTCAAATTCATCAGCAAAATGACTTTTCAAACCAAATTGGCTTCAATTTAAGTTCAATTGCCCATTCCATTAACGCTATGGGTTTAGTAACAGCTGCTCAAGCTCAATCTACAACCAGTAACAATACGCAAGATACGCAGCTTTCAAGCCCGCAGTTGCAGGCTTTAGTGTCGTCTATTGCCCTGTACCCCGACTCTTTGTTGTCAATGATGTTGATGGCGTCTACTTACCCACTTGAGGTAGCTGAAGCGTATAACTGGCTTGAGGCAAACAAAAGTTTGTCACGTACACAAATTCAAGATGCTATGAAATCACAACCATGGGACAACAGCATTAAATCGCTGGTTTTATTCCCTCAAGCCTTAACGCTGATGGGTACAAAGCTTGGTTGGACGCAAGAACTGGGTAATGCTTACTTAGCACAACCTAAACAGGTAATGGACGCTGTTCAAGCGTTACGAGCCGAAGCTAAACAAGCGGGTAATTTGCAGTCAAACGACCAAGTCAAGGTGTCGACTGAGCAATCAAATATTATTATTGTGCCGGCTAACCCGCAGGTTATTTATGTACCGCAATACAACCCTACGGTGGTTTATGGCGGCTGGCCTTACGCAGCGTACCCACCTGCCCCAATTTACAACCCAGGATGGGGTTTTGTGACGTTTGGTGCAGGTTTGGCTGTGGGGGCTGCCCTATGGTCATCGCCCCACTGGAATTCAGGTTCAGTCAATATTAATAATAATAATTACAACAGCTTTAATCGCAATGTTAATTCAAATAACATTATTAGCAACAATCGTTTAGGCGACAACAGTAACTGGAAGTTCAACCCCGCGAACCGTGGCAATGTGCCGTTTAATAATTCAGCTTTAGCGCAACGTTACGGCGATACCACTCAAAGTCAACGTGAAACAGCGGCACGAACAGCGGCCTCGCGCACTAGTAGCGATTGGGAAAAAAACGCAACGCCACAAGATCGTCAGCGTGCGCAGCAGGTATCTAGCCGTGCTCAAAGCGATGCACGTAGCAGTGATTTTGCAAATGACCGCAGTAATGCTGATCGAAGTAGTAGTAGTGATCGTAATTTTAGCGGTGATCGCAATGCTGGGGCTGATCGCAGTTCGGGCAGTGACCGTAGCTTTAGTGGCAGTCGTGGCTTTAGCGGCGGGCGCAGCTTAGGCGGTTTCGGTGGCGGACACTTTGGTGGTGGTTTTAGACGCTAATCGTGGTCAGTTAAAACTTAACGGCTGATTCACCGCTAAGTTCTAACTGCTAACGACTCGCTGCTGATTACTCAATGTTGATTTCTCAATGCTGATTACTCAATGCTGATTACTCACTACTAACTACTCAATGCTACCCTTTTGGTTGATTAAAGTATTCTGCTTCACCACTCAACACTTTTTAACAGCCTACCAACCTCAGTTTGACGATTTCAACAATTCATTCAAATAGCTCGAAAGTACAGTCTGAATGGGTTGTGCTTGACGCCTGTATTTTGATGTCGGGCGTATTAAGGCCATTATTGCTTAATTTAGCGGCTGCAGGGCTATTTAAACCTGTGTGGTCGTCTTATATTGGCCTTGAATGGCGTCGCAATGCGGCGCGTTTATGGCCCATTAATCGCGACTTACTCAATGACGAGTGGGAACAGATGCAACAACGCTTTCCACAAGCCTGTTTTGACCCCCCCATGGTTGAAGAAATCAACCACACGGTATTTAATAACAACCTAACCAAACCCTTACTGCGTCGCAGCGACGCTAAAGATCATCATGTGATTATGGCGGGTTTTCGGGCGCGTGTTGAGGCGAAGGTTAAAGCCAGCGATGTCGTTGGTACTCAAGCATGGCCTCACATTAACGCCCAAGAACTTACTGCCCTTGAAACAAGCGCTACCAGTCAATACATGATGACAACTCGGGCAGATGAGGCTGATCTAAAAAAAACATCTGTACAAATTTTGACATGGAACATTCGCGACTTTAATCGTACTGAATTACGACAACTACACCTTGGCCTACTAGACCCTGACCAATTGCTAAGCGGGTGGTGGGCAGACCATCGAGAACTCATTACCCATCACCTTGAGTATGTTGTTCAAACTCTCATCAAAGACGGCCGACGCCAGCCCGCCCCCATCAGTGACTTTTTACATCGCGAACGCTTGTTCCGGTTTAAGCAGTTGTATGTGCAAAGCATCTAAAAGAGTTTTTTTGATGTCGAGAATCGGTTAACTCACGTAACTTTATTACCTTAAAAAAAACGCCCATAATGAATAACCAAGATGGGCGTTTTTTAATGGGTAACATAGCGTTTGAGCTATGTTACCCATTGACCAACAATTAGAACAATATTTACTGCGCAGCAGTTAGGCTGCTTTATGCATCAGGTGCTGCAGGAGCTGGCGCAGCGGGGCCACCCTGCTCTTCTATGCCACCAATTGCTTTAACCGACAAACGTAAACGGCCTTTGTCATCTGCTTCAAGAATTTTGACACGAAGCGGTTGACCGACTTTGAGCACGTCGTTAATGTTGGCAATGCGGTAGTTTGCAATTTCAGAAATGTGCAACAAACCGTCACGGCCAGGCAGCACTTGTACGATGGCGCCAAAATCAAGCAAACGCAACACGCTACCTTCGTAGACTTGGCCTACTTCAACATCGGCTGTCAATTCGGTAATGCGGCGTTGCGCTTCGTGGGCTTTGTCAAGATCAGCACTTGAAATGACAATGGTGCCGTCATCAGAAATATCGATGTGGGTGCCGGTTTCTTCAGTCAAAGCACGAATGGTTGCACCACCCTTACCAATGACGTCACGAATCTTTTCTGGGTTGATTTTCATTGACAACATGCGGGGTGCAAAAGCTGACAGTTCTTCGCGTGAACCATCAATTGAACTGCGCATAATGCCCAAAATATGCAAACGGCCTTCGCGGGCTTGTGCCAACGCGACCTGCATAATTTCTTTGGTGATGCCTTGAATTTTGATGTCCATTTGCAAAGCGGTAATACCGTTTTCGGTACCGGCCACTTTGAAGTCCATATCGCCAAGGTGATCTTCGTCGCCCAAAATATCGGTTAAGACTGCAAACTTACCGTCTTGCAAGATTAAACCCATGGCCACACCGGCCACGTGATCTTTCAAAGGTACGCCAGCGTCCATCATGGCTAAAGCGCCACCGCAGACTGAAGCCATTGATGATGAGCCGTTTGACTCGGTGATTTCAGACACCAAACGAATGGTGTACTGAAAATCTTTGTGGTCTGGTAACAAAGGTACCAATGAACGCTTAGCTAAACGGCCATGACCGATTTCGCGACGCTTAGGTGCACCGAAACGACCGGTTTCACCCGTAGCAAACGGAGGCATGTTGTAGTGCATTAAGAAACGGTCACGGTATTCACCCGTGATAGCGTCAATAATTTGCTCGTCTTGCTTGGTGCCTAATGTAGCGACAACTAGCGCTTGCGTTTCACCGCGAGTAAACAAAGCGCTACCGTGGGCACGGGGCAACACACCCAAACGAATACTGATGGGGCGAACCGTACGGGTATCGCGACCGTCAATACGGGGCTCACCGCTTAAGATTTGATGACGCACAATGGCTGACTCAAGGTCAAACAAAATGTTTTCAACCGTAACTTTATCTGCCACGGGTTGAGCGTTTTGTGTGGCGTGCTCAGCTAATTTAGCTTGCACATCAGCGTAAACGGTACGTAATTGTGTGGTGCGGGCTTGCTTTTCACGGGTTTGGTAGGCAGCAGCCAAACCGTCTTGTGCCAAGGCTTTAATTGAGGCAATTAAAGGCTCGTCACGGGGGGCAGGTTGCCAGTTCCACTCGGGCTTGCCGGCTTCACGAACTAAATCGTTGATCGCGTCGATTGCGACTTGCATTTGGGTATGACCAAACACGACACCACCAAGCATGACTTCTTCTGACAACTGAAGCGCTTCAGATTCAACCATCAACACGGCGGCTTGAGTACCCGCCACAACCAAATTCATTTTTGAATCGAGCAATTGGGTGGCCGTTGGGCTTAAAACGTATTCGTCGTTAATGTAAGCAACGCGGGCTGCGCCGACTGGACCATTAAACGGAATACCTGAAATGGCCATAGCGGCTGAGGCGCCGATCATGGCAGGCATATCAGGGTCGATTTCTGGGTTAACCGATAATACGTGAATAATGACCTGAACTTCGTTGTAAAAACCTTCAGGAAATAATGGACGTAATGGACGATCGATTAAACGTGAGGTGAGAATTTCTTTTTCAGTTTGACGGCCTTCACGTTTGAAAAAACCACCTGGAATACGGCCAGCAGCATAAGATTTTTCAACATAATCGACTGTCAGTGGGAAAAAATCTTGGCCTGCTTTAGCGGTACGTGCACCGACTACCGTCGCTAAAATAACGGTGTCGTCAATAGAGACCACGACTGCGCCAGACGCCTGGCGAGAAATTTCACCCGTTTCGAGGGTGACGGTATGTTGACCGTACTGAAATGATTTGGTGACTTTGTTAAACATAAAACAAGTTCCTGTTAAATGAAAAACCGTGCCTAACGCGACAGATTGTCAAGTTAGGCACGGTTTATCGTGATGCTAAGACCCCGTGTATAAAATACGGTGGGACGTTAAACAATTACTTACGCAGACCAAGGGTTTCGATCAGTGCGCGGTAAGCGTCAGGGTTACGGCTTTTAAGGTAGTCGAGCAATTTACGGCGACGGCTTACCATGCGCAACAAACCACGACGTGAGTGATGATCTTTCATGTGGGCTTTAAAGTGCCCGGCCAACTCATTAATACGGGCTGTAAGCAACGCAACTTGTACTTCTGGCGAACCGGTATCGCCTTGTGCGCGTTGAAATTTTGAAACGATTTCTGCTTTGTTAATATCGACAACTGACATAATGATAGACCTCTATGAACATGCGCTGGGGCTGAGGTGCCCGAGCGTGAAGGGTGATAAAAATATAAAACTTGATTGAAGTTAAATATTATAGCGTAATAGTACTAAGATATTGAAATGCGATTTAGCTAGAAAATTGAACTCATTTGGCTTTAACAAAACAATCTCATCATTTTCTGTAGTAAAAAACACTTTTTGAACGATCGAATGAAAGGGATTTTAAGCATGCATACAAAATTTAAACTTGGCCTAAGTGCTGCCTGTCTTTTAACCTTAGCCGGTTGCGCTCAGATGACCAGCATACCCCCTGGCACCTCTTTATCAGCGGTTCAAAAGCAGTTTGGCAACCCGGCTGTAACATGCGATGGCCCAAATGGCACGATGCGTGCTGTATGGTCACAAATGCCTGATGGCGAAATGGCTTGGGCCACCACGGTTGATGCACAAGACAAAGTGGGCACATTTACCCAAATCATGTCGGTCAAAGCATTTGATGTGTTGAACCAGGGCACTTGGGTTTCAAGCAAAGTACGTTGCGAGTTTGGCCCCCCCGCCGTTGTGCACGTATTTCCTAAAAGCCCAAATCAAACTGTCTGGGAATATCGTTTCTTAAATGAATCAAATCAATATATGATTATGTATATTTATTTTGCAACCCCAACCAATACTGTTTTGCGCTTTTCGCCAGGCCCTGACCCTGTGTTCAACACCCTTATTACAGGAAAATAATATTTTGATAGCTACTGTTTTAAGGTTTGGGCTAAATTGATTGCGCATCGTGTTTTAGGTATATGTTCGGCTTTATTGCTTGCAGGGTTATCGGGTTGTGCGGTCATCACTGACGTTAAACCGGGTACACCCGTAACTGAGGTTGAAAAACAGTTTGGCCAATCCACCATCACGTGCCCGCTGCCTGATGGCGGGCAACGCATGGTGTGGTCGCAACAACCCTCGGGGCAATATGCTTGGGCCACTAATGTCGATGGGGCGGGTCGCGTAGGGGCCATCAATCAAATGCTTGACGACCGTGAGTTCAATAGGTTGAGTGAAGGCGTCTGGACACCTGAACGCGTAAAGTGCGAGTTTGGTCCACCTGAAAATATTTCAAAGGTTGGGCTGCCCAGCGATCTAAAAATTGTATGGTCTTACCGCTATCGTCAGTACGATACATGGTACATGTTGATGTATGTATTTTTTGGTACTGACGGCAAACAGGTTACACAGCATTACCCCGGGCCAGACCCTTGGTATTTATATAATGATGGCGGGGGTTGGCGGTAATAGTTAAACACTTATTGCTATTCTTTATCTTTAATTCGAATTGATTTTGCTTTACGTGCCCGCAAGTACCACAAGACCCAGCCTGACAGACCATATGCAATAAAGAGTGCGAACAGAACAACGGGCGGGTCGCTTGAGATGAATACAAAACTGGCCACAACAACCAACATTGCCCAAAATGGCACACTACGGCTTAAAGCAAAACTTTTGCCACTGTAAAACGGCAGGTTAGTCACCATTGCAACGCCTGCATAGAGGGTAATAGTGAACATGATCCAGCCTAAAACAGCGGGGTCAATGTTTAAACGGTTGTCTTGCACTAACCACACAAAACCCGCGACTAAAGCGGCCGCAGCGGGGCTAGGCAAGCCTTGAAAATATCTTTTATCAACGACTGCAATATTCGTATTGAAACGTGCCAAGCGCAAGGCTGCACCTGCAACATAAACGAATGCAGCCAACCAACCCCATCGCCCTAAATCGACCATCGCAAACTGGTAAGCAACTAAAGCCGGCGCCACACCAAACGAGGTCATATCTGACAACGAATCGTATTGCTCACCGAAAGCTGATTGCGTGTTGGTTAAACGCGCGACGCGACCGTCCATACCGTCTAGCACCATTGCTACAAAAATAGCTATAGCCGCTAATTCAAATTTGCCACCCATCGCTTGCACCACTGCAAAAAAACCTGCAAACAGTGCTGCCGTGGTGAACGCATTTGGCAGTAAATAAATACCGCGATTTCTAGGAACGGGGTCGCGAATAGGGTCGTTGCGAATAGGGTCGTTAGACATCTGTTTAAACAGCCGCCTTAGTTTGTGATGACTCGGTTTGTGATGACTCGGTTTGTGATGACTCGGTTTGTGATGACTGAGCTTTTGTAGGCTCGGCTTGCAAAACGTGTTCCGGTAACTCGGCCAAAACGGTGCTGGTTGCACTGACTTTGTCGCCAATGGTGACGCGTGGGCGTGAACCTATAGGTAAATACACATCAACTCGCGAACCAAACCGTATAAAACCATAACGCTGACCACGCGCTAAAACTTGATTTAACTGGGCGTAACACAGTATGCGCTTAGCCACTAAGCCTGCAACCTGAACCGCGGTCACAATGTCACCACGCGTGGTTTTAAGCACCATAGCGTTGCGCTCATTTTCTAACGAGGCTTTATCTAGCGAAGCATTAAAAAATTTACCAGGAAAATACTCAACATGCTGAACCGTGCCATCAACCGGTGACCTGTTGCTGTGGACGTTAAAAACATTCATGAAAACGCTGATTTTCAAAGCGCGGCGTTTAGCATACGGGTCATCGACCTCGGCCACGACCACAATGCGACCATCAGCTGGGCTGATAACGGCCAACGGTGAAGAGCTACCTTGACGCTGTGGGTCTCTAAAAAATTGCAGCACAAATAATGCAATAACCCAGAACAAAATAGACCAGGAAATTGAAAAATAAGTTACCACGAGTGCAATGGCCACTGCAATAGCTAAAAATGGCCACCCTTCTCGGGCAATAATGGGGTGTGGGTAATGTGGAGTTTGCATATAGGCCAAAGGTTAACCTAAAAAAACGCGCCCCATGGGGCGCGCTTCAAACTAAACCCAAAAAGGCTTAGTTATTAATCAACTATTAATAGGTAATCGATAAACAGTTGTTCATAAAAAAATTATGAATAACTTAGTTTTTGCTCTGATCAACCAACTTGTTCTTAGCGATCCATGGCATCATGGCGCGCAATTGACCGCCAACTTGCTCAATTTGCGAGCTGGCATTAATACGACGTCTTGACATTAAAGTCGGGGCGCCGGCTTGGTTCTCTAAAATAAAGCTCTTAGCGTATTCACCGGTTTGAATGTCAACCAAACATTTGCGCATAGCAGCACGTGTTTCGTCTGTCACAATTTTAGGGCCTGTGACGTACTCACCGTACTCAGCATTGTTTGAAATTGAGTAATTCATATTGGCAATGCCGCCTTCGTAAATTAAGTCAACGATCAACTTAACTTCGTGCAAACATTCAAAGTAGGCCATTTCAGGGGCGTAACCGGCTTCAACCAGCGTATCAAAACCTGCCTTGATAAGCTCAACTGTACCGCCGCATAAGACGGCCTGTTCACCGAACAAGTCGGTTTCGGTTTCTTCGCGAAAGTTGGTTTCAATAATACCGGCACGACCGCTACCAATGGCTGAAGCATATGACAGGGCAACTTCACGGGCAATGCCTGATGTGTCTTGATGCACAGCGACCAATGCGGGTACACCGCCACCTTGCGAGTAAGTACCGCGTACGGTGTGGCCTGGGGCCTTAGGCGCAATCATGATGACGTCAATATCGGCGCGTGGCACGACTTGGCCATAATGTACGTTAAAGCCGTGAGCAAATGCTAATGCTGCGCCCGCTTTAATGTTGGCTTGAACGTGATCGCGGTAAACCGCAGCAATGTTTTCGTCAGGCAACAACATCATAACGATATCGGCCACTTTTACTGCCTCGCTGACTTCAGCCACATTTAGGCCTGCATTCTCAGCTTTTTTCCATGAGGCGCCGTCTTTACGCAAACCCACTACGACTTTAATGCCTGATTCATGCAAGTTCAACGCATGAGCGTGGCCTTGTGAGCCGTAACCGATGATGGCAACTGTTTTGCCTTTAATGAGAGACAAGTCGCAATCTTTATCGTAAAAAACTTTCATGTAGAGCTCCGAATGTATGGATGCAACAATGAGGTTGCATGTCAAATAAATTTAAAAAATTAAAAATGTAAAGTATTTAAATACGAAGAATACGTTCACCACGGCCTATACCCGATACCCCTGTACGAACCGTTTCAAGTATGGCACTGCGATCAAGCGCATCAATAAAGGCTTGGGTTTTACTTTGATCACCCGTCAGCTCGATGGTGTACGCTTTATCGGTCACATCAATGATGCGGCCGCGAAAGATATCAGCTAAACGTTTAACTTCTTCTCGCTCTTTACCGACAGCACGCACTTTAATCAACATTAACTCGCGCTCAATATGCGGGCCTTCGCTTAAGTCAACAATTTTAACCACTTCAATCAGGCGGTTAAGGTGCTTGGTAATTTGTTCAATCACGCTGTCTGAACCAATAGTGGTTAAGGTCAGGCGTGACAGGGTTGAGTCTTCTGTGGGCGCTACGGTCAAGGTTTCAATGTTGTAAGCACGCGCAGAAAATAAGCCCACAACCCGTGACAATGCGCCCGGTTCGTTTTCCATCAATACAGAGATAATATGTTTCATGTTTTTCACCCTTACAGATCTTCAGAGCCGAGCAGCATTTCAGTCAAGCCTTTACCAGCTTTGACCATAGGCCACACATTTTCTGATTGATCGGTGATGAAATCCATGAAAACAAGGCTATCTTTCATGGCTAAGGCTTCTTTTAATGCGCCTTCAACATCTTCTGGTTTGTCAATGCGAACCCCAACGTGACCGTACGCTTGGGCTAAGGCCACAAAATCAGGCAAAGCGTCCATGTACGATTCGGCGTAGCGCGAGCCATAATCAATTTCTTGCCACTGACGAACCATGCCGAGGTAACGGTTGTTAAGACAAATGATTTTAGGTGTTAGGTGATATTGTTTGCAGGTTGAGAGCTCTTGAATATTCATTTGAATAGAGCCCTCGCCCGTTATACATGCAACGGTTGAACCTGGGTTGGCCATTTGCACACCCATGGCATAAGGTAAACCGACACCCATGGTACCTAAGCCGCCAGAGTTGATCCAGCGACGGGGGTGGTTAAAGCCATAATACTGAGCGGCCCACATTTGGTGCTGACCCACGTCAGAGGTGATGAACGCATCACCGGTGGTGAGCTCACACAATTTCTGAACAACAAACTGTGGCTTAATCAAGGTGTCTGACAAGGCAAACTTCATACATTCTTTGCCGCGCCAAACATTAACTTGCTTCCACCAATCAGCTAACGCCACTTTGTTTTGAACATGCTCTGTTGACATGGCTTCGTATAAAGCCATGAAGTCTGTCAGCACGTCTTTAACGTCACCCACAATGGGTATGTCAACTTTGACACGCTTTGATATAGACGACGGGTCAATATCAATATGAATAATTTTTCTAAAGTTCTGTGCAAAGTGCTTGGGGTTACCAATCACTCGGTCATCAAAACGAGCGCCAATCGCGATCAGCACGTCACAGTGCTGCATTGACATGTTGGCTTCATACGTACCGTGCATGCCAGGCATACCCACAAACTGTGGGTCGTGCGGTGACAAGGCACCTAAGCCCATTAACGTATTGGTGCAAGGCGCACCAACCATTTTGACCAACTTCGTTAACTCGGCTGAGGCATTCGACAAAATAACGCCGCCACCGCTATAAATCATGGGGCGCTCAGCCTGCAACAACATTTGCACGGCTTTCTTGATTTGCCCTTGATGGCCTTTCATGACCGGTTGATATGAACGCAACACCACAGGTTCGCGGCTGGGTGCATATTTAGTGCGAGCAAATGACACGTCTTTGGGAATATCAACCAGCACTGGGCCTGGGCGACCACTTTTGGCGATATAGAAAGCTTGGCGCATGGTCTGAGCCAAATCTTTGACATCGCGCACTAAAAAATTATGTTTGACACAGGGGCGGGTGATGCCAACGGTGTCGCACTCTTGAAATGCATCTTCGCCAATCGCATGGGTGGGCACCTGACCGCTGATGATTACCATCGGTATGGAATCCATATACGCGGTGGCGATACCGGTCACGGCATTGGTGACACCGGGGCCACTGGTTACTAAACAAACACCTACTTTCTCGGATGAGCGCGAATAGGCATCGGCAGCATGCACCGCTGCTTGCTCATGGCGAACCAGAATATGTTTGAATTTGTTTTGCTTGTAAATTGCGTCGTAAATATAGAGCACTGCGCCGCCTGGGTAACCGAACACGTGTTCGACACCTTCTTCAGCGATGCAATTGACGACGATATCGGCGCCATTCATTTCAGTCATGATTATTTCCTTTCATTACCGGTTTTATCATGTTGGTTGCTTGTGCCTCGGCAAACTTTTCTAGGGTTGCCTGACCTTGCTAAAGCGAAACGAATCATCTTCACACGCCCGGCGCTTTCAACCCCACTGGGGCCGGCCACCCGAACGCATCAACATTGCAGCGTTGCCTTACCAACCGATTCAACACGCGCCCACCATTGGGCACTCTGGATCGAAACGGAGTTGTCAGCCACACGTTTTTGACGAGGCCAACGACTAATTAACAGTCAAAATGCGGTTTTTAGGTTCAAAAAATGCACGTCAACGACCACCTTAGCGCTATGTTTTGATACACAGATGGTCGCTTAATGTAGTACTTTCCAGCGTTTGGTGCAAATCAGGGTTAAATTTCGGCTATGGGTATACCGTTCAGTATGTCGGCATTTCGGCGTTTAATTTACAGCCACCACTTTTTAAGTGGTGTGCGTCATGGCATTTGTGTCTTATTTGCTTTTGGACTGGTGTCTTTCGCCTTAGGCAATACCAGCAGCGGCCTTATAGCGGGCTTAGGCGCGAGTTGCGTCGCAATTATTGACCAACCAGGTCCACAAAAACGCCGTATTTATGAAATGCTTTGGGGTGTGCTGCTCGGTGGGTTAACTGTCGCACTCACAGGTTTTGCGTCACCCTACCCCTACACATTAGCTGGCGTCGTGATTTTGTTATGTTTTGGCTTGTCAATGTTGCATGCCTTTGGCCAACGTGGCGGTGTGATCAGCTTAGCTTGTTTACTTTTGATGACAATCACCTTGCATACGCCGTTAAGTGTCACTCAAACGCTCATACACGTTTTTGTCACGATGATTGGTGCTGTGATTTATGTGTTGAGCTCTTTGGCACTCGGCCGCTTGACTAAAGTACAAGAAGAAGAGCAAGCACTTACAGCAGCATTGCTCGCAACCTCTGATTATGTGGCACAACGCGGGCTGATGTATGACCCAGAAACGGATATTGATGAGGGTTACAACGAATTAATGCAGCGACAATCAAAAATGATTGCCAGTCATCAAGCCGTTAGAGACATCTTATTACCCAATTTAAGTGAAAAGAAGCTTAACCGTTCACATAAACGCAAAATGACTTGGAATGTTTTTGTAGACATGGTGAGTTTGCTTGATTTATTTTTGGGCACACAAACTGACTACAAATTTTTACATCGAGATATGGCTCAAAGTGACTCGCTTGTATTTATGCGTGACGCTTTATTAAAATATGCAAATGAAATTGAGCGTATTGCTGTGACGGTTACACGCGGCAATCGCTTTACACATTTTAATCACCATATGGGCGCAAAAGCAGAATTAAGAGCGCTCGATTATGAACTTGAAAAAATGCAAAGGCATGGCTTTGCTGCAACGCACCCTGAAGCCTTTAACATTTGTTCACAGGTTGTAAAAAGACTTAAAAATATTGAACTTGTGTTGTTGCGTATGCGGCAACAAGTGGGTTCAAATCGACCGATGGCGGTGCTTGAAGTTGAACATTTGCAACACCTTCCATCTGAAATTTTAACTCGTCACGAATACAGACTGGCTTTATTAATTGACAATTTACGCTGGACTTCTTCAGTTTTTAGATTTGCACTTCGTCTCAGTACTGCGGTGGGCTTGGGTATGTTGGTGGCGATTGCGTTTCCGGTTTTACAGCCCCATAGCTATTGGATGTTGATCAGTATTATTGTGATTATGAGGCCCGCTTTTTCAACGACCCATCAGCGTAATAATGGCAGACTGATCGGAACCATTGCCGGTAGCGGCGTTTCACTTTTGATTTTAATGTTTACGCAAGACGCCACAATAATTACGGCAACACTCATTGTCAGTTTAATACTTGGGTCTGCGCTCATATTATTAAATTACCTGCTTTCAACTTTTTTTATGACAGTTTCTGTTTTACTTGTTTTACATTTTTTATTACCTGATTCATTTAATTTGGCAGGCGATCGTGCCATTGAAGCCGTTGTGGGTTCACTTATTGCTTTTGCTTGTAGCTATCTCTACCCTTGGTGGGAAGCACGTTCTATACCGAAGTTTGCGCAAACAGCCAGAGACGCGAATGCACAATATTTAATTGGGGTGACTCAATGGTTAAAAGCGCATCGTGTTTTTACAACCCCGCCTACTTCAGCAGACCATTTGGTTGACTTGCCGCAAGACGATTTAAGTTGGCACTTAGGTCGTAAAAATGTGTATTTAGCTTTAAGTAACTTTACTGATTCGCTGCAACGCATGATGCTTGAGCCTAAGGCCAAACAAATACACGTAGCCGAGTTTAACCATTTGCTTATTCAAAACCACACACTGGTTTCACGAACCTCTGCCATAATTGAAGTGCTTTACCCGCTAAACCAAGTGCCGCTGCGACTTGTGGGGTATTTAGAAAATATGGCACTGGCAGCTCAAACCCGCGACATAACGTTGGCGCATGCTGAGTTACCAGAGGGACTAGAAGCCGAGATGAATGTGAAAGGCGTGGGCTATATGCTTGACCAGTTGCGTAGCTCGGTCGAACAGATTATTTTAGAAACTCAATCGATTCGTCAGGTTTAATTTAAAAAAATATAAACATTTCGATTTAAGATATGATTTAAATAAATATATATAAGGTCAAGTTATGAAAATTGCAGATATTAAAGCGAACGCTTATTCAATGCCGTTTGTAAACCCTTCGTACCCGAAAGGGCCTTACCATTTTGTGAATCGTGAGTTTTTAATCATTTCTTATCGCACTGATCTCGATGCGCTGCGTGCAGTTGTGCCCGAGCCGCTAAAAGTGGTTGACCCCATTGTGAATTTTGAATTTATTCGTATGCCTGATTCAACCGGTTTTGGTGACTACACCGAGTCTGGGCAAGTCATAGCTGTGGTCGACGAACAAGGCCGCCACGGCGGTTACACCCATATGATGTACCTTGATGATGAATCACCTATTGCAGGCGGCCGCGAGCTGTGGGGGTTTCCTAAAAAGTTAGCATCACCTACGCTTGCAGTGGCGTCAGACACGTTGTTGGGTACACTTAATTATGGTCCGGTACGTATTGCAACAGGCACCATGGGCTACAAATATGAAACCTTAGATTGCAAAGCCGAACAAGAGAAAATGGCCGCCACGCCTAACTACTTGTTAAAAATAATTCCACACGTTGATGGCACCCCTCGCATTTGCGAATTAGTTCGCTACTACGTACAAAACGTAAATATTAAAGGCGCCTGGACAGGCCCTGCCCGCTTAGAACTATTTCATCACGCCATTGCACCTATCGCTGATTTACCGGTGTTAGAAATTGTGGGCGCTAAACACTTAATATGTGATTTGTCATTAGGCTTGGGTGAAGTCGCGTTTGATTATTTGAAAGCTTAACGTTTTAATTTGAGATCAATGTTCTTGAAAATTAGATGCATCTTAATGTTCAATGCTTAATGTTAAATGCATATTAATTTTATTTGCATATTAATTTTGTTTGCAAATTTAAGTTATTTGAAAATTTAAGATATTTTAAATTTAAGATAGATGTAATTTTTTGTGTAAATGATTAAAGGGGTGTATCGATCAAATGATCAGTACACCCCTTTTTTTACTAACACGCTACTTTTTAGCGACTGGTTTCACTGCTACTTTAGTCTGTGTTTTCGTGGCTGTTTTCGTTACTGGCTTCACTGCTGCTTTGGTTGCTGCTTTCGTGGCTGGTTTGTGAGCGGCTTTAGTGGGAGTCTTTTCAATGTATTGGCCAGGTGGCGGCGGTGCAGCCTTGGTAGCAACTTTAACCGCTACCTTCGCAGCGGGCTGGGTTGCCCCTTCTTTGCCATGTGAACTAAACTGACTAGATGAGCTACGTTTATGCGTGTGAACGTCAAACGTAACAAAGTTTTCGCCTTCGTCTGGCATATCTAGGCAAGCAGGGAATGACAAAGTTTCATGCATATCATGTAACCCGGTTTGCCAATGCATTTGCATAGTTTCAGCACTGAACTGATAATCTTTAAAATGACCTTCAGATTGTTTATTTTCATAAATAAGCTGAATCACGTTAAAACGTGCGCCCATCATGTGACGAACCATTTGGTCAAACCATGGGTCGGCTTCTTTCACTGCAGCTGGTATGCGGTTCACGGTATCAACTAAAGCACGACGCATGCTTTGCGCCAAATGCACTGCGTTTGTCACGGTACGGGTACGGCTTGAATATTGAATCTCTTTTAAACGCTCGGTAATTTGATTCATATTCGTTGGCAAAGCGCCGTGAGCGCTCCATAAGTCAACCTGAAATGCCAAGGTGTCTTGGCGTGGCGTTGAGCTTAAAACATATTCCAGTGGCGTGTTAGAAACGCAACCTCCGTCCCAATAAAATTCACCATCAATTTCAGTTGCGGGAAAGCCTGGCGGCAAAGAGCCCGAAGCCAAAAAGTGCTTGGGTGCAAGTTTCATATCTTTCGTATCAAAATAAACAAAATTACCAGTCGCCACATTAGTTGCACCTAAAGAAACACGTATTTCACCGCTATTAATACGGTCAAAATCTGCAAACTTTTCAAGGGTAGAAATAATGGGCGAGGTGTCGTAAAAACTGGTGGTGTCAGGAGCGCCGCCGCCTGGAGCCATAATGCGAGGTTTAAAGAAGCCTTCTTGGCCTTTCACCAAGGTGTGTATTGCTGACATTGAGCTAAACAATGACTCATTAAAATTTTGCATCATGTTTTGCATAGGCGCCATCATTGAGCCAAACAGATTTGTAGAGTTTTCAAACATGCTGGCTGACAAACTTGGTGGGGAACAAATGGTGTTCCAAAACGCATGTAACTGCTCGACCCGTTTTTCTGGAGGGTTACCCGCGATAATGGCGCAATTTAATGCCCCAATCGATATACCTGCAACCCAGTTAGGCTGAATACCGCGCTCAACTAAGCCTTCATAAACACCTGCTTGGTAAGACCCTAAGGCACCGCCACCTTGAAGTAACAACGCAATATGGGGGTAATTAGGTAATGCGATTTTTTTTGAAGACATATTGGTTTCCCTTTAAGCGCTACGGTGAAAGACAAGTTTTTTTATTGAAGACAAATCTGGCTGATAAACGTAGCCTTCAAGGTTGAAGGTTTTTAAATCATCGGGATTTTTTGCACGATTATCTATTGCATAACGAGTCATCAGGCCGCGAGCACGTTTTGCATAAAAACTAATTATCTTAAATACACCCGCTTGCCCCTCTTTGAATTCGCATTGAACCACACTTGCATTAAGTGCGTTTATATCGACCGATTTAAAGTATTCCTCTGAAGCTAGGTTAATAATAACGGGTAGTGTGTTGGCTTCCGGCATTTTATTGTCTGCTGCCAGCCGTTCATTTAAATACGGGGCAATATATAACTTCCAAAACTTATAAAGATTTTTACCAGTTGGGTTATTTAGTTTGGTACCCATTTCTAAACGGTAAGGCTGCATTAAATCAAGTGGCCGTAATGCGCCATAAAGGCCACTTAAAATCACCACGTGTTCTTGGGCCCAGTCTAGGTCTTTCTCGTTTAAGGTCGAAGCGTCTAAGCCTTCGTACACATCGCCATTAAAAGCCAATATTGCAGGGCGAGCATTCTTTTGAGTTGATTTAGGCACCCATTGGGCATAGCGGTCAACATTTAGCTGCGCTAAGGCCGGGCTTAACGTCATGAGCTTGCCCACTTCAGCCACTGATTTAGGTTTGAGTTCAGCAATCAGTTGCTTTGATTGTTTAACAAAAAGGGGCTCACTATGCTGTTGAGTATGCAATGGTGTGTCGTAATCAAGCTTTTTAGCGGGTGAAAGTAGAAATAGCATGATGGGGGTTTATACCTTTAACGAATGGGTCACGACCGTCGATAGTCTAAGTGTAACGATAACTTAGTGTAACGATGATGTGGGCTTAGATGTGCAACTAGGCAGACATGAGACGAACGTTAGAGATTTTTACACTTAAACAGTGAAACCAAGTGCTTTCTAAGCAATGTGGCTTTCTGCTAACATACTCAACTTGAGTCGGAGAGGTGGCAGAGTGGTCGAATGTACCTGACTCGAAATCAGGCGTGGGTGCGAATCCACCGTGGGTTCGAATCCCACCCTCTCCGCCAGTAACTAGTCTAAGAGCCTTATAAAACAAGGCTGTAGTTAAAAATATAGATTCTGTCCCACCAGCAGTCCCACCATATAGGCAAGGCTTAGATGTTTGCGCGGGTAAGAATAATATTCGCCACCTCGTTGATTTCGGCACAGCTAGACCCCACCGTGCCCCCACCCCCCTAAATGCTATTTAGGTACCATCCGCTACTTATACTTCTATTCTGCACGAACGATTACCAACTTCTGCTGTTTAGTGCGGACTAATTAGTGCGGACTCATCGCTACTCGATAAATTATCATTTTGTTAGCAGTGGTTGTTTTTCCCCTGCCGAACCCATAGCCCCCCCCGTCAGTAAATTCAGGGCAATAAATTTTTTATTTTTTAAAATTTTGAGTCGGTTTTGACTAATCATTGTTTGCTATAACCTCGAGTACGTTGATGTCAGCACTCTTGCACAAAGGACATCGGCTCATCGTAGCTGGGATACTACTATCAACCATCTCGCCTAGACAATCAGTACGCCGGTTCGTAATTTGGTTAATCAGCTGCATTTCTTTATTGCTAAAATATTGTCCCTGACTTAGCCAGCGCCCGAGTTGATGCACGATATGGGCAATGAGGTCTTCGTTGGACATCTGTTTGTTCGTAAAGTCTTTGCGCTGGAAATCTAGGTATCTGACGCTGCTCACCACAAACGGTGCAGACACGAACGCATGCGGTGAAATTTTCCTTAATAATAATCTTGAACCTATGGGCGCAAGAATTACACTGTGCTTCTTTTATGGAGCCTGAAACTGCAAATAGCACGATGGATAGGGCGCAAATGAGCCAGCACCTAACTAACCGATCGGATTGGTCAAGGAATGGTGGACAGTTTGAACCTTCAGAACTTGAGCTATTGTCAAATCTAGTGTTTGGCAGGCTGTCAAGCGGCTTTCCGTTTTGGCTTGTCAGTCGCTTCCACACCGTCTACAAATCTGACCCCGGTAATGACCTGGGCCAGGAAACCGAATCCTCGCAATCGACGCTAGTTCTTCTGGGCGCATTCAGCGAGTTTGAACATCATGTGCAGCA
>Ga0209702_10002719_pt1 | contig 29900 bp, 20 predicted proteins | sample FRY01_FD_187210 | JGI IMG/M metagenome (GOLD analysis project Ga0209702, IMG submission 187210) | Freshwater microbial communities from Lake Fryxell liftoff mats and glacier meltwater in Antarctica - FRY-01 (SPAdes) (version 2) | ecosystem: Environmental > Aquatic > Freshwater > Ice > Glacier... | reverse complement strand
TCCAAATCATGGAAATCAGCGTCCTATGCCTCATCAAAATGGATTCAGAACGGATTCAGAATGAGCAGCAGGATTTGAAGCAGGAGCAGCAGTAAAAGCGCGGATGCCAGCATTTCAGGCAGGCGCGACTTCTTGGACGGGGGCTTGTGACCGGCCTGCTCCAACGCGGCAATCACTCGCTGATTGGCCCACACTTCCAGACGCAGGCGAATCATCTGTGTCAGCAAATAGCCAATGGCTGTGAGCACGAGAATACCGATGCCGATAATCAAGAGAGCGTCCATCCCAGTAGCCTCCCAACAAAACAATTCGTGTAATTAGAACACTAACACGGATAGTGTATAATAAACACGAATAAATGTCAAGGGCTATTTTGAAAAAAATCGAGAAACGGCTCAGCCCGCGTCAAAATCGAACCACTGAAACCACTGAATAGACGGAAGTTCTTCGCTTTTTTCAGTGTATTCAGTGTATTCAGTGGTTTCAGTGGTTAAAAAGGTTGGGATGTCTGTGCAAGTTACAAAACCGAATCCCAGAACAGGCTGGAATCAGCGCGCGCAGCCCCGTCTGGTAGAATACGCTTTAGACCTATCCTCCACACCGTCCAGGAGAAGCAGAATCCAGGAGAAAACCAATGACAACCAAGCGCCTTCGCCCCCACACCGGCCCTCTTCGCCGCTCATTGCTCTTTATGCCCGGCGACAGCAGCCGCAAAATCGAAAAAGCAGTCGGGCTGCACGCGGATTCAATCATCGCCGACTTGGAAGATGCGGTCGCGCAGAGCCAAAAGCAGGCCGCCCGTGCAACGGTTATCGAATGTTTCCAGCGGCTGGATTTTGGCCCCGTGGAACGGTTAATCCGGATGAATCCGGTCAGCACTCACCTGTGGGAAGAGGACCTGGCCCAGACGCTTCCGGCCCGGCCCGATGGCTACGTCCTGCCCAAAACGGAGTCGGTGGAGCAGGTGCAGGCTGTCTCGAAGCGGTTGGCTGAGTTGGAAGAAAGGGCCGGGCTGGGCGTGGGGTCAACCCGGTTGTTGGTGCAGATCGAGACGGCGATGGGTGTCGTCAAGGCTGCTGAGATTGCCGGGGCCGACAGCCGTGTGGATGCGCTGCTCTTTGGTGCAGAGGACCTGGCCGTTGATATGGGGGCACGACGCACGCGGCGAGGCTGGGAGATTTTATATGCCCGGAGCGCTCTGATCACTGCGGCCGCGGCCTATGGCTTGCCTGCCATTGATACGGTTTTCATCGATCTGGCCGACACGGAAGGGCTGGTCGACGAGTGCCGCTTTGCCCAGGAGTTGGGATTCTCCGGCAAGCTGGCAATCCACCCACGACAGGTAGAAGTGATCAACCGGGCCTTTTCGCCCACACAGGAGGAGATCGCCCAGGCCCAACGGCTGATCGATGCCTTTGAAAAGCAGCAAGCCGCAGGTACTGGCGTCTTTGAAATGGACGGAAAGATGATCGATATGCCGATTGTGTTGGCCGCGCGTAGGATACTTGCGCAGCGTTGAAGCATTCAAACGTTAAAACAAATGAAGCGTAAAACGTGAGAATGTCCGAATCTCCCACGTTTTACGCTTCAACGTTTTAACGCTTTAACTTTTGAATGCTTTTCCGTCCCAACACTTTACCGCTTATCGAACGGGCCGAATCCCCAAATAGACCTGACGTCCACCCAGCGTGGCGAGGATCGTGCGGGACGGTTTCCAGGGCAAAAGCTGCCCCAATTCATTGGGCGAGAGGGGTGTGTTGTCGTTGGCCAGAAAGACCCGGAAGCAGGCCGCACCGATGGGCAGATGCTCGTTGATAAAGTCCGGGTCGTTGGCGCAGCGGGTGCGCAGACATTCCCACAGCGCGTCTGTGCGGTGAACTTCGCCGGTCTCCGGGTCCACCCAATCTACACTCTCTGTGTTGCGATGGTCAGCAAAACGATCCCGGCACTCGGCGCACAACTGATCGCGCAGATAGAGGCGAAAATCGCGTCCGCTATCTTCCCACCAGGCGTAGTCGATTTGGAATTTGGTGTCCGCTGTGGGGCGGAAACGGGTGATGTCTGGTCTGGTCGCGGCAGGGGCCATTGGTTACACCTCCAGGGCGAAGAATCCGCCGCCCGTGTCCCGGAAGCGACGATTGCTGATCAATGCGTAGAAGACCGGTCCGGGCGGGCAGCGCCAGAGCATATTGACAGCACTGTAAACTGTCTTGGCGTGGGCCGTCCCTTGCGGGCTGAGCTTTGTCAATTCAGGGACGATCTGCTCGACCATCTCATCCACGCTCATACCGGCTTTTTCCACCTGCTGGCTCTCTTCATCCAACTGCTTTGTATCCTCGGCAGAGACGATTAGATAGTCATCGTATTCACAGGTGATCTGAATTTTGTTCATCTCGAAGGTCATGCCCAGGCTGCTCTCTTCGGCAGAGGCAACCCGGCTCCACTCCCGTTTCATCCGGCGCGGGCGGTAGTCGATGACAACTTCGCCGGGGTTTTGGGTGCGCTCCAGCGTAATCTGTGCGCCAACTGGCAAGCTGTGTTCCTCCATCCAGTTCTTCAGCCCGCTCACATAGCGCCCGCCGTGTGCTACCCAGGCGGTAAAGCGTTTGCCCCAGCGCCCGTCGATAATTGTCACCATCGAGCGCCCTTCGCTGCCCTGGGGAAAGAAGCTGCGGGTACGGCTGCCCAGGGGCAGAGTCCCGTAGCGCCGGTGGGGGTAGATGAGCGTGAAACTGGTGCTGGGCACAATCGACGGCACGTCGCTGCCGATGCCGCTTTCGCCCCACTCGTCGTCCAATTCCCATTCGATCTGCAACAGTTCCACACTGAGCAGCGCCCGGTTGTAGCGGGGGTGATGGGGGCGCAACAGCGGGGGAATCTCCAGCGCCTCTTTCGGCTCCAGCCGTTTGAGAAACCAGAGGTGATCACTTCCATTGCCCACCCAGTCAAAGCGGTCGTCGCTTCCCAGCGCGTGGTTGATGCTGATCACCTGCATGGGGTGGGAGACATCCGCGCTGACATCGATCTCTTTGAGAAGTTCCAGGGAGGATAGGGGCCGACCCTGCATTTCGATCAGCGCCTCGGCAATGTTCAGGTGGCCGATGTGGATGTCGGCCAGCATATCGGCCAACAGCCAGTAGTCGCCCACCTGGACAAACTCTTCGTGGCGATCGCCCTCTTCCAGCGCATAGAGCAGGCTCTCGCTGATCTCATTCTGGTAGAGTGCATAGATTTCATCATCGGTGAGCAGCGCGCCCGCTTCCGCAATCCCTTGACCGTTGGCCTGGTTCAAGCGGTGGGGCGTTTGCAGCCCACAGGCAAATTCCCGTGCTGCACCGCTGTCGGCAAATTTGACTTCGATAACAGAAAAGTCGCCGTGTTCGGGGTTCTCGCCGGGCCGCAGGGCCAAAATATCGCCCACGGAGAAATCCATCACGGGAAACACAAGGGTCTGGCCGACGTCATAGAGCTTGCTCGGCTGGTAAATTGTGCCTTTGGCAAGCTCCGATTCCATGCGGCTGGTCTCTCGCCGCTGATATTCTCCAATTATCCGCAGAGCCAATTGTTCCGTCGTCAGCGGTGAGCTGGCGTCCAGAACAAGCTCGTGAACAAAGTCCAAGTCTTCGTGGGTTAATTCAAATTGATCGCGCCAAAACGCGGCGGTTTGGGTCTTTCTCTGCAACACGCGCCCCTCCTACCTTCCAAAGTCAGCCTGTCTTGTCTATGGATGCACAATCTGCCCTCAACCAAAACTGCCAGCGGGCTTCGTCTTTGCTCCAATAGATCACATTTTTCGGTTACTCAACAACTGATTATAACAGTCGTCAGGAGAAATTTCAAAAAGCCGCTGCGGTGATTACTTTTAGAATTGCGTTCCGACTCCCTGTACGGTAGGATAGATATGCTGATTTGCCTTTCTGTCCTCCTGCCCTGAAAATAGCCGCGGTCAAACACAGGTGAACGCGGATTTACTCTGCGCTCCGTTTTTCGTTCGCCGTGGCACATGCCAGCGCAGGTCTCTTTCGTTGTATATTCGTATATGTATATTCGTATATTCCGTGAAGAAAGAAGGTCTCGATGACCACAATTGCTATGATCCTGGCCGGCGGTGAAGGAACGCGCCTCACCGTTCTTTCCGAACAGCGTGCCAAACCAGCCGTCCCCTTTGCCGGTAAATTCCGTATCATCGACTTTACGCTGAGCAACTGTGTCAACAGCGGTATCTACACCATCGGCGTGTTGACCCAATACCGTCCCCACAGCCTGAATGATCACATCGCCATCGGCAAGCCCTGGGATTTGGACCGGGCGCGGGGTGGTGTGCGTCTGTTGCAACCCTATCAGGGACGAGGCAATCAGAATTGGTATGCGGGCACAGCCGATGCCATTCATCAGAATATGAACTTTGTCCAGGAGCAGAACGCGGACGAGGTGCTGATTCTCTCCGGTGATCATATTTACAAGATGGACTACAGGCCAATGCTGGCCTATCATCGGGAACAGAACGCTGACCTGACTATTGCGGTTATGCCTGTTCCTATGGAAGAGGCCAGCCGTTTTGGCATTATGGAAGTGGCCGCGGACGGTAGCATCACCCAATTTTATGAGAAACCCAAAGAAGACCGGGGCAATTTGGCCTCGATGGGTATCTATATTTTTGATGCCAGAGCACTGGAAATACGTTTGAACGAAGACAGCAAAGAGACGCCCAGAGAAGACTTCGGCAAGCACGTCGTCCCCGCGATGTTGGCCGCGGGGGATCGGGTCTTCGCCTATCGTTTTGAAGGCTATTGGGTGGATGTGGGCACGGTGGACTCCTATTGGGCCACCAATCTGGAACTGGTACAGCCCAATCCGGCCCTGGACCTGTACAGCGAGAAGTGGCCCCTGCACACCAAATCGGAAGAGCGCCCGCCGGTGAAAATTGGCCCCCAGGCCAAAGTCGTACAGAGTCTGGTTTCCAATGGCTGTGTGGTGCGGGGATTGGTGGAGAACAGCGTTCTCAGCCCCGGCGTCTACGTCAGCCCCGGCGCGGTGGTGCGCAACAGCATTGTGATGAACGATACGTGGATCGGGCCGGGCGCGCTGATCGAAAAGTCGGTGGTGGACAAACAGGTGATCGTCGGTGCGGGCGCGCAGATCGGCGTGGGCGATCCTTCTGTCGTCAACGAAAAGATGCCCGACCGGTTGGCCGCGGGCATTACCGTCATTGGCAAAGGCGCAGAGATTCCCGACGGGGCGCGGGTGGGCACAAATGTGCTTATCAACAGCGAACGCCGGGCCAGTGACTTCCCTGCGGATGGCGAAGTCAAAGATGGACAGACGATCTAACCTAAAAACAGGACGCAGATGACGCTGAAAGGTCTGATTGCCGCTGAGAAAATCAGCGCAGATCAGTTGTTTCTGCGCAAATCAGCGTCCGGCTTTTATGGCTGCTTGTGTCCAAGAGGGCATGAACGCTGATTCGCATTTCCATATAAAGAGGTGGCATCTATGGCCCGTACATTTGCGTTGATTATGGCTGGCGGCGAAAGCCAGGACTTGAGCGTACTGACAGAAACCCGCTCGGAGCCGTCCGTGCCCTTTGGCGGCAAATTCCGACTGATCGACTTTTCCCTGAGCAACTGCGTCAACAGCGACATTCATTCCGTGGCTGTGCTGACCCAATACCGCCCCCGCAGCCTGAACGATCACATCGGCATTGGCAAGCCCTGGGATTTGGACCGGGCCAGCGGCGGCGTGCGTCTGTTGCAACCCTACCGGGGCGGCCCCTACGGGGACTGGCAGCAGGGGTCTGCCGACGCGGTGCGCCGCAATCTGGATTATGTGGCCCAGCAGAGCGAAGAATATGTGCTGATTCTCTCCGGACGCCACGTTTCGGTGATGGACTACCGGCCTCTGATCGAGCAGCACGCCCAGACCGAAGCCGATGTGACTGTGGCTGTGCGTCGGGTCAATCTCTACGAGACCCACCGCTTTGGGATCGTCTCTACCACCGGGGATGGGCGTATTGTGGAGTTTCAGGAAAAACCCCGGCGTTCTCCCCGCAATCTGGCGTCGATGGGTATTTACGTCTTCCGCCGGGATTTTCTGGTCGAATTGTTGGCGGGCAGCACTCACGTGGACTTTGGCTATCACATTCTGCCCGCGCTGCTGGAAGAAAACCGCCGGGTGCAGAGCTTCACTTTTCCCGGCTATTGGGCCGACATCAGCACAGTGCAGGCCTATTGGGAAGCCAATATGAGCCTCATGGCCGAAGAGCCTGCCCTGGACCTTTACGATCCCCAATGGGTGATCCACACCCGCAGCGAAGAGCGCGCCCCCGTCAAGCTCGGTCCGGTTGCGGATGTAGACGGTACGCTGCTCTCCAACGGCTGTCAGATCGACGGCACTGTGGAGCGCAGCGTCCTTTCGCCCGGTGTGCGTGTAGCGGAAGGCGCGGTCGTGCGCGACAGCATCATTCTGAGCGATACCGTCATCGGTCCTGGCGTTGTGATCGATCGTTGCATTGTGGACAAAGGGGTTGTGATTGCCGAGGGCGCGCAACTTGGCAGTGGGGATAATAACAAACCCAACGCGGCCCTGCCCGAACGGCTGAATACGGGTATTACCCTCATCGGTAAAGGCAGCCGTATCCCCGCGGGTATCTCCATCGGGCGCAATGTCGTCGTCCACCCATTCAGCGGCGATGAAGCCTTTGGCAAGCGGAAGAGCATTCGCAGTGGTGTCAATGTAGGGAAAGATATGCGGTAAATAAAGCCAAAAGCGGACGCAGATCAAACAGATTGGAACAAGGATTTGCGCTGATTTTTAGGTCGGTTTCGGTCTAAATCAGCGCAAATCAATTCAAATTATGAGGGTGCCCTCTGGGCGCTGCGTCCTTCTCTTTGCTTGACTGAGAGGATCAGGCCGACGCGTTATTGACAGGCTTGCCTGTGCCCATCCGGCTGAAGCCAAAGAGCAGCCAGAGCGCGGCCAGCAGCAACAGCACTTGGGGCGCAAGTGTTTCCCAGGTGGCGTAGAAGCCAATGCTGGGCAGGGCGGGGAGCAGGGCCACAGGCGATTGGGGCAACATCCCGGCCACTTGCAGGGCGTGGATGCCCGACCCCAGGAATTTAAAGCCCAGATAGTAGACGAGCAGACTGGCGACGAAGAAGAAGGGGCGCAGGGGCAATTTCATTCCCACAAAGTGCATCAGCACAGCCGCCACCACCAGCACACCCGCCCCCACAGCCAGCCCCAGCGCCAGTTCGCTCGGCGCAATCGAAGGGGCCATCCCCAGATAGAAAATGACCGTCTCGGCTCCCTCCCGGAAGACGGCCAAAAAGGCCAGTAGCCCCAACCCAAAGAGACTGCCCGTCGCCAACGCATGGCCCGTGCGCTGGTTGATATAGCCATTCCACGCCTTCAGATTCGATTTGCCGTGCAGCCAATAGGAGACATAGAAGAGCATCCCCGCGGCCACAATGCCGGTGACCCCTTCGATCACTTCCCGGTTCTGCCCAGCCGCGGCCCGGCTGAAGATCGCCTGCAACACAAAGGCAATCGCAACGCTGGCTAACAGACCGACAGCCGTACCGCCCCAAATCCAAACTTGCTTCTCCTGGGCATCCGAGCGTTTCAGGAATGCCAGCAGGGCCATCAGCACCAGCAGCGTCTCCATCCCCTCGCGCAGGATAATCGCCGCCGCGTCCAGCCACGTATAACTCTGGCTGGTGGCAAATGGCTGCATCTCCACGCCCAGCCGTTCGACCGCGGCGCTGGCGGCTGGCAGATCGGCGGGCGTAGCCTTCAATGCGGCAGCGGCCCGCCCCAATTCCACTTCAATCGCCCGGTAGGCATCCTGTGATTTGGTCGCCACTGCGCCTTCCACTGCGGGCCAAATTTGAATAGCTTCGGTCAGGGATTGCTGGGCTGCGCCGCTGTCGTTGCGGGCCAGGGCAGCCGATACGCTTGCCACTTTCTCGGCGAAGAGAGCCGGGGAGAGTTCGGCAATCGGCGCATTCGTGGGCGCGCTGCCTTCGAGCAAGCCGCTCCACTCGGTGGCTTCGTCCGCCAGATGACCAAAGGCGGCCTTTGTCTGGGCTGCGTCCACCGGCTGGGTCTGCAGGGCATCCTTCACCACATCCAGCGCGCCTTCCACGGCCACATAGCCGTTGGGGTTTTGCGCGCTGACCTCGTCCTCAAAACTTTTCCACAGTTCGTGGGCCTCGTTGTATTCGTGCTGCATCGCCGCCAGATCGCCAGCTTCGGCGGCTTTCACCCCTTCGCTGGCGACGTGGGCCAGAGAGCGTAGCTTAGCTGTCAGGGAAAGCTCTTGGGCAAAAATGGGCGAGGCTGCTGTCAGCAGCAGGCAGACGATAAGGAGCAGACCAGCGCCGCGCTGTATATGCGCGCGCTGTGTGGAAATTGAGCCAGACATCCGGTGGTTTCCTTTCGAAAAGCTGCTTTCCGGTTGATGTACCAGGAAGCAGTGGTTGATCAGTCGAGAGCGGGGCGCGTCCAGAAGCACCCTGCGCCGGGTTGACAGTACCACAAGCGCGGACGTGAAATCAAGGGGGTATCAGAGAAAAATTGACCGTTCCCCATGCGCCAAAGGCGAACAGTCGGCTTAAGGGGTGTTGGGTCTTTCAGTTAATCCCGGTTAACTGAAAAGCTGCCAGACTCCCAATCAACAGCCAGAGGCCAATTCTTTTTAACATACGGTTCTTTTTAGCGTAAGGTCACGGGCAAAGCTATTATCCACACAGACCGAATGTCATACAAACAGCAAAAATCGACGCCGATTTCGTCTTTCCTACCCCTTCACAGTAGAATAGAGAGATGAGCAACTATCCTAAACCCGAAATTATGAGTCCTGCCGGCCACTGGCCCCAACTCCACGCGGCCATCGAAGCCGGCGCGGACGCGGTCTACTTTGGCCTGACCCACTTTACGGCCCGCGCCAAAGTTGGCTTTGTGCTGGACGAACTGCCCGATGTGATGGAGACACTGCACCGCCGGGGCGTGCGCGGTTATGTGACATTCAACACCCTCGTCTTTGACCACGAACTTTCCGCCGCCGTGGATGCGTTGGCGCGCATCGCTCAGGCCGGGGCCGATTCGGTGATTGTGCAGGATGTGGCTGTGGCCCGTCTGGCCCGCCAGATTGCGCCGGGGATGGAAGTCCACGGCAGCACGCAGATGAGCATCACCAGCGCGGAGGGGATTGCCCTGGCCCAGCGCTTTGGCGTCAGCCGGGTGGTGCTGGCCCGCGAACTCTCTCTGGACGACATCCGGGCCATCCGCGGCCAGACCGACTGCGAATTGGAGATGTTTGTGCACGGCGCACTCTGCGTCTCCTATTCGGGCCAATGCTTTTCGTCCGAAGCCTGGGGTGGACGCAGCGCCAACCGGGGCCAGTGCGCCCAGGCCTGCCGCCTCCCCTATGAAATGATTGTGGACGGCGCGTTGCGGCCTCTGGGCGACGCCCGCTATCTGCTCTCGCCGGGCGATCTCTACGCGCTGCAACAGATGCCGGAGATTGTGCGGCTGGGCGTCAGCGCGCTCAAAATCGAAGGGCGCTACAAAGACGCCGATTACGTGGCCCTGACCACCAGCGCCTATCGCCAGGCCGTGGACGAAGCCTGGGCTGGACTGCCACTCAGCATTACTCCCCAGGAAGAATTGCGCCTGGAGCAGGTCTACTCCCGCGGGCTGGCCCCCCATTTTGTCAGCGGGACGAATCACCAGACGGTCGTCAATGGACGTGTGCCCCGCCATCGGGGGGTGCTGATGGGCCGGGTGGTGGAGGTGCTGGGCGATGGAATTGTGTTTGCGCCGGAAACGTCGGTGTCGGAAGTCGCGCCGCTGAAACCGGGCGACGGGGTAGTCTTTGACGCCGCTGATTGGCGCAGCCCCCAGGAACGGGAAGAGGGCGGACGAGTCTACGAGCTTTCGTCCCACCGTCAAAACCGACTGGAAGTGCGTTTCGGCAACGGAGCCATCGACTTTCGCCGCATCCGCGTGGGCGATCTGCTCTGGCGCAGCCACGACCCAGACGTGGACAAAGCGGCTCGGCCCTTCCTTCAGCCCGCCGCGCCTGTCCACAAACAGCCGGTGACAGTGGCGGTGACAGCCCGTGTCGGCGCGCCATTGGAAACCCGCTGGGCGGTGGCCGCTCGCCCCGCTCTGGCGGTGACTCTCCATTCCGCCGAAGCCCTGGCCGTTGCCCAAAACCGGGCATTGGACGCGGATTTTTTGCGAGATCAGTTGGGACGCCTGGGCAATACGCCCTATGCGCTGGATTCGCTGACCGTCGATGTGGAGGGCGCGCCCTTTGCCCCGGCTTCGCTCCTCAACCAATTGCGCCGGGAGGCTGTGGAACAGCTATCCGCCCTGCAAAGCCGCCCGCCTGCGGGGCCAGTCCACAACCCGCAGGCGATTTTGAGTGAAGAGAAGAATAGTGAAGAGAAGAATAAAGCCACTGATGAACACAGATGGACACTGATACAAAAGGATAGGAATCGTTCTTCTTATCAGAGTTCATCAGCGTCCATCAGTGGCAAAAATTATCTGCATCTTCTCGTGCGCACGCCGGAGCAGTTGGCCGCGGCTATCTCCGTCCAGCCGGCCAGCATCACACTGGACTATCTGGACCTTTACGGTCTGCGCCCCGCGGTGGAGCAGGTGCAGGCGGCGGGGATCGGTGTGCGGGTGGCCTCGCCCCGCATCCTCAAACCCAACGAACAGCGCATCGTCAACTTTCTGCGCCGTTTAGGTGTGCCGGTTCTCGTGCGTTCGGCGGGTCTGCTCTCCGCGCTGCTGGAAGAGGAACACGCACCCCTCTCCGGTGATTTCAGCCTGAATGCGGCCAACGAACTTTCGGCCCGCCTCTTTCTGGAAATGGGGCTGGAACGCTTGACGCCCACCCACGACCTGAACGCGCTACAGGTGAGCGAACTGGCCGGCCTGCTCGACCCGGAGAAGCTGGAAGTCATCGCCTATCAGCACCTGCCCGTCTTTCACACGGAGCATTGCGTCTTCGCCCGTTTTCTTTCCACAGGGACGAGCTACAAAGATTGCGGCCACCCCTGCGAGCAGCACCGGGTGGGGCTGCGGGATGAGAGGGGGCGGGAGCATCCGGTGATGGCGGATGTGGGCTGCCGCAATACGGTTTTCGGGGCGGAGGCCCAGGAAGCCAGCCACTTTTTGGACGGCTGGCTGGCCGCGGGCATTCGTCATTTTCGGCTGGAATTTGTCCACGAGAGCGGGGAAGAAGTGGCGCAGATCGCCCGCGCGTTTGCCGCGTTCCTGGCCGGGGAGCGCACGAGCAGCCAACTCAGCCGCAGACTGGCCGGGCTGGTCAAAGCGGGGACGACCGAAGGCAGCCTCTTTGTGCCGTCGAATTTCCTGGAAATTCCTCTGGCGGTGGCCTAAAAACAGATCGCAAATGCAATGGGTTTTTAACGCAACCACCCATCCAGCCACTCAAACGCCTCGGCCTGCATTTCCAAATCGAATTTGTGCGGGCCGGAATAGAAGGAGCAGCGATAACGATCCGCCGCGTCCGCTTTGGCGTAGACTTCGGCCAGAATGCGGTCGGCCCGCTCCATCTCTGGGATTGTAAAGAGCGCATCTTCGTTATTGTTGAGAACGAGGGTGGGCAAGGGCACGCGCAGCCCCAGAATTTCCGGGTAGTCCAGTTCATTGGGCAGCAACGGCGTGTAGCACATCCACGTGTGGGTATGCGCTTTGTGGAGCAGATAATCCCGCCAGGTGGTCATCATCCCCACACAGACCGCGGCCCGGATGCGCTCGTCTGCCCCGGCCAGATGAACCGTACGCAATCCCCCGCCGGAGAGTCCCCCGCAGCCCACCCGCGCCGAGTCCACATCGGGCCGGGCGCACAGAACGTCCAGTGCCGCGATATCCTCGGCCAGAAAGACACCGGGCCAGGTGGTCCCCGCGGAAAAGAGTGACTTCGCCAGCAGATGTTCGTGGGTTCCTGCCCAACGATTGTAGGCTTCGATATTGGCCGGATTCTCCGGGTCGTCGTCGGTCAGTCCGGCGCGCAGAAAGTCGGGCATATCGGCCAGAAGCACGCGGCGGCTGGCAAAGGCGAAAGCGTCGTGGACGAGGACGGCGTAGCCCCGTTTCGCCATTTCGTTGGCCCAGGCGTGACCGCCGTAATAGCGGCGCTGGTGGTCGGCCATCACCGGGTGCTGGTCGTCGCCCGTGCGGGTGATCTTGCGTTTGCCGAAGTATTTGTTGCCGCCGTGATCGTGCAGGGCGATCAATCCGGGCAGGGGGCCGCTTGCGTCTGCCGGCTTGAGAAGGATGGCTTCTGTGCGCGGGCCATAGGCCAGTTGCCAGGAGAGTTCTTCCACAGCCAGCCCGTCGTATTCGTAGCGGCGGTGAACGGTCACATCGCTTGCGCCGCCTGTATTGGGGGACGCCACCCGTTCCTGAAAACGGGCGCGGGCTGCGGCGCGCCAGGCGTCGACGTCGCTCCACTCGTCCCGGCGGAAGGAAAAGGCGGGCGGCTCGTCGCCGGTCAGTGTGGCGGCCCAGGGGCCGTACGCGCCGATCATTGAGGGGGTAATTTGCGGGGTCATTGGGGTCCTTTTAATCTGATGGTGGATGCCAGCCAGCTTCTACCCATAGAGTTCGAGCCAGTATAAGTTGTGGCCGGTTGAGTCGTAGGGTGGTTGATGTGACTCGCCTATTTGCTGTCACTCCGATTACCTGCAGGCCATCCTCGCTCCAGCGAAAATGATCGCCCCATATCTGGTTGTTCGGGTGAAAAAGACGGACTATTGCGCCGGAATACGGGTCAACGGCAGTAATACGATTGCTTTTCAGGAGATTGCAATCCCAACAGGCGAGGCATAGATTCTCGACAGTTGTTGCACCCCCAAGTGACTCAGGAATGATGTGGTCAATTGTGAGAGATGCACCAACGACTTTCATCTGGCTTTGGCAATAGGCGCAGCGGAAGCGTCCTCGTTCTTCCACCTGAATGCGCAAAGATCCGGGTATTGCGCTCATTGCGAAGCGGTTTGGAGGAGTGTTGTGATATCAAAACCCCGGCGCTTGAGCAGGACAGCAGCCTTCGCCCGTAGCAACATCACCCGGTCGTGGTATTGGGCCAGACTTTGAGCGGTGGTCTTCTCGGACTGTGTGAGTCCTTCCCGTTGCTGTTTGTCCAAAAGGAATTGTAACTGGTCGCTGGTTTCCTGCGACACCTGCGCCTGGGCTGTCTGCCATAGCTCATCGTCAGTAAAGAATTCCAATGTTGCCAAATCTCGTTCGATATCGGGCGCTATCCTTTCGTCTTCTGGCAGCGCGTTGATGACAACGGCAACCACTTCCTCGGCCACTGTGCGCTGGGAATATTGGGATTGCATTTGGACCCGCCTATAGACCGATTCCGGCAAACCGATTGTCAAAGTCTGTACTCTCATATCCGTCTCCGTTGTTATCTCCGTTCCCACAAAATCTCGTTTCTTCTACCGCCAGTCTACCGCCAAATGAGTCGATTGTCGAGCCGTCTTTATTGGCTTGCTTCGAATACCTATAATTCGATTTGGGCAAAGGTTTGACTTCTAGCCTATGAGGAGTATAGTAGATCGTCGCGAATTGCGCGATTGTTTGGAGTTTACCACGAATGATGAGGCTCAGTCTTATGTCGGTTGATCACCCGGAAACAGAGAATCACGAACACGAAGAAAACGGCCACGCCAGAGGATCGGGCGGCAAGTATCTGGCCCTCCTGGCTTTGGGCGCGCTGGGCGTCGTCTACGGTGACATCGGCACCAGCCCGCTCTATGCTTTCCGGGAATCTTTTCACGAGGGCTATGGGCTGGCAGTGACCCCGGCCAATATCAAAGGTATTCTCTCCCTCATCTTTTGGGCACTGACGATTGTCATCTCCATCAAATATATCGTCTTTGTCATGCGCGCCGACAACCGGGGCGAAGGGGGCATTCTGGCCCTCACCGCGCTGATCTTTCCTCCTGGCGGCCCCCAGCGCTACAACCGCCGCTATCTGCTCATTCTGCTTGGACTTTTTGGCACAGCCCTGCTCTATGGCGACGGGATGATCACCCCGGCCATCTCCGTCCTTTCGGCTGTGGAAGGGCTGGAAGTGGCGACTCCTTTCTTCCAACCCTATATTGTTCCCATCACAATCGTCATTCTGATCGGCCTCTTTCTCTTCCAGAGCCAGGGGACAGAGCGGGTGGGCAAAATTTTTGGCCCACTCACATTAATCTGGTTTGTTGTGTTGGCTGTGCTTGGCCTGCGCTGGATCGTGCGAGAGCCTTCCATTCTGGGAGCGATCAGCCCACTCTACGGCATCCAGTTTTTCATAAATAATGGAATGTCTGGCTTTCTGGTGATGGGGTCCGTCTTTTTAGTGGTGACAGGCGGCGAGGCGCTCTACGCGGATATGGGACACTTCGGCAGCGCGCCCATCCGGCTGGCCTGGTTTACTGTGGCACTGCCCGCGCTGCTTCTCAACTATTTCGGCCAGGGCGCGCTGCTTTTGGTGAACCCGGCCGCGGTGGAAAACCCCTTCTACCGCATGACGCCAGAGTGGGCACTCTACCCGGTGGTGATCATTGCCACAATGGCCGCTGTCATCGCATCCCAGGCCCTCATCACCGGCGCTTTCTCCCTGACAATGCAGGCCGTCCAGTTGGGCTATCTGCCCCGGGTTGCCATCCGCCACACATCCTCCCACGAACGGGGACAGATATACATTCCGGCCATCAATTGGCTGTTGATGGTGGCCTGTGTGGCGCTGGTGCTGGCCTTTGGCTCGTCCACCAATCTGGCCGCGGCCTATGGCGTGGCGGTGACAACCACAATGGTGATCACGACGCTGCTGCTCTTTGTGGTGGAGCGGGAGCGCTGGGGATGGCCGCTGGGAACCGCGCTTGGGTTGACTGTTCTCTTTCTGATCGTCGATGTGGCCTTTTGGGGCGCTAATCTCGCCAAAATTCCAGCGGGCGGCTGGTTCCCTCTGGTGATCGGAGCCGTCGTCTTTATTCTGATGACCACCTGGAAACGGGGGCGCGAGATTCTGGCCCAACGATTGCGCGCCGGGACGATTCCCTTTGCCGAGTTTATCGAACAGGTCTACACGCAGGACCCGGTGCGTGTATCCGGAACTGCCGTCTTTATGTCCGGCAACCCCGAAGCCACACCACCGGCTCTACTGCACAACTGGCGTCACAACCACGTGCTGCACGAACGGTTGATTCTGCTTTCGGTGCGCACAGCAGAGCAGCCCCGTGTACCCCGCGCCGAAAAGGTCACGGTAGCGGACCTGGGCGACGGCTTCTATCAGGTGGTGCTGTCCCACGGCTTTATGGAAAATCCCCACGTGCCCCGGGGCCTGCGCATGGCCCGCCACAAAGGGCTGGAACTGGACATGAGCGAAGTCAGCTACTTCCTGGGGCGCGAACGGCTCTTTGCCACCAACCGGCCTGGGATGGCGATCTGGCGGGAGAAGCTCTTTGCGCTGATGAGTCGCAATTCCATCAGCGCCACCGATTTCTTCAGCCTGCCGCCCAATCACGTGGTGGAGATGGGTACGCTGGTGGAGTTGTAGTTCGCTACTCATCCGCCCACAGCGTCTCCCCCTCGGCCACTTCATAGAGCGCCGCGCCCTGACGCCGACCATTCGCCAGCCCCGTATCCGCGGTGGATGGGTCGGCCACGGCGTGGCGCTGCATAAATTCCTCGTCGAAAACGATGCCGCTGCCCGCTGAATCGCCCAAGACGATCCAGCCGTCTTCGATGCGGGTGTCGATGGTGAAGCCCGCGACCCGGCCCGCATCCAACACTTCCATCCAAATGTGGTTGGGCAGAGCCGCGGCAAAGTGGGCGGCGAAATTGCCGGGGCAGTTCATCACCGAGACGGGAATCTCGAAGGCGTAGGCCAAATCCGCCACGATCAGCCCGCCGGTGATGCCGCCCGCGCCCCGTCCGATTTCGATCACATCCACGGCCCGGTTGTCCACCAGGGCCATAAACTCGCTCACAGAATCCAGGTTTTCCCCGGTTGCCACCGCGGCCCGAATCCCCTCGGAGACCTGGCGCAGCCCCCGATAGTCCCAGCGCCGGGCCGGTTCCTCCGCCCAGAAAATGTCGAACTGCTCCTCAAATTGTCGGATATGACGGATGGCCTGCTTGGGCGACCAGTATTCGTTGGAGTCGATCATCAGTTCCGGCTGCTTGCCGCTGGTCGCCAACGCATCCCGCATAATGCCAATGCGCCGCAGATCGTCGGCCATATTCAGCCCCACCTTCAGCTTGCCCGCGTGGATACCCTTTGCTGCCATCCGCGTATAAAATTCCCACAGTTCGTCGTCGGAGAGGGGAATATCCAGCCCGCTGGCATAGGCCCGCACGTGCCGACTGGATGCGCCCAGCGTCTTCCACAGGGGTTCGTCGTTGAGCCGGGCTTTCAGGTCCCACAGGGCCACATCCAGCGTAGAAATGGCGTCGTTGACAACGCCCCGGTTGTTGCCTTTGAAGGCCCGGTCGATCATCCGCTGCCAGAGACCGCGCACGCCACGCGGGTCTTTGCCCACCAGCAGTTCTTCGGCCAGGGAGTGGATGTGACGACGGGCGCTGCCCCCGCCCAGCGTCACGCCGGTGACGCCTGCGTCGGTGTCGATAAAGACGGCCAGATGGCTGCCTTTGGCCCAGCCTTTGGGGCTGTTGGCGTCGCCGATAGGCCGGGTCAGGTCATAAGAGTAGAGATGGGTTCGCACGCCGGTAATTTTCATAGGGTTCTCCTGGGGTGGGGAAGTATTCGTTTTGCAGAAATCGGTCCTGTGGCCGTCCTGTGGCTGTCCTGTGGCAGTCGTGCGGTACAGTTGCCGATAACTCATCATACCCGGCGGAGCGCAAAGGGGCAAGTGTCTTTCAACAGCCGGATTGGGAGATTCCTTCTTTACTTGAGTGGCCTTGCGATGTACCCTTGCCAGAGCAATTCAACTTTTTGGCAGGCTTTATGAAAAAAAGCGAGGAAACCGAATGAACCCTACAACAGCAACCAGCGAAATCGCCACATTGGGCGGTGGCTGCTTCTGGTGTCTGGAAGCCGTCTACCAGCTACTGCGCGGCGTAGAAAAAGTCGAATCCGGATATATGGGCGGCCACGTGCGCAACCCCTCCTACCGGGAGGTCTGCAACGGCACAACAGGCCACGTCGAAATCGTGCAGGTCACATTTGATCCCCAGGAAGTCTCCTTCCAGGAGATTCTGCAAGTCTTCTTCACCATCCACGACCCGACGACCCTCAACCGCCAGGGCGCGGATGTGGGAACCCAATACCGCTCGGCCATCTTCTATCACAGCAACGAACAGAAAGCTGTTGCCGAAGAAGTAATCGGGGAAATTGCAGATGCCCATATCTGGAACAACCCTATTATTACGCAGATTGCCGCCGCGGATACATTCTATAAAGCTGAAGAGTACCACCAGGACTACTATAGCCAGAACGGCGGCCAGCCCTATTGTCAGGTTGTGATCGCTCCCAAAGTCTCCAAATTCCGCAAACAGTATCTGGATCGGCTGAAACGCTAAAATTGGTTGCATTTTTGTCAATTTTGGGAGTAGACAAATTTCTGAAACGGGTGCATACTGTTGTAGCAGTATTCTACGTTCTCCATTTTTGCACGGCCCATCCGGCATGATGGATTCACTCTCAGGAAGGAAGTTAGAATTGTCCAAGAAGCTTTATGTAGGAAATTTGCCTTACGAGGCAACAGAGGAGCAGGTTCGTGAGATGTTCGTGCCGCATGGAGCCGTTGATTACGTTGCAATGATCACTGACCGGGAGACCGGCCGCTTTCGGGGTTTCTGCTTTGTAGAAATGGCCGATGCGGGCGCTACCGCCGCGATTGCCGCGTTGGACGGCAAAGACCACGGCGGCCGCAATCTGCGCGTGAACGAAGCCCGTCCTAAAGAGGATGGCGGCGGCGGTCGGCGCAGTGGCGGCGGCGGCGGTGGTGGTGGTTACGGCGGCGGCGGCGGCGGTGGTGGTGGTTACGGCGGTGGTAGCGGCGGCGGCGGCGGTGAACGACGCAGCGGCGGCTATAGCGGCGGCGGCAGCAGTGGTGGCGGTGGTGGCCGCAGCGGCGGTGGTGCGGCGGTGGAGACCGTGGCGGTAGCGGTGGCGACCGTGGCGGTGACCGTGGCGGCGGCGGCGGTGGAGACCGTGGCGGTAGTCGTGGCGGTGGCGGCGGCGACCGGGGTGGTAGTCGTGGCGGCGGCGGCGGTGATCGAGATCGTCGCGGTGGCGGCGACCGCTGGTAATTAGCTAACCGGTTTACGCCCGAAGTATGCGAAGTCAATTTACAGGCAAAGGTCGTCGTCCATTGGAAGACGGCCTTTGTTTAATTTCTCAGTTTTTTCTTTCCCGGAGTCTTTCTTATGTCTAACCCTTCGACCTCTCCCATCCGAATCGACGTCTGGTCAGATTTTGCCTGACCCTGGTGCTTCCTCGTCTCCTCCAGTCTGGAGAAGCTACAAGAATCACACGACGTAGAAATCCAATGGCATTCCTACGAATTGCGCCCGCGTGGTGCGCCACCCATTTCCGCCCAATACCGGGCTTCGATTGAATCGAAACGGCCCGCTCTCTACGAACGCGCCCGCACAGATTACGGCCTGGAAATGAACCCCGGCCCCTTTGGCATTGACAGCCGACCCGCTCTGGTTGGCGTGAAATATGCCGAAAGCCAGGGCATCGGCAACGCTTTTCACGACGCGGTGTTGAAAGCCTATTGGCAAGAAGCCCAGGCCATTGATAATTTGGATGTGTTGACCGGCATCGCCGTCAGCACAGGGCTGGAAGCAGACGGCTTTCGCGCCGCTCTGGCCGATCCGGCCTTTGTAGAAGCCGTGGACGACGACATTGCCCAGGCCGCGGCCTATGGCTTGCAGGGCGTCCCCGCGCTGATCTTTGCCGAGAAATATCTCGTCCCCGGCGCTGTGCCCTACGAGACTCTCGTGCAGGTGATGGAAGAGGTGAAACAGAAGGGGTAATCTTTGACGGTTTTCTGAGTCGAGTGAACAAACCGAGTTTTTCGTGAAAACGGTCGGGATTCCCAGGTGTGAGCCGGTCTCAAAAACTCGGTTTTTTAGCCTTTTTGCAGTGGACTCTATTTCTCGCTCTGCAAAAAAGGGGGCAGGCGCACTTTCAATGCGCCTGCCCCCTTTTTTGATCCTTTATGAACAGACCAAATCCATCCCCTTTACCGGCTGACCGCTGTATTGGCCCTGCCCGCCGTCGATGACAAACGAAGCCAGGGGCGTGGCGGACGAGGAATGATAGACAAAGGCTCTCCCCGCCGACTCACATTCGTCGTAGGCGACGAGCAGATCGCTGCCGTCGGCCAGCCGTTCGGCTTCCAGCAGATAGGCGCACACCCGCTGATTGTTGCCGATGCTGGAGAGAAAGTGGGTGCAGCCTGTCACTGCTAATTGGGATGAACTGCTGTCAATCGCGCAACTGTACAGCCCGTTCAGAAAGTCCATCACCCATAGGGTGCTGCCAACGATCTCGAAGTCGATGGCAGCGAGACCGTCTGGCAGCACTGGGCTGTAGCTATCCCCATTTGGCTGGATACAGCGCAGCCCCGCGCCATCAAAACAGATGTCATTCCCATAGCGCTGCACAGCCACAGCGGGCGTATCCCACTCCACATTTTCATAGAGAATCTGGCTTTCGTTCGTCCCCAGCCGCTGCTCGTAGAGCCGGGTGAGATAGCTGCCCGGCTGCTGGGTGACAAAAGAGACCGGCCACACCCGATCCCCTTCCTGGGCAAAGGCGTAGATCAGCCCCGCGGCTGGCGCGCTTTGGCGGCTGCTTCCGCCGCTGATCTCCCGGATCACCGATTCTGTCTGCCCCTGAATGGGCAGGCTGAATGTGCCGCTGCCCAGCGCGAGGTCGTGGGGGGATTGGGAGCCACCCACCTCGCTGCTGGGAAAGGAGGCCCGAACCTGCTGGCCTGTAGTCTGCCATAGCCCATCATTCCCAAAGACCCCATCCACCTGCACAATCTGGGCGGAGAGTTCCTGCTGGTCGATAAAAGTCTCCTGGGCAAAGAGCACCTGGCAGGCCACTTCCGCCGCGACGACCTGGGCCGGCAGCTTGCACAGAGGGTTCAGGTCGCTGGGGAAGTTGCCGCCCGCATAGGGTTCGGGGTTCACCCCTTTTGGATGATCGCGCAGGAAGGGCCAGAGGAAGCTGAAGGCGTCGTTGGGGATGGCGTGGCCGAAGTCGCCCACACATTCCACCACAAAATGGCCGTCATTCTGTAGATTCTGTGAGAAAATCTGGTTGGAGACGTGGAAGGAGAATACCTCCGGATCGCCGTTGTTATAGACGAAATTCGCCCCGCCCTGGGTGTATGTATCGGTTACGCCGCCCCACGTGAGCAGAACCGGGACGTCGTGGGTGGGGGTGATATACCCTGCCGGTGCAGTGGACGGATCGCCCAGCCCGCCGGAGAGGACAGCCACCGCGGCCAGCCGATTGCTCCGGTGCATTGCCAGATAGGAGGCAAAGATGCCCCCCGCGCTGTGGCCGGTGGCCCAGATGCGGTCCAAATCCACACTGTATTGGGCGTGGAGACAAGCCAGAATGTCGTCAAAGAGCAGCAGGTCCGGGTTGCCGATGGGCGATATATCCGTGAAGTGCCAGTCGTAGGGCGCAACGCCCCGGTCTGTCGGGCCGACGCGGATGGTGTCCACCGCGCTGCCCAGCCCCGTGTCGTCCAGTGCCTGGCCGGGATCGCCGCCGAAACCGTGAAAGCCAAAGATGACCGGTGCGCCGTTTGGGTTGCCCGCCAAATCCAGCCGAAAGCTGCGGTTCTCGCTGCCCGATTGGAAGGTGTTCATCCCCGCACTGAAGGTGGGGCAGGTTCCGTTGGAGTAGACCAGTGCGCCGCTCGTCGGGGTTGGGGTCCCTGTGGCAGTTGCTGTGGCAGTCGGTGGAGTAGTGGCTGTAGCGGTGGCTGTAGCGGTGGCTGTCGTCGTGGGCGACGCTGTGCTTGTTGGGCTGGTGGTTGAAGTTCTGGTTGGGGTTGCTGTCTGTGTCGCTGTCTGTGTTGCTGTCCGTGTTGCGGTGGGGGAACTGGTGGGCGTGCGCGTGGGGGTAGCGGTTGCACTTCCGCCGCTTCCACCCCCACTGTTGCCGGAAATGACAGCCAGATAGATTTGCACCGTTTGGGTCGCCTGGGGAATCGTGCTGGACGGGCTATCTCCTTTTTCCTGGGAATAAACGGCCAGACCGCCGCTCATCGCCAGCAGAATCAGGACCAGGCCAATCGTCAGAAATCGGTGGTGGTGGTGTTGCATTTGTCGGTGCATTTGTCGGTGCATTTATCGTTGCTCCTCACTGAATTGATGGCTTCGACCTTCTCGGAAGCGGCCAGCACCCGATTCCTACTCTCTCAATGCTATGGCCGCTTTCGGGAAGGTGATTATCGGTTGACGCTGGGCAAAAAGAGATTGTGTGTCTGCTGGGTCACAGGCGGTGTCGGTGTTGCCGTCGGTGTGGCGGTTGGCGTTGGCGTCGGCGTTGGCGTCGGTGTAACCGTCGGCGTGGGTGTAGACGCCGGCGCGATCTCCACCGCGCCAACTGTGCGCCCGGTGGCGGGCCGGGGGTTGCCGTGGAAGTCACGGGTGATGCCCGGCAGCGTCAGCGCATAGCCGTCCGCCGCGCTGGCCGCAGGCGGGGCAAAGTTTGCCCCAAAGCTGGCCGGGGCCAGGCTGTGGAAGAGATCGCCATCCACACCGGCCTGGGTCAGCCATTGGGCCGCTGTCAGTTCGCTGTCGCCCACCCGGTGGGTTGGCCCGTTGGCCGGTGTCTGCCACAGATTGCGCTGGAAGGAAAAGCCCGCCAGACTGGGGGCCTGCACCTGAAAGGGCCAGCCGCCTCGGTTGCCCCCCACAAAGCTGGGCTGGACGTAGAGATTATTAGCAACCAGAAAGTTACTATCGCCGGGCCAGGCGGCCTGGCTCTCCAGAAAGCTGCCGTCCTGCCGCCCTGTGCCGTCGATGAATGTGTTGTGGACGATGCGAATGTCATTCGCCGCCTGTTCCACCCCTTCGGTGTCAAAGCGGATGGCAAATTGCCCATTCTCAAAGATATTGTTGCGCATATCTATCCGTTGGGTTCCTTTGAAGATACGCAGAGAAGGAAAGTCCAGATCGGCTGTTCGCACGATCCGGTTGTTCTCGTAGACAGCGTCGGTCACAATCGTTGCGCCATATTGGGTTTGATAGCTGATACGCAACCGGGCACGGAAGATATTGCGGGCCGCATAGACCCACGTGCCTGTCTGCCCAGAGAGGGCCTGGTGGCCGGGGCAGGTGGCAAGACCGATCCAGCGCTGGCAATCCGCGCTGTTATAGCCCACCGAGCCGAAGTCGTTGTCGTAGATAAAAATCCGCACGCCGTTGTAGCGCATTGTGTGGCCGTTGAGAGAGTTGGCAATCCGGTTTCCCTGCACCGTCACATCCACGCCGCTGCCCCAGACGTGATAGTGGGAGACATCTTCACCTTCGTTGTCCTGCACCAGAATCCCCGCGGGGGCCGGCACCGGCGCGCCGGGGTCAATCACAACATTCGATGTCAGGTTGTCAAAGTAGCTGTTGCGTACAGTCACATTGCGGCTGGCTTCGACGATCCGCACAGCGTTCAGCGTGCCAAGATGCTCCGGCGGCGCAGTGATTCCCGTGTGGCGCACGTCCCAATCCTGCACAATCACATTTGTGCTGCGGCGCAGATTGACGACCGAACCGAAGCTGCCCTCGCTCCACACGGCGTCTGTCTCCAGCCGCGGACGGGGTCCGCTGCCGTAGGCTCCAAAGAGGATATTATCGTTGTCCAGCAGATAGAAGAGCGGCTCGGCCACATCGAAGGTGTCGCCCCGGCGGAAGAGGAAGGCCGTATTGTTGGCAAGCAGAGCCTGCGCCCGCGCGATTGTGCGGATGGGGGTGGATTCGCTGCGCCCGTCGTTGGCGTCGTCCCCGTTGGCTGCCACATAAATGCGCGTGCGGCTGTCTGCCAGCACATTCACCTGGCTGGTGGCTCTCCCCACCGCGCCCGTCTCGTCGGTGATGCGCAGGGTGACGGTGTACGTCCCCGGCGCGTCGTAGACGTGTCCGCCACCCCAGCCCACCACTTCGTTGTAGCGGGAAGTGGCCGTGCCGTCGCCAAAGTCCCATTCGTAGCGGGCGGTCAGAATTGTGCCGCTGGCGAGAGTAGAGGAGATGGCGTGGGTGTGGATCGCCAGGGGGGCCATCCCGCTGATGGCCGGGTTGTGGGTGTTGTAGCCCACCGCCCGGATGACCGGCAGGAAGGGGCCGCCGGGGGGCTGGGTATTTGTGGGCGTGGCCGTGTGGGTCGGTGTCGGGGTGATGGCGGGGGTAAAAGTCGCCGTCGGCGTCGCGCCCGCGCCCCCCGGCACATAAATTTCGATAGAGTCCACATAGAAAATGGGCTGGGCGCTCCCCCGGTTGCTTTGCAGCAGAAAGTCCCCCAGATAGCCCGGCGCGTTGGCCCCGCTGATGGGCAGGTCGATCTGCGTCCACGTCCCCGCCTGGGCCGACACAGTAGCGAAGGTATCCAGCAGCACATCGTTCAGATCGCCAAAGCGCAGGAGCATCTCCTGGCCGCCCGCGCTGCCGCCGTGCAGCCAGAAACGGATGCGCTCGTTGCCTGTCATTGGCACAGGCGCATAGCTGTGCAGCCGAAAACCCGCAAAGCCCTCGTCGAAGGTCACAGCCACCGCCGCGTTGCCGCTCTGGGCGGGGCTGCTGGCCGCAAAGTCAATCGTTGTCCCCCACGACCAGCTATCCCAGCTTGCGCCCAGGCTGTCCCAATAGACGTGGACCGAGCCGGTGAGGGGCGTGGGCGTGGGTGTGGGCGTGTTGGTGGGGGTTCCTGTGCGGGTCGGTGTGGGTGTCCACGTGGGCGTGCCGGGGCCGGGGGTGGCTTCGGGATAGCGGCATTCGTCCCACCAGCAGGGGTTGGCGGTGATAAAGTCCAGGATGGCCTGGTATTTGGGTGCGGCGCTGTTGGGCTGGCCCACATATTCCTTGGCCGCCCACGAGCCGTAGTTTGGCCCGTGCTGGCTGATGGCGTGATAGTGGGCGAACAATTCGCCCCCTTCCCGCTGCCAAGCGTTCAGATAATCCGTGTACATCTGGCCCATACGCGGGTCCCGGTTGGCCGCCACATACAGGGACTGGATCGCCCGGTAGGGTGGGCAGGCCGGGTCGCTGTTCCACTGGTTGCACTGGACACCCAGCGCGGAGAGGGGGGTCAAATGTTGGCCGCCTTCGTAGGCGATCAGATGCAGGCCGTACTGGTCCGTCACCCGCTTGTTGTTGCGCATCGTCTCTACCGCGCCGGCAATCGCCCCGTTGGGCGCGCCGGGCGAATTAAGCAGGCTGCCCGTCTGCAATTCTTCAAAGATCGAGTCCAACCCGCCGTCCGCCTCCTGTGTCCAGGCGTAAATCTGGTCAAAGAAGCCCCCGTCCGCGGCGGAGCGGTCGTCCATATAGGCGCCAAAATAGGGGGCCGAGGCCACCGCGTAGATATCGGCCGCGCAGTTGGGGATGGCTGCTTCGGCGGCGTAGAGAGGGCAGGCCAGCGCCTCTCCCGCGGGGAAGTCCCACGGCCCGCCGGGGATGACGCAGCGCACCTGATCCGCGGCGCTGCCGAACTCCTGCCGCCAGATGTCGCAGATCTGCCGGGTGCGCATCCCCACAAAGTTCATCCGTTTGGTGAAGCCAGAGACCGGCGTGCCGTCGTCGTGGAGCGCATTGGGCCAGCGCGCCTCGGCCCAGGCCTGGATTTCGTTGCCATAGACGCTGTAGGGATAGGCCGTATTCCAGACTTCGTTGGTATATTCCACATAGACATTCAGTTGGGGTTCGGAAACGGCCCGAGCCAGCCGGGCAAATTCCCGCACATACTCGTCGTCGGCCCAGTGGGGCATATTCACCCACGGGTCCGCGTCCAGGGCGTTGGAAAGCTGGAAGATCAGCTCGTAGGGCGGGCTTTGATCCCAGCCGCCGCCCCAAATGGCGTCGGTCAATTCGCTGCGGGCATCCCAGGTCTCCGGCGTCTGGTCTTCCACAGTGCCTTGCCATTGCATAAAGCGCAGGGATTTGTAGTAGCGCAGTTCTTGCAACAGCAGGGGATGGAAGGGGAAGCTCTGGTAGACCTGCTCGAAGCTGCTGAAAACGCCCCCGCCGCAGTCGCCCGCGGTCAGGGCATAGGAGAAGGGGTCGCTGTCACAAAGGCCGCCGGGGGGGATGACGCGGATGTTGCGCAGGTGGTTGGCGGGGTTGATATTAGAAATCTGGATGGTCAGATAGCCATCGGGTTGGGGGGTCAGGGTTAGCACATCCCGGCCTGGGCTGCGGCTGGTGACGGTGACAAAGGGGGTGATGCCGTATTCGATGTCAGCCTCGCCCTCGTAGAGGACAATCCACTGGCCGCCGGGGACAAATTCCGACGAACCCAGAAAGTTGACCGAGGCAATATGGGTGAACTGGCGATTGGGGTTGTCGCCAAAGGAGACGACCCAGCCATCCGAGTCCAGCACCAGTTGGCTCTGCTCGCCGGTGTTCCAAATGTAATTGCACGTGCCATAGCACTGGGTCAGCCAATCGCCGTTGCGCCGCATCTGGTCGGTGAACCAGAGCATCTCGCCGGTGCTGGTCTTGTACAGATTCGTGCCGATGGGGGAACGGGCATTGTCCGGCGTGTGGTGGTCACGGGGTTGCAGCCAATCCATCCCAGCGTGGGCATACGGTTGAATCGCATTTCGCCCGGCAAAAAGGGCCAGCAACAGCAGAACGACGGAGAGCAAAAACGCTCGCGGCTTGGGAGACATAACGGGTTTCCTTTTTTGTTGAGAAAGTAATTCGCTTTTAGCGACAATCATACAGAATTCTGGTCTGTAGAATAGCCTGTAAATGGCCCAAATTTGTCTCAATAGTGGCCCGATTTGTCTCAAAAAAAGAAGTTCGACTTTTTCTGAAAAAGTCGAACTTCTCATAACGCCCATCCACTCGCCTCCCCGCGTCAATCCATCCGACACCCCGGGTCCACCTGAACGCCGCCCATCTGCCCGTAGAAGCGTTCGCCGCTGTTCGGGTTCCCGCCCAGATAGACCGTCGTCTCCCCGGTATACATCGCCGCGTTGACGAAATTTTGATAGTCCATATCGATCACCTGGCCCGCCCGGTAGTGGGCAAACTTGCAGCTGTCAGTGCTACTGCACAGGTGGTCGCTGCGTACAGAAGTCAGCTTCTTCACCTTCTGGGATTTGCTGGTGGATGTCTGCCCCGCGGCGGCCAGATAGTTGGCAAAATAGCCCCCCTCCCCCGGCGCGGCCAGCAGCAGATTCGGGTGGTGGAAGATAGGATTGCTCCCCGTTCCCGTGGGCAACACAAGCGCCTCGACGCTCCGCTTCTCTGTCGGGCGACACTCGCACAGATCGTCCAGCGCCAGTTCGTGGCCCGATCCCCACGTCTGTTCGATCAGTTCGTTGGCGGCCAGGGCAAAGTTGGGCAGGCTGCATTTGATTATCCCGCCCTGAAAATCCGCGGTCGTGCTGCCGATAGTCACAGCGCCATCCACCCAGCAGGAGATGGGGTGGGTAGTCCGCACCAATTCCACGTCCAGCCCGGCGGCATCCTCTCCGCCTACAATAACCGTCCACCCGGCCTGCACCTGGCCGTTGACAAAAGCCGTCTCCAGCTCCCACGTGGCCCAGGTGGGCAGAAGAGAGGGGGACGCGGCCAGAGCAGAGCCGCCCCAAAGGGTGGCGACGAGCAGGGCCAGCAGAACGAAAGTCAGTCGAAAACGATTCATATTGCCTCCAAAGATGCGCTACGGTATACTCACGAGGACGGGGGAAGTAGGCGGTTATCAGTTATCAGTAGTAGTAACCCGATCCCTGAATACCGTTTACTCCTGTTAAACCAATTGTATTGCCAATCAGACCAAATCTGTCTCAACTTTCTGCCAATTCGTCTCAACAACTGTAACGCAAGCTGTTAGCTTGCGTCGGTCGCAAGCTAACAGCTTGCGTTACTGCAATGAGCTTCACCGATCAACTCAAACAGGCCCTGAAAGATTTCCACGCGCCGGAGAAGCTGGCCGCTGACAACGCGCTGGCGACGGCCTACTTCCTCAGCAGCGCGCTGACCGGCCACGGGGAGAAACTCTCCTGGGCCGAACTCCTGCGCCGCGAACTGCTGGCCGCCGCCGACAGCCTGTGGGGATCGCCGCCGCCCCCCACCCACCGCCAACAGGTGGAGAGCCGCCAGGGCGCCATCCTCCAGCAGCCCGGAACCGGCCCCTACCACTACTTTTTGCTGGAACTGCGCTACTTCAACCGCTTTTTTCATCCCCGCTCCCTCAGCCAAATCTGGACCGACTTTACCCGCCAGTCCAGGGCCGAATTCTACCGGGACTTGAACGACGCTACCACAGCCCTGGCCGATGCACTGTTAACCCGGCTACAGCCCAGTGTGCGCTCGGACACACCGCCCCCGGCCCAGCGCCTTTTCGGGCAGGAAGCGCTGTTGGCCGAGTGCGGCGCTCTGTTGCAAACGGGCGAAGCACTGGCCCTGCACGGGCCGGGTGGCGCGGGCAAAAGCAGCCTGGCTGGCGCGCTGGCCCACAACTGGCAGGCAGGCCCCGTCTTTTGGTACAGCGTGCGCCCAGAGCTGAGCGACGGCGTGCATCACCTGCTCTATGCCCTGGCCTGGTTCTTTCAAAGCCACGGCCAGCCCCGGCTCTGGCGGCTGCTGGCGGCCCAGGCGGGCGAAGCCAACGACATCAATCTGCTCTACCACCAGGCCAGGGCCGACTGCGCGGGGCTGGCCCGCCCGCTGCTCTGCTTCGACGACGTGGACCTTTGGCCCGACGCCGGCGCACCCGTCTGGCAGATTCTGGCCGGGCTGGAAGAATACGCAGCGCTGCTTTACATCGGCCAGCGCCGGCCCACCCGCACCCACCGCCAGCTTGCGCCCCTTGCGCCCCAGGCTGGGCTGGCCCTTCTGCGCGGCGCAGGCGTGGAGGTCAACAACGAGGAAGCAGAGGAAATTCACCGGCAGACGGGCGGCAACCCCCGGCTGCTCTGGCTGGCCGCCGACCTTCTGCGCCGGGACGCCACCGCCAATCTGACCGTCAACGGGGACATCCTCTTTCAGAGCTATCTGCTCCACCTCTGGCCCAGGCTGCGCGGGGACGAACAAGCCCTGCTCCAATCCCTCAGCGTCTATCACACCCCCGCGCCCGCCGACGCTTTCGATCCCAGCCTGCTGCTCGATCTGGCCGCGCGCCACCTGCTCCTGAATGACGGACAGGGGGGCGTCTCTCTGCTGCCCGCCCTGGCCGAGGCAGTCGCCCGCAGCCTGAGCGCAGAAATGCGCGCCGAGCATCACATCCAGGCCGCCGCGCACTATCACAGCCGGGCCGAGTTTACGCTGGCTGCCTGGCATTTGCAACAGGCCAATCAGCCTGTTGCTGCCGTCCAACTCTGGTTTCCCCAGCGGGCGCGGGAGATTCGCCGGGGGCAGGCGGACGCGGCACGGACGATTTTCCAGGCGATGGCCGCCGACAGCCTGCCCGACAAAGAGCAGAAGGCGTTGCGTCTATTGCGGGCCGAACTGGCCCGGCTCTCCGGCGCGTCCCAGGCCGGGCTGGACGATCTGGCCGTCGCGTGGCCCGCCAGCGATCCCCTCAGCCTGCACGCCCACCAATTGCGGGGCGACTTTCTCGACGCCCTGGGCCAGACCGAAGCCGCACAGAACGCCTATCAGGACGGGCTGACAATCGCCGCTGGTCTGGTGCGCACGGCCAGCGAACTGCACAGCCAGCGGGCCAAAGCCTACATTCGCCAGCGTAACCTGACCGAGGCCTGGCACGAGGCGCGCCTGGCCCGCTACACCACCGAGCAGATTTACGGGATGGTCACAGAGGCGCGGGGGGAACTGGACACGGCCCTGGCCCACTACCGCGCCGCGCTGGCCCTGGCCGAGGAGGTGGACTATCCAGCGGGTCAGGCCGAGAGTCTGCGCTGTCTCTCCAAAGTCTACGGGATGCGAGGCGATTTGGCGGGTTCGGTTGCCTTTGCCCAGGACGCCATCGCCATCTACGACCGGATGGGCGATCTGGTCAGCGGGGCGCGGGTACGCAGCAATCTGGCCGCCAACTATCTGGACGCCCGCCGCTTTGCCGATGTGATTGCCGCGGGCGCACCAGCCCTGGACTTTTTTCTGGCATCCCAACACCCCCACGGCATCGCGGCCACGGCCTGCAATCTGGCCGAAGCCCACTTTGAACTGGGGGATCACGCCCAGGCCCAGCGCCACGCCGAGCTGGCCCTGGCCCAGGAAGAACCCCAGGCCGCGCCCTACGCCCTGTTCACCCTTGCCCTCATCGCCCACGCCAGTGCTGATCCCCAGCGGGCCGAGCTTACTTTGCACCGCTGCATTGCCGCGGGGGAAGAAAACGACGACCGCTTTATTCAGGCCCACGCCTGGCTGAAACTGGCCCACTTTCTGCCTGTGGGCGATGAACCGGCCCAGGACGCAGCCGCCCAGGCCGCCCGGCTCTTTGACGGATTGGGCATTCCCGCGCTGGCGGAAGAGGCGCGGAAGATAGTGAGCGCTGATTGAGTAGCCGAGTCTTCGAGGCGTATCGCTTGTACTGAGCCTGTCGAAGTGAAATTAAGCGAACGGGTTTACGACCTTCCGGGAGGCGGACACTCAAATGTGGGCGTAGAGAAGTGAGCCTGGCCGCTTCCCGGAAGGTACATTTCATCGCTCGGTCAGCGGCAGAAAGAGCGTGTGATTGTCCG
>Ga0209702_10002718_pt1 | contig 29907 bp, 22 predicted proteins | sample FRY01_FD_187210 | JGI IMG/M metagenome (GOLD analysis project Ga0209702, IMG submission 187210) | Freshwater microbial communities from Lake Fryxell liftoff mats and glacier meltwater in Antarctica - FRY-01 (SPAdes) (version 2) | ecosystem: Environmental > Aquatic > Freshwater > Ice > Glacier... | reverse complement strand
AATAAACTAATTTTTAATCCATTTGCACATAGACAAATACTTCTCACAAATTTTTTTAGGATCATTTTCTAAAGCTTTATAATTTAGTACTTGAAATTAATTTTATAAAACACTACAATAAGAAAATGATTTTACGGCTTATTTTTAAAGGTGGATTTTGTTTTTGGAGGTAAACTGCTTTTCATTGATGATTTTTCAAATAATGTTTGGGGAGCTTTCCAAGGAAAATGGAATACGAACGGCACTAGAGAAGTTGTTTCTTTTAATGATGATTCAGGAAAATGGTGCGGTGTGCATTCAACCACAATCTATGGGCATAATTTTATAAATTGAGAGATAATTATCATAAAGTCTAAGGTTTAAACTTCGGTTTTTTATTCAATAAATTGAGCGTCAAATAACACTTGAAAATATTTAAGAAGTTTCGCTTTCACTTCTTCTGCATCAACTTCTTTTTTTCCTAATTCAACATTTAAAGACGTAACGGCTTTACCTTTTATTCCGCAAGGAATCATTAAATCAAAATAACCTAAATCTGCATTTATATTTAAGGCAAAACCGTGCATGGTAACCCATCTACTCGCACGAACACCCAGTGCACATATTTTACGCGCAAAAGGAGTGCCAACGTCGAGCCAAACACCTGTTTCTCCCGCTGAGCGTTCCGCTTTTAATCCGTATTCAGCCAAAGTTAAAATTACCATTTGCTCTAAAAAACGCAAGTATTTATGAATATCCGTAAAAAAATTGTCTAAATCTAAAATAGGATAGCCTACAATTTGTCCTGGACCGTGATAGGTAATATCGCCTCCTCTGTTAATTTTATAAAAAGCAGCTCCTTTTTTCGCCAATTCCATTTCGTCAACCAACAAATTAGTCATATCACCGCTTTTGCCTAAAGTATAGACATGCGGATGCTCCACAAAAAGAAAATAATTCGCCGTTTCAAGAGCCAAGGCTTCTCTTCTGTTTTTGACTTTTGCATCGATAATGGATTTAAAAAGCTGTTCTTGATAATCCCAAGTTTCTTTATACTCTTTTAAACCTAAATCTTGTAGTTTAACCTTTTTATTCATTCCAGCAAAGATACGAAGTCTTTAAAATATATAAATCAATAAAGAAAAGGCCTTAAGCTTTAAGTTGTAATCATTAGGCTAATGGCATAAATTGTAAAAAGTTTAGTATTTTCAAATCCGTCAACTGCCACTGAATACTGTTTACCAACAAATATTGATTGAAAATAAATGAATAACGCTACTATGGAGCCAAAAAAACTTAAATTAATCTGGCCTATTTAATATAACCAACGCAGCGATAACACCAGGAACCCAACCGCAAAGGGTTAAAAGAAAAACAATAATAATTGAGCCACAACCCTTCCCGATAACAGCTAATGGCGGAAATAAAATGGCTAAAATAACCCTCCAAATACTCATTTTTTTTGATTTTGATTGATGAATGTATGTATAGGTCGTAAAACTAAGGCATTTGTTACAATCCATTCAAAACTACTATTTAAAAACATTTACTTTTTTTCAGAGGAATGATTTCGAGCTTTGTACCTATATTTGCAGCTTTAATAAAGTAAAAAATGCAGCTTTCAGAACAAGAAGTTATCCGAAGAGAGAAACTTATTAAATTACGAGAAATAGGGATTAATCCCTATCCAGCAGCTTTATACCCTGTTGATGCCACCTCCAAAACTATAAAAGAAGCCTATATAGAAGGCAAAAAAGTGATTGTGGCTGGGAGATTAATGCGTAAAAAAATACAGGGAAAAGCTTCTTTTGGAGAATTGCAAGACAGTGAAGGGCGCATTCAATTGTATTTCAATAGGGATGAAATTTGCCCGGTAGGCGACCATTCTAAATACAATGAAGTCTTTAAAAAATTATTAGATTTAGGCGATATTATCGGTATTGAAGGTGAACTTTTTACCACACAAGTAGGTGAAAAAACAGTTTTGGTAAAAGATTTTACGATGTTGTGTAAAGCGTTACGCCCACTGCCTTTGCCTAAGGTTGACCCAGACGGGAAAGTGCATGATGAGTTTAATGATCCTGAACTGCGTTACCGTCAGCGATATGTAGATTTGATCGTAAATCCGCATGTTAAACAAACCTTTATCAAGAGAACAAAAATCACGAATAGTATCCGTCAGTTTTTTAATGATAGAGACTATCTAGAAGTTGAAACCCCCATTTTGCAGCCTATTCCAGGTGGTGCAGCTGCACGGCCGTTTTTAACACACCATAATGCGCTGAACATTCCGTTATACCTTCGAATAGCTAATGAATTGTACTTAAAACGATTGATTGTAGGTGGTTTTGATGGTGTTTATGAGTTTTCTAAAGATTTTAGAAACGAAGGAATGGACAGAACGCATAATCCAGAATTTACGGTGATGGAATTGTATGTGGCGTATAAAGATTACAACTGGATGATGGACATGACAGAGCAACTACTAGAAAAAGTAGCTTTGGATGCCAATGGAACGTCTAAAATTAAGGTAGGTAAAAATGAAATTGAATTTAAAGCGCCTTACCCAAGAATTCCTATTTTGCAAGCTATTAAAGAGCACACAGGGTATGATGTGGCAGAAATGGCAGAAACAGAATTGAGAAGCGTAGCCAAAAAATTAGGTCTAGAAGTAGATGAAACTATGGGTATCGGAAAACTCATCGATGAAATATTTGGTGAAAAATGCGAACATTTTTATATACAACCCACTTTTATTATAGATTACCCAAAAGAAATGAGTCCGCTTACCAAAGAACACAGAGATAACCCCGCTTTAACGGAACGTTTTGAGTTGATGGTGAATGGAAAAGAATTGGCGAATTGCTATTCTGAGCTCAACGACCCCATAGACCAAAGAGAGCGATTTGAAGAGCAATTAAGATTATCTGCGAAAGGTGATGATGAGGCCATGTTTATAGATCAAGATTTCATTAGAGCTTTAGAATACGGGATGCCACCAACCAGTGGAATCGGGATTGGTATTGATCGTTTGGTAATGCTTATGACCAACAACTCCTCCATTCAAGAAGTGTTGTTTTTCCCTCAAATGCGGCCAGAAAAAAAGCAAATTGAACTTTCTGAAGGTGAAAAAGTGATTTTTGATATTCTAAAGAAAAATAAAGAAATGTCCTTAGAAGCACTTAAACTGGCCTCAGAATTAAGCAATAAAGCTTGGGATAAGAGTATTAAAGCCTTAAGTAAAATGGGCATTACCAAGGTAACCAAAACAGAAACAGAATTAATGGTATCACTTCAAGAATAAAATTTTATAACCTCAATATTTAAAAAGGGGAACAAATAAAATTGTTTCCCTTTTCTATTTTAAAATCATATTTAAAAAACACCAAACGAAACAAAGCTTCTGATCAACAGAAGCTTTGAGTCAACTAATTCAAATTTTTGATTTTTGTATTGATTAATGAATACAATATTATAGACGCCTTATTCCTTAAAATGTTACATTTTCTGCTATTTTTTAACATATATTTTTAATTAAAGAGACAGAAGAGTCCAAAATATTAGATTTTTTATTTAAGATTAAAAATCAAAGAATATCTCATTAAGAAATACTTAACAATAATTTAATTTTTATTTTATTTATTTGAGATGAACTAATTAAACCTTACAACTAAAATGCTAAGAATTACTATCCAAAGAATGCTCTTTGTTTTATTGCTAGTAGGTTGTTTTTCAACAACTGAAGCACAAATTTTCAAAAAGAAAAAGACAGAAAAAACCAGCGAATCAGAAAAACCAAAAAAAGGGGGTATTGAACCTTATGAAAAAGTCATCACCAAAGAGGCAAAAACCGATAAAGGTCTTTTTGATGTTCACAAAATAGATAGTAAATACTTCTATGAAATTCCAGATTCTTTATTCAATAAAGAAATGCTAATGGTAAGTCGTATTTCTAAAACGGCGACAGGTATTGGTTTCGGTGGCGGAAAAATCAATACTAAGGTGTTGCGCTGGGAAAAGAAAGACAAAAAAGTTATTTTACGTGTTGTTTCTTATGATAATGTGGCATCAGATTCTCTACCCGTGTATGAGGCAGTCGTGAACTCTAACTTTGAACCAGTGTTATACGCTTTCGATATCAAGGCCTTTAAAAAAGATTCTCTTAATCCCGCTACTGTTATTGACGTTAGTGAACTTTTCGAGAAAGATGTTAACGCGCTAGGCATGCCTGATTATTACAGAAAACAATATAAAGTTTCAAGATTAGATACTGATAAAAGTTATATAGAATCCGTAAAAAGTTATCCTTTGAATGTGGAAGCAAGGCACGTAAAAACTTACGTGGCCAGTGAAGCACCATCCAATGGAACTTTAGGATCTATTTCTATAGAAATAAATAATTCTATGATTTTGTTGCCAGTAGAACCTATGAAAAGACGTTATTTTGACGAACGCGTAGGTTGGTTTGCTCGTGGTCAAGTGGACTATGGTTTAGATGCCCAAGAAAGTAAAACTATTACTTATCTAGACCGATGGAGACTAGAAGTTAAAGATGAAGATCTAGAGAAATTTAAAAGAGGAGAACTTGTTGAACCAAAAAAACAAATTGTTTATTACGTTGACAGAGCTACTCCAAAAGAATGGGTGCCATTTATAAAACAAGGTATTGAAGATTGGCAAGTTGCTTTTGAAGCAGCCGGTTTCAAAAATGCCATTATTGCAAAAGACCCACCAAGCAAGGAGGAAGATCCAGAATGGTCGCCAGAAGATGTTCGTTATTCTGTAGTACGTTATTTAGCTTCACCAATCCCTAATGCCAATGGTCCGCACGTAAGCGATCCAAGAACTGGTGAAATCTTAGAGTCCGATATCAACTGGTATCATAATGTAATGACCTTATTGCGCAACTGGTTTTTTATACAAACAGCAGCTATAAATGAAGATGCAAGAGGTGTAAAATTCAAAAATGAAGTTATGGGCCGTTTAATCCGTTTCGTTTCTTCTCATGAAGTTGGGCATACTATAGGCCTTCCTCATAACATGGGTAGCAGCGTTGCTTATCCCGTAGATTCATTACGTTCGGCTTCTTTCACGAAAAAATATGGCACGGCACCGTCTATTATGGATTATGCACGATTTAACTATGTGGCACAGCCAGGCGATGAAGGTGTTGCTTTAATGCCAGAAATTGGTATTTATGATAAGTATTCCATCAACTGGGGCTACAGACCTATTTTCGATAAAACTGCGGAAGAAGAGAAGCCTATTTTAGATAGTTGGATTTTAAAGCATGCTGGCGATCCATTATATCGCTTTGGACGTCAACAAGGCGAAGTAATTGACCCAAGTTCTCAAACCGAAGATTTAGGAGACGATGCTGTAAAAGCAAGTATGTACGGAATTGCCAACCTAAAACGTATCGTACCAAATTTAGCTACTTGGATAGGTGAAGACGGTAAAAATTACGACGACTTAGGAACCTTATATGATGAAGTATTTGGGCAATACAACCGTTATATGGGACACGTATCTAACAATATTGGTGGTGTTTATGAAATATATAAAGCCTTCGGACAAGAAGGAGCTGTTTATTCACCAGTACCGAAAGAGCGTCAAAAAAATAGTATGTACTTTGTTCAAAAGCAATTGTTTGAAACTCCTGAGTGGTTATTAGATCAAGATATATTCAACAAAATAGAAGCTTCAGGTTCTGTAGAACGCTTGAGATCTATTCAGGTAAGAACTTTAGACAATATTTTAAACTTAGGCAAAATATCTCGTATGATTGAAAACGAGACCGCAAATGGCAAAGTTGCTTATGCATTAACCGATATGATGAAAGATCTAAGAACAGGCATCTGGTCTGAACTTTCAAGAGGTGCTAAAATTGATACCTATCGTAGAAATTTACAAAAAGCACATATTGACAGACTGAGTTATTTAATGACTGCTGAAAGCCAAAGTGCCAGAAGAGGTGCTAGCGCTATCAATACCAGCCAATCTGATATTAGATCGGTAGCTAGAGCAGAGTTAAATATTTTAAAATCTTCGATTAGAAGTGCCATTTCAAGAACATCAGACACTATGAGTAAATATCATTTACAGGATGCTGTGGAGCGTATTGACATGATTTTAGACCCTAAATAAGTATTAAAAATTATTCAGATTTATACAAAAAGGATATCTTAAAAAGATATCCTTTTTTTACTTATTGATATTCTAGTCACAGTTTCACGACAAAATAATATACTTTCACCAGAACAAATTTGGAAAAGACAACAATGTCTAAAACCGGCTTCTTCTTTTGGCTATTTTTAGGAACCCAAATTGTACATCTCTAAAACCTAAAATTAAAAGTCTATTGTATTCAGCTTGTTTTGGCCTTTGTGATTTACTTTATTATCAAATTGAAGAAAACGATAAAGTAGCTAAATCACTAAACAATCCTATATTATGTATCTGCTGAAATAGAAGAAACAGAAAGTCCTGAAATTAATACGGCAAATGAACAAGCCGTTATTGCTGAAGAAATAAAGTGATAAAAACCAAAGAAACCTGTATAAGAAGCAGCAAAGCCTTAGAAGAGATTTGCTATTTTTTTATTAAATAAGTTTCCATTTAGCGTTAAAAAATGATAAGTTTAATAAAGAATTTTAAATCTTTTTTAATCTTGATGGTATAATCTTTAAAGATCGAAAAAATGAAAAATGTAATTTTAACTTTCGCCTTGTTCATAGGACTTTATTCAGGCGCACAAAACAGACAAGGCAAAAATGTAAGTCAGGAATAATTTGTGAGCCTTGCCACAAAAAAAATGGCGAAAGAGGCTATAAAGGAAGTGGTAAAAAAAATAGAATGGAAAAGAATGAATAAATAAATTTCTTGGGTTAGTAAAAAAAGAGAGGCGCAAAAACCTCTCTTTTATTCTCTTTTTTACAAAAATCTAATTATTTAAGCGTGGGTGCAAAAGTTTCCAAAGCTTTGATAGTGGCATCAATATCTTCATAAGAAAGAGCATCATTTAAAAAATAACTCTCAAAAGCACTAGGTGGCAAATACACGCCATTTTTCAACATGCCATGAAAATATTTTTTAAAAGTTTCATTATTCCCTTTTGCAGATGATGCAAAATCGACTACAGGTTCTTTGGTGAAATGCACAGAAAGCATACTTCCAATTCGGTTTATTTGATGATCAATAGCATGTTCTTTTAAAACTTTTTCTAATCCTATATGTAAATACGCTGTTTTATCTGCCAAGCTTCTAAAAATATCAGGATTATTATTTAAGGCCGTTAGCATCGCTAGTCCAGCACTCATGGCTAGGGGGTTTCCACTAAGTGTTCCCGCCTGATACACTGGGCCGTCGGGCGCTAAGTATCCCATGATTTCATTTCGGGCAGCAAACGCCCCCACAGGCAAGCCACCACCGATAACTTTACCAAAGGTTACAATGTCGGCGTCAATTCCTAGAACTTCTTGTGCTCCGCCTTTTCCTAAGCGAAAACCAGTCATTACCTCATCGAAAATCAACAAAATATTTTCTTTAGTACAAATTTCTCTGAGTCCTTTTATAAAATCTTCTTGTGGAATAATACAACCCATATTCCCTGCAACGGGCTCGATAATGATGGCTGCAATTCCTCTTTTATTAGCATCCACAAGAGCTTGCACACTCTCCAAATTATTATAATCTGCCAACAGCGTATCTTTTGCGGTTCCCTGGGTAACACCAGGACTATTTGGCGAACCAAAGGTTACTGCACCACTTCCCGCTTGTATTAAAAAAGAGTCAGAATGACCATGGTAGCAACCTGCAAATTTTATAATTTTATCTTTTCCTGTATAACCTCGCGCCAAACGCACAGCACTCATACAGGCTTCTGTGCCACTATTTACAAATCTTATTTTATCGATATTAGGCACCATAGAAACGGCAAGCTTTGCTAGCGCTGTTTCAATTTCTGTTGGCATCCCGAACGATGTTCCTTTTTTTGCTTTTTCGATTACTGCGTTTATAACGGGTTCGTAAGCATGACCCAAAATTAGCGGCCCCCAAGAAGAAATATAATCAATATATTTATTGCCATCTACATCAAAAAAATAAGCTCCTTTTGCTTCTTCTACAAAAATTGGTGTACCTCCCACCGCTTTAAATGCTCTTACGGGTGAGTTTACACCACCCGGAATATATTCTTGTGCTTCATTAAAAAGTTGACTACTTCTTTTATATTGCATGCTTAATTTATTTTTTTTTAGCTTTAATGGTCAATTTTTGACCTACGGTAAGATTACCATTATTTAATTTATTCGCTTCCATAATATCATCAACGGATACAAAATAAGTTTTGGAGATAGAATAAAGGGTATCCCCTTTTTGTACTGAATGCGTTTTAAGTTCGTGTTCTTTTGGTTCTTTTTTAGAAACATAACCTTGTTTTTGAACCTTAGTATCATATTCATGTAAATCATAACGCTCTATAAACGAAATTAATTTACTAGGGTATTTGTCATCCGTGGCATAACCTGCTTTTTTTAAACCGTTTGCCCATCCCGTGTAATCGCTATTATCTAAATCAAACAAAAAAGCGTAACGCGCTCGGCTCGTTAAAAAAAGACTATGATCTCTAAAAGAATACATGGGATGATTGTATTTTCTAAAACACTCACCTTTTTCATCATCATCGTGAAAATCATAATCACCATCCCAGCCTTTATGGCATTTGATACCAAAGTGATTGTTGGTCTTTTTAACAAGTACGCTTCTGCCAAATCCACTTTCTAAAATGCCTTGCGCTAAAGTAATGCTGGCGGGAATGCCGTAAGCTTTCATTTCGAACTGGGCTATTTCCGCAAATGTTTCGATATATTCTTCAATTGAGTTGATTGGGAATTCTACAAACTCGCCTGAATCTTCTGGGAGTAAATAAACAGCACCCTCATCTGTTTTAATTTTAGTGAGTTCGTTTACGGAATGTTTGTCCTGTAACGGATTATTTTTAGTATTCGAGACAGTGCGTTTATGGCTTTTACAGGCCGCAAAGAATATCAGCAAAATAAATAGTGCAATCTTTTTCATCATAGTTGTAATAAGGGTAAATTTTTATTTTTCAGTACTTTATTCATTCCTGCAATACCTTGTATGCCTCCAGAATGTATGGTTAAAATTTTAGTGTTAGGCTTAAAATAATCGTTTTTAATTAAATCTATTATACCATACATCATTTTTCCTGTATAAATTGGATCTAGGGGAATGGATGTTTCTCGTTTAAAATCGTTTATAAAATGGACTAAACTTTCATTTATTTTTCCATAACCGCCAAAATTATAACTTGTTATTAAATCCCATTGATATTTTAATACAAATTTACGAATATCTTTTTTTAGAAAATCACCTTTTAAAGCAGGAAAACCTATTACTTTCTGATGGTCGGCTGCGGAATTAATAATTCCGGCTATGGTTCCACCTGTGCCTACGCATGTGCAAATTACATCAAACAGTGCATCCTTTTGAGTTAAAATTTCTTCACATCCTTTTACGGCAAGTGCATTTGTGCCTCCTTCTGGCAGCGCATAAAAAGCACCAAATTCTTTTCCTAATTCATGCGCAACTTTTTCAGTATCTCGATCTCGATAATAGTTTCTTGAAACAAATTTAAAATCCATTCCGTTTTGGTTGGCAAATTGTAAGGTTGGATTCTCTAACCATTTATCGAATAATTCTTCACCCCTTATAACCCCAATAGTTTTTAAATTATGCGCTTTACCCGCATAGGCCGTAGCTGCAATATGATTGCTATAAGCCCCGCCAAATGTCAATAATTTATCAAAACCCTTTCGCTTTGCTTCTATCAAATTATATTTGAGTTTTCTATATTTATTTCCTGAAATAAAGGGGTGTAATAAGTCTTCTCGTTTGATAAAAAGCGACACTTGTTTTTCTGCTAAAATTGGAAGAAATACTTCTTGATTACTACTATTCACAAATTATCTTTGAAGCTTCAAAGATATTTAATAAAACTGAATGGTTTTCGTTCTGAGGCATAATTCAAATTAGCCCCATTTGCATAAGCTTTGCAAAAATCTAAATACCTAACACATCGCAATAACCATTTAAACATATAAAAAAAGTAAAAAGGTAGCAACAAAAGTTCTTGTTGTTTTAAATGAATGCGATCATGGTGAATTAATATAGCGTCTTTTTTTAAGTTGCCATATTTTAAAATTATAAGTGGCCATAAGGTGAGTCCCAGATAGTTTTGATAAAAAAATGTTTTGAAATGGCAATCATTTTTAATGTTTAAAATACATACAAAATTATCGGCTAAAACCAGACCAAACAAATTATACGGATTTACGACTTACAAAACTGATGAATAACCGTTAAAAATTATTAATATTTTAGATGGTTCTCATAAATAGCTGTATTTTTATATCTTAAGAAAACAGTAGTCTTAGAGCATGAAAAAATTAATACCTTTGGAAGAAGGTGATTATTATTTAACCCAAGAAGGGTATAAAGTTTTTACAGAAAAATACCATTTAAAACGTGGTTATTGTTGTGAAAGTGGTTGCAGACATTGCCCCTATGGTTATAATTTAAAAACCAATAAGCGTAAGAACAACTAGGTCTTTCGGCATGATTATTGCACCTAATTTGCTAGAAAATAGAAATTTACTAAAAATATATTTTATGAAAATAGTTCAACTTTTAGCCCTGCCAGTACTTGCACTGTTAGTGTTAAGTTCCTGCTCATCAGTTCGTGTTATAGCTGATTATGATCAGAATACGAATTTTAATGAATATAAAACCTATGCCTTTTACAAAACAGGTATCGACAGAGCACAAATATCCGATTTAGACAAAAAAAGAATTCTCTATGCTATAGAAATTGAAATGTCTAATAGAGGATTTTTAAAATCCGCGAATCCAGATATTTTGGTAAGTATTTTTACCAAAGAAAGCGAGCAAGTTGATGTCTTCAATAATAACTTCGGTTGGGGTTGGGGCGGAATGGGTATGGGCATGGGCTGGGGAGGCTTAGGTTGGGGCGGAATGGGCTGGGGTATGAACCCCTGGATGTGGGGAGGCGGTCTTGGTGGCTGGGGTGGAAGCCAAATCAGCACCAGAACAGAAGGCTCTTTATATATTGACTTAATTGACACAAAAGATAAGCAATTGGTTTGGCAAGGAAAAGGCGTAGGTAATTTAAACAACACTAATAATATAGCAAAGAAAGAGGCACGAATTAAAAAGTTTGTCGCTGAAATTCTTGAGGCTTATCCGCCACTAGTGGCGAAATAAAATAGAATACTAAAACCGCTGATGAGCGGTTTTTTTTATAAATACAGCTTTAATACTTAGAAACTAATTTTATTACAAGTTGCATTTTGTATCTTTAAAACGGCAAAAAAATATAAAACATGTCTTACGAAAGCAATCCTATATTAGATAAACTTCCAAAGCATTTAAAACAGTTTATTAAACCCCAAGATTATAGTGATTATACCGCTATAAATCAGGCTGTTTGGCGCTATGTGATGCGAAAAAATGTAGATTATTTAAGCAGAGTTGCACATAATTCTTATTTAGATGGACTTAAAAAGACGGGGATTTTAATTGATAATATTCCTAATATGTATGGGATGAATCGTATTTTACAGGAGATCGGTTGGGCTGCCGTTGCGGTTGATGGTTTTATTCCACCATCTGCTTTTATGGAATTTCAAGCTTATAATATTTTGGTGATTGCCTCTGATATTCGTCAGTTAGAACATATTGAATATACTCCTGCGCCTGACATTATTCACGAAGGTGCTGGTCATGCGCCCATTATTGCCAATCCTGAATATGCCGAATATTTAAGACGCTTTGGTGAGATTGGCTGTAAAGCGATTTCTAGTGCCAAAGATTACGAATTATATGAAGCGGTGAGACATCTTTCCATTATTAAAGAAGCGCACGGAACTCCCCAAGATAAAATTGATAAGGCTGAAAAGCATATTGAATATTTACAAGCGAACATGGGTGAACCTAGTGAAATTGCATTTATTCGTAACTTACATTGGTGGACTGTTGAATATGGTTTGATAGGCACTATAGAACAGCCGAAAATATACGGTGCAGGTTTGCTTTCTTCGATTGGGGAAAGTGCCTTGTGTATGACAGATGAAGTGAAAAAAATTCCGTATTCTATTGAAGCAGCTCATACTTCTTTTGATATTACAAAACCACAACCTCAACTCTTCGTAACGCCAGACTTTGCTTATTTGAGTCAGGTTTTAGAGGAATTTGCCAATACTATGGCGCTGAGAAAAGGTGGTTTAAAGGGCATTAAAAAATTGATCAACTCCAAAGAATTAGGGACTATTGAACTGAGTACTGGACTGCAAATTTCTGGGAATTTTGAGAGTGTTATCGAATTTGAAAATAAACCTGTTTACTTTCAAACTCAAGAAAAAACAGCCTTATCTTATCGAGAAAAAGAACTAGTGGGTCACAGTACAAAACATCATGCCAAAGGATTTGGTTCGCCAATTGGTAAATTGAAAGGGATTAATATCGCCATAGAAGCAATGAGTCCTAGAGATTTAAAAGCATATAATATTTTTGAAGGACAAACCATTAGACTAGATTTTGAAGGTGGAATAAAAGTAGAAGGTAAAATTATTACGGGCACCCGAAATTTACGTGGGGAAATTATCTTAATTACTTTTGATGATTGTACCGTTACCTATGCAGATAAAATATTGTTTGAGCCCAAATTTGGATTTTACCACATGGCTGTTGGGGAACATATTGTTTCTGCTTTTAATGGACCTGCAGATTTAACAAGTTTCGATTTGATCACGCATAAAATAACGGATACCACTATAAAGCCCGTAAAAAATGAAAAAAGCAGCCAACTTGAGTTGTATTACCAGCAAATAAGAGATTTTCGCGAAGGTAAAAATACCACGATTTCAAGAAATAAAGTTTTTCAGGAAATAAAAAATAACTATCCTGATGATTGGTTACTTTCTATGGAATTGTATGAATTGGCAAAAGAAAAAAATGACATTGACTTCTCAGAAGATATTGTTGACCATCTAGAAAAAGTAAAACTGGCCAATCCAAAACTCGGTAGTTTGATCGATGATGGATTTGAACTGGTGAATCAAACTTTCCATTCGTTACGTTTTTAACCGACTCAGTATCACTCCCCTCAAAACCAATAAACCGAAAATTTCTAGAAACCTCTCTATCATTGTTTGAGGTAACCTTCATGCCTCCTATTCTACCATCCGAAAAGTTAGCACCCTATCTTCAATTTATATTAAAATATAAAGCCGAACTCCAAACATTACTGCCATTAAAATTTGAGCTATAGGTGCCGAGTTCGCCATAGGTCGCAATTTTTTCCACTATAATCTGTGCATTTGAATTAGAGCCTTCAACCATTAATGTAGTGCTTTCAGAAACACTTTTAAGAGCATAAATAAAATTGCTCCAGGTTCTTGAAACAAATGTAATGGGTCCTCTGTCCGCTGCCATAAAACCAAAAGAGTTCCCTTTACTCATCCACTGTGCAACTCAGTAAAAAAAAGCTAGTAATTATGGCAAAGAAGAATGGGTTCTATTTTTTTGGCTATAATTTTAATATTTCAATATTTATCAGGTTATCTCTATTTATGCCTAAGCATAACTTTCGCGTAAATAAGGAACTATTAAATGTATTAATTTTTAGTAAAAAAAGCTTCAAGTTATTGCACAGAGAGTAATCTATTACAAGTCAAAATTCTAAAAAAGGAAGCTGTTTTTTTAAATATTCCATGCGAACCTCTAGGTTTTTTAAAAACTTTTGATGCGCCCCTGAATCAGGATTAAAGGCTTTATGCTGTAAGCCTTTTTGGATTGCATCAATCTCGAGCATTGCGTTTTGAGCTTCCTCAGAAATCCAAACTTGTTTAAACTTATCCCAGATATAGTCAATAGCCACGATACTCGGATGGATCATATCTGCTGCATAAAAACGATAGTCGCGAAGTTCATCCATCATGATTTCGTAGCTTGGGAATAGCTCCCTAGCCCAGTTCTCCCTGAGACCTTCTCCAATAATAAGACTAGGCTCAGCAGTAGAAGAGGGGGAATTTAAAATCTGTTGTAAAGCTGCGATTAAATGGGCTTTACTTACTTGGTTTTCTGTAAAACCGTCTTTTATGTGGCGGACTGGGGAAATGGTAAAAATAAATTGTGCTTTGCTATTTAACGAACAAATTAATTCAATAATAATAGTCAGACTTTTTTCTATTCGCTCTATAGATAAAAGTTTTTTTGTAAATGCTTTTTGAGGTACTTTATGGCAATTGGCTACTATTTGTGTGGACTGAATTGATTGATATACCCAAGCCGTGCCTAAAGTTATGATGATATGTGAAGCTTGCTTAATTTGATGTAAAGTATTTTCTAAACCTTCATTTAGATTTTGAAGTAGTTGTTCTTTTGAGCTTGATGATAGTTTTGAATGGGCATCAAAACAATGCCAACGTTCGTTTGAAAAGAAAATATCATCATCAACATACTTTTTTTGATGCACCGCTCTAAAAATTAAATTTTCAATCGCCAAAGGATGAAATAAAATACCAAACGGATTCTGAACTGTTTGAAACTTAAAATAACTAAGTTTATCACCCATATTCTCCACAAAACAAGAACCCAACAAAAGCAACTGACTGTTATAGTCAATTTGATTTTTTGCTTTTATTAAAGGTATTTCTGTTTGAAATTTCATGGTTAAAAAGCCCCCTAACCTCCTATTTTTAAAATTCGCTCAGCAAAAGTGAGGAAATTTAAAATTTTCATGGAGATCCGTTGTTGTTAATTTTTATATTTATTTGAAATCTTGCAATTATCATTTTAACTACGCTCTTTATAAACGCTGTCTAAATTTACGCTTGAGCTTAAATTTTTGATTTTTTTTCTTTGTAACTCTAATTCCGTTTTTTATTACTTCAAAAAAGCCTTCGCCTTCTCTAAAGCCTCTGCAATGCCACTCGCGTTTTTGCCACCTGCGGTTGCAAAAAATGGTTGACCGCCACCGCCCCCTTGAATATATTTGCCCAATTCTTTCACTACGGTAATCGCATTTAGGTTTTTGTTGGCCACCAATTCTTTTGAAATATAGCAAGACAACAATACTTTTCCTTCATTTTCAGCGGCTAATAATAAAAACAAATTGTCTTTATTATTTCCAATTTCGAAAGATAAATCTTTAATGCCTGCGGCATCTAAATCTACTTTTTTAGCTAAAAAGTCAATCTCATTTATGGTTTGTATTGCTGAAAGTAAATCACCTTTTAGATTTTTTGCCTTATCTCTTTGTAAACTTTCAATCTCTTTTTTGAGTTTTGAATTCTCATCTTGCAAGGCTGTAATGTTCTTTACAGGATCACTGGCATTGTTCAATACTTCTTTTACTTCTGTTAAGGTTCTGTTGTTTTCAAAATAGAATTCTTTTGCAGCATTAGCGGTAATGGCTTCAATTCTACGAATACCAGAAGCTACAGCACCTTCCGATTTTATTTTAAAATGCCAAATATCTCCTGTATTTTTTACGTGGGTTCCGCCGCAAAGTTCCATAGATTTTCCAAAACGGATGGTACGTACCGCATCGCCATACTTTTCTCCGAATAAAGCCATAGCGCCTTCGTCAATAGCTTGCTGCATAGGCACATTTCTATTTTCTTGTAAAGGCAAATTACCCTCTATTCTTGCATTGACAAAGTTTTCCACTTCGCGCAATTGTTCTGTTGTTACCTTAGAAAAGTGCGAAAAATCAAAACGCAAATATTTTGAGTGCACCGCAGAGCCTTTTTGCGCTACATGGGTTCCTAGAATTTCGCGTAAGGCTTGGTGTAATAAATGTGTGGCTGAATGGTTAGCTTCGGTTCTATGGCGTTGTTTTTCATCGACTACTGCCTTAAAGGTTTCTTGGGTATTTTTTGGTAAATTTTCTGTAAAATGAATAATCTCATTATTCTCTTTTTTAGTATCAATAATATATATGACATCGCCATTACTTGACTCTAAATAACCTTTATCGCCAACCTGACCACCACCTTCAGGATAAAAAGGAGTTAAATTGAAAACCAATTGATATTGCTCTCCATCTTTTTTTGAAGTCACTTTTCTATATTTCACCAACTTTACATTGGTTTTTAAAAAATCGTAGCCCACAAACTCTTGTTCTAGGTCTTTTGAAAGTACAGTCCAATCTTCTTTTGATATTTCAGATGCTGAACGTGAACGATTTTTTTGCTCTTGCATGGCCACATCAAAACCTTTTTCATCTAAGGAAAACCCTCTTTCTTGTAAAATTAAGGCAGTTAAATCTATGGGGAAACCATAAGTATCATACAATTCAAAGGCTTTTCTACCGTCTATTTCCTCGCTTTTTGCATTTGTTATCATTGTATCAAGCAAAACCAAACCTTGATCTAGTGTTTTTAAGAAAGAATGTTCTTCTTCTTTAATCACATTTATAATCAGCTCTTTTTGACTTTTCAATTCTGGAAAAGATTTGCCCATGGTATCGCTCAAGGTTTTCACCAAGCGATACATAAAAGGTTCTTTAGTATCTAAAAAGGTAAATCCGTAACGAATAGCGCGTCGTAAAATTCTACGAATAACATAACCCGCTCCTGTGTTGCTAGGCAATTGACCGTCTGCGATAGAAAATGATACCGCACGAATATGATCAGCAATTACGCGAATAGCAATATCTGTTTGTTCTGATTTGCCGTATTTGCTATTGGTAATGGTTTCTATTTCTCTAATAATGGGTGTAAAAACATCAGTATCATAGTTAGATTTTACGCCTTGCATTACCATACACAAACGCTCAAAACCCATACCTGTATCTACATGCTTGGCAGGAAGCGATTCTAACTGTCCATTTGCTTTACGATTGTATTGCATGAAGACTAAATTCCATATTTCTACCACTTGCGGATGGTCATTATTTACCAAAGAAGCTCCAGGAATTTTTGCTTTTTCTTCGTCGGAACGTATATCCACATGAATTTCTGAACAAGGCCCACAAGGCCCCTGATCTCCCATTTCCCAAAAATTATCTTTTTTATTCCCGAATAAAATTCGTGCTTCGGGAATACTTTTTTTCCAAAGTTGTAAGGCTTCTGTATCTTGAGCTAAATGATCAGCATCGTTACTGCCTTCAAAAACGGTTACGTATAAACTGTTTTTATCAATCTTACAAACTTCGGTTAAAAACTCCCACGCCCATTCAATGGCTTCCTTTTTAAAATAATCACCAAAACTCCAGTTCCCCAGCATTTCGAACATGGTATGATGATAGGTGTCTTTACCCACTTCTTCTAAATCGTTGTGCTTTCCGCTAACCCGCAAACACTTTTGGGTGTCGGCAATTCTAAGATATTTAGGTTCTGTATTGCCCAAGAAGAACTCCTTAAACTGGTTCATTCCTGAATTGGTAAATAACAGGGTTGGGTCATCTTTAATCACCATAGGTGCCGATGCCACAATTTTATGGTCTTTATCTTTGAAAAATTCTAAAAATTTTAATCGTATCTCTTCAGAGTTCATGGATATTTTTTTAATTCTGTTAACAGTAATTAATCACCGTTATTGTAACAATTTCCTTTATTTTTCGTCTAACATTTACATCTAACTAAGATCAAAAACATAAGCTTTTGATAAAATTAAGAGAATGTGTAAAACAATTTTTATATTTGTTTGTCATCATATTATTAAAGCACAAAAATAGAATAAAATCCATTTATGTCTAAAGTAAAATATTTTTACGATCCAGATACGCTTTCCTATAGAAAAATAGAAGCTAAAAAGTCTAGAAAATACAGAAATATAAGTCTGTTTTTGCTGGGTTCTTTTCTTTTTGGTTTATTAGGCTTAACGGTTTTACTAAATACTAATTTTATCAATACGCCTAAAGAACTCTCTTTACAGCGCGAAGCTCGGAACTACGAACTACAATTTGATCTGCTAAATAAAAAAATGGAGCAAGTGGAGTATGTTTTGGCTAATATAGAAGATAGAGATAACAATATTTATCGCTTATACTTTGAGGCTAATCCTATTCCTGATGAGCAAAGAAACGCTGGTTTTGGCGGTGTTAACCGTTATAAATCTTTAGAAGGTTTTAATAATTCGGAAATGATTTCGGCAACGACCAAACGCATGGATATTATTCAAAAGCAAATGGTAGTGCAATCAAAATCACTAGACGAAATCACCAAATTAGCGGCGGAAAAAGAAAGGCTTTTAGCTGCGATACCGGCAATACAGCCCATCAGTAATGGGGATGTTACCCGAATGGCTTCTGGTTATGGTTGGCGCTCGGATCCATTTACAAAAGCCAGAAAAATGCACTTTGGTATGGATTTTACAGCCCCAAAAGGCACTCCTGTTTATGCCACGGGCGATGGCACAGTAACGAGAGCCGACAGTAAATCTGCTGGTTACGGAAATCATATCCGAATAGATCACGGGTTTGGGTATATAAGCCTATATGGACATTTGAGCAAGTACAACGTTACTTCGGGCAGAAGAGTTAAAAGAGGCGATTTAATTGGCTTTGTAGGCAGCACAGGACGTTCTGAAGCGCCGCACTTGCATTATGAGATTTTTAAAGACGACCAACGTATTAATCCTATTAACTTCTACTATGGAAGCTTAACCGCAGAAGAATTTGAAGATATGTTAAAAACTGCTTCTCAAGAAAACCAATCATTAGATTAATGCACATAGAACTTCCTGAAAAAAGATATTACGCTATCGGCGAACTTGCGAAGGCATTCGACGTAAATACATCATTAATTAGATTCTGGGAAAAAGAATTTGATGTGCTGCAACCAAAAAAAAATGCGAAAGGCAATCGTAAATTTACACCTGATGATGTAAAAAATCTACAATTGATTTTTCATTTGGTAAAAGAAAGGGGCTTTACATTAGAAGGTGCAAAAACACATTTAAAAGAAAATAAAAATCAAACGCTCTCTAATTTTGATATTATTCAGAAACTACAAAGCGTAAGGGCAGAACTTGTTAAAATAAAAAATCAATTATAAATCTAACCAAAAATAGGTAATCATGGCAAAAGGCTTAATAGGACTCATTGTTGTTATTGTTCTTGCAGTAATTTTAGGAATGTGGTATGTAAATACCAATAATGTATTGGTTGATATGAAAGGCCAAGCTACCAAGCAATGGGCAAACGTAGAAAGCTCTTATCAAAGACGAAGCGATTTGATAGGCAACTTAGTAAAAACGGTACAAGGTGCTGCTGATTTTGAAAGAGGTACGCTTACCGATGTTATTGAGGCGCGCGCCAAAGCCACATCAACTACTATTGATGCCAATAATTTAACTCCCGAAAAGATGGCCGCTTTTCAGGAAGCACAAACGGGTTTAACAGGTGCATTGAGTAAATTAATGGTCGTGGTAGAGCGCTATCCAGAACTAAAAGCCAATCAAAACTTTTTAGATTTACAATCGCAGTTAGAGGGTACTGAAAACAGAATTAACGTAGAACGAAATAGATTTAACGATTTAGCGGGAGAATATAATATTAAAATAGCACAAATACCCACTAACTTCATTGCAGGCATCGCTAATTTTGATGCTATGTCTTTATTTTCTTCCAATGCTGGTGCTGAGAATGCCCCTGATGTGGATTTTAATTTTGAATAGAAAATATTGTACAAGTATTAGTTAAAAATAATTGGGCAAAACTTTTATTAAATAATTTTAGAACCAACTCTGAAAGCTGAATTTTTTGTTTTGATTCACTAAAAAATGATATAAAATCATTTTTGACCTGTCCAAAAGCATTGCGCTGATTTTACTAAGGTGAGCGATATTTTAAGAATCTCTCGAAGTATAATATTCGAAAAAACGTTTTAAGTACATAAAAATATGTCTAATGTAGCAAAATTTTTAACAGCCGAAGAAGAACAAGAAATTGTTCAAGCCATTATTGAAGCTGAAAAAAATACTTCGGGTGAAATAAGGGTGCATATTGAAAAGCATAGTGATGTTGAGCCCTATGCACGTGCTCAAGAATTATTTCATATCCTTAAAATGGACAATACCAAAGATGAAAATGGAGTGCTTATTTATGTGGCTGTAAGCGATAAAAAATTTGTTATCTGTGGCGATAAAGGTATAGATAAAGTAGTGCCTATAGATTTTTGGGCGACCACAAAAGATGCCATTCAGACTCATTTTAAAAAGGGTGCATTTAAAACGGGAATTGTCGAAGGGATTTTAAAAGCAGGGCAAGAACTCGAGAAACATTTTCCGTGGCAACATAACGATACAAACGAATTAAAAAATGAAGTTTCTAAAAGTTAGCCTATTTTATTTGTTTTTAAGCCTTTGCGCACTTGGCTTTGGTCAATTTGAAGTTCCAGCAAAGCCTAGCGAACAATTAGGAGTTTATGACTATATAGACTTACTTACCCCTGCACAAGAAAGCAATTTAGTTCAAAAATTAAAGCGTTATGCCGATAGCACCTCAACCCAAATTGTAGTTGCAATTATTAGCAGTACCAAAGGCGAAGATATTAATTACCTTGGGGCGCAATGGGGACAAAAATGGGGTATTGGGCAAAGTGCTACCGATAACGGAATTTTGATGCTCTTAGCCAAGGACGATCGAAAAATTGCCATCAATACAGGTTACGGCGTGGAAGGCTCTTTAACAGATGCGATGAGCAAACGCGTTATTGAACAAGTCATTATTCCAGAATTTAAATCAGGCGATTACTACGCCGGGTTAGACCGTGGCGCCGAAGCTATCTTTGGGGTTTTAAATGGAGAATTTAAAGAAACTCGGACTTTCAAAAACAAAAACAGCTTTCCGTTTAAAGGCCTTTTTCCTTTTATTATTTTTATAGTGATGCTCATTATTTTCTCCAATATAAAACGAAACAATGGTGGCGGCAATGACAAAAACAAATCTGGCGGTTTTAGTGTTTGGGATGCCATTATCCTAAGCAATATTGGTCGTGGTGGTCGCAGCTCCGGTGGAGGCTTCGGCGGCGGTGGCGGATTTGGCGGTGGTTTTGGTGGTGGTGGCTTCGGAGGCGGTGGTGCCTCTGGGGGGTGGTAATTAAGCCCCTAATCCTCAAAGGAGTATAGAATGGTTTTTCGTTTGAATTTGAACTTAAACTTGCACTTGTTTCAGTTAGTAGTCAAAAACTAAATTTCGTATTTCCAATTTCGTATTTTAAGCTCAATACTATAAATCAGGAATAGCGGTAGTCCTTAGTCACAACCATCGAGCAACCTAAAACTTTTTCTATGGTACTTTGTAATCCCATATTTTCGGATAGCTTCTCTGTGTTCTTTAGTAGGGTAGCCTTTGTTTTGCTTCCAATTGTACATCGGGTACTCTAAATGTAAGGTATTCATTAATTCATCTCTATGTGTTTTCGCTAAAATAGATGCGGCTGCAATCCGTAAATATTTACTATCTCCTTTAATAATACATTCGTGTGTGAAATTTTTATAGGGTTTAAATTTATTGCCATCTACAATAATATAATGAGCAGGGATTATAATTTGATCAATAGCTTGGTGCATCGCTAAGATTGATGCATTCAAGATATTAATATCATCAATAATTTCGGGTGAAACATGAGCGACACCAAAGGCTAACGCAACTTCTTCAAGAATTGGCTTTAAAAATGCTCTTTTAGCCCCAGAAAGCATTTTGGAATCATTAATTAATAGATTTTCAAACGCTTCAGGTAAAACTATAGCCGCGGCCGTAATAGGTCCAGCAAGGCAACCGCGCCCAGCTTCGTCGGTGCCGATTTCAGTAGCATTAAAATAAATTGCTTTCATCATACTTTTTTATATAGGTTAAAACTAACAATTATTTGAATTTAGAAAAACTTGGTTTAAAATAATATTTAATCATTGGTAAATAATAGTATTTTTATCCAAAAAATAAGTCTTACAGGCATATCAGCACAATTTTAATTAGAAAATATATTAAAAACCTTAATTAACTATAATTATTAATAATTTTAAATATCTTTTTTTAAGATATTAGGTAATAAAAAGTTAAATTTTTGAATAATATTCAAAATGGTTATTTTTTCTTAACAATATCACAATTTATTAGTTTTTTTTAACAAATATCCTATGCGCGCCCAATATTTTTTTATTTATTAACTTATATTTATCATATTTGTACTAGACTAATTCAAAAATTATTTAAATGAAATCAAAATTAACATGGATTTTAACGCCTTTATTGGTGTTATTTATGAGTTTTGCTCTTGCACAAGACAAAACTATTAGTGGTAATGTAACCGACCAATCTGGTCTGCCATTGCCAGGAGTTTCAGTTTTAGTAGCGGGTACTACTACCGGAACCCAAACAGATTTTGACGGTAACTATACTATAAATGCTCGAGAAGGTCAGCGTTTAAGATTTAGTTATATCGGTCAAAAAACAGCAGAAAGGTTAGTAGGTCCTTCCAATACTATTACTGTACAACTGGAAGATGATGCACAAGCCTTAGAAGAAGTAATTGTGACAGGTTTTGGTAACGTATCTAAAACAACGTTTGCGGGATCTGCAAAAATTGTTGCTGGTGAAAACATTTCAAACAAGTCGTTTACCAACGTTTCTCAGGCTTTAGCGGGTGAGGCTGCTGGTGTAACTGTTTTTAATACTTCAGGACAGCCAGGAAGCGTTTCAACCATTAGGATCAGAGGTTTTGGTTCCGTAAACGGAAGTAATGCTCCATTGTACATTGTTGATAACGCACCTTTTGAAGGTAGTTTAAATGATGTCAATCCAAATGATATCGAATCGGTAACAATACTTAAAGATGCTTCTGCTACTTCATTGTATGGTGCAAGAGGCGCAAACGGTGTAATTGTTATTTCTACCAAAAGGGGAACTAAAGGAGCTGAAGACCAACTAAATGTTTCTGTGAAATCTGGAACAAACTTTCAAGGTCTTGGAAGGTATGAAACCATTAGATCTCCAGAAGAGTATATTGGAGTTGCATGGGACGGTACGTATCAAAGAGGTTTGTTGGTGACTCCAGGTAATAATGCAGCTGCAATTAATTATGCAAATGCGAATTTATTTGAAATTCCTGGCAACGCTGGTGTTTCAGATATTTCACCAATTTATAATTTGTGGAATACTACTAATTCTGGAGCCATTGGAGTATCTGAATTAATTGATCCCGCCACGGGAAGGGTTAGGCCTGGTGTAACTAGAAGATATAATCCAGAACAATGGGGCGATTTTGCTTTTCAAAGCTCAAACAGGCTAGAAGCTAATGTGTCTGCATCGAATTCTTTTGAAAATTCCTCTATTTATACGTCAATTGGCTTTATTGATGACGTAGGATATGCTTCGAATACAGATTACCAAAGATTAAATGCACGTATTGCGGGTATCAATCAATTTGGAAAATTTGTAACGATGAATACCTCTTTGAATTATACGCAAAGTGAAACTAATAATAATGGTACTGGTGAATCTTCTTCTTCACAATTTTGGTGGGTAGACAATTTACCTACTATTTATCCATTATTCAGGAGAGATACTGATGGTAATAGAATACCGGATCCTATATACGGCAGCTTTTTGTTTGATTATGGTTTAGAAGACGGTCGGGGTTTTGGATTTGCTACCAATGGGGTGGCAGACTCTCAAATAAATATCAGCCGATCTAAAGCAAATTCAGTTAACTTTAACAACGATATAAAATTTACTTTATATGAAGGGTTAACTTTAGAAAATAATTTTGCGTATCAATATTTTATGAATGATGGTATTCAATTAGATGAGCCTTTTTATAGTCCGGCTAAGGGTAATAATGGTAGAATAAATAGATCTAGATCTGAGACAAAAAACTATACTATTAGAACAGGTCTTAGATACAATAAAACTTTTGAAGATTTTAAACTTAGTGCTTTTGCTTCTCATGTTGCTACCGCTTATGAGTTTAACTATTTGGAAGCTGAACGTACAAAATTGGTAACACCTTTTGGAATAGATATTGCTAATGGTGTTATAAACCAACCTAGTGATGGTTATACAGACAATGAAAGAACAGAGAGTTATATTGCAAACGTTACTACAGAATTTGCAAATAAGTACTTTTTAAACGCCACGTTTAACAGAGATGCGTCGTCAAGATTTTTAAACACCAAATGGGGTAATTTTTACTCTGTAGGTGCTGCGTGGATTGTGAGCAACGAAGATTTCTTGTCTAGTTCAAAGTTCGTGAACTTTTTAAAGCTTAAAGGTAGTTATGGTGTACTTGGTAATTCTGCTGGAATTGGTTTATACCCAGGATATAACAGATATTCCATAAATAACTTAAATGACAACATTTCCTTAGCTTTTGCTTTTAAAGGAAATCCAGACCTTACCTGGGAAAGTTCAAACCAGTTTAATGTCGGTGCAGAATTTGAACTAGGAAATTTTGTAAACGGTACAGTTGAATTTTACAGTAAAAATACAACAGATTTGTTCTTCGACAGACAAGCAGGTCCTTCCGTAGGATATGCAGTTATTAAGGTAAATGATGGAGAATTATTAAACCAAGGTATTGAATTTGATTTAGACTTTAAACTAATTAAAAATGAGAAGTTCAAATTAAATTTTGGGATAAATGGTGCTATGCTCAGAAATGAATTTATAGCCTTGCCTATTGATCCATCAACTGGAGAACAGCAAAAATTTTCTCCAAACGGATCCTTTGCTTACGAAGTAGGTCGTTCATTATACGATCGCTACATGCCGGTGTACGTTGGAGTTAATGCTGATACTGGAGCCGCACAATGGGAGCGTAGTTTTGATGATAAAGACGGAAATGGTGAATTTGGAACTGGTGATGTTATTATCACTTCGTTAACTCAATACCTTAATGATACTCCTGAGGCAAATGTAGTTCAAGATATCACTGAGGCTTATATAGAAGCCACGGATAAATTTGTGAATAAAACGTCAATACCAGATGTTAGTGGTGCGTTCAGATTAAATGCTATCATTGGTAATTTTTCAATAAGCACTTTATTTAATTATCAGTTAGGTGGCTGGGCTTATGACCAGGCTTATGCTAATTTAATGGGTAATAATTTTGCAGGTTTTAATAACTTCCACACAGACATCCAAAACCGTTGGAGAGCTCCTGGGGATATCACAAGTGTCCCACGACAAGATGCTGGAAGGCAAATTCAACAAAATGCACTCTCAACCAGGTTTTTAGAAAAAGCTGATTTTTTAGCGCTGAACAATATTCGATTTGGCTATGCATTGCCAAGAGATGTAGTGTCAAAAATTGGACTTAAAAATTTAGATTTCTTTTTAACGGGTGATAACCTTTGGTTATTGTCAAAAAGAACGGGTTTTAATCCTTCAACATCAATAACAGGAGGGTCAAGTATTTATTCTTATAATCCCTTATCTACAGTTGTATTAGGTATTAACTTAAACTTATAATTATTATGAAAACAATAAAAAAAATTGCATATGCTGTGGTTTTACTATCATTTATGTCATGTAGTAAAGACTTCTTAGAAACGTTTCCAACAGATACTTTATCACAAGAACAGGTGACGGAGGCGGCTGCAATAAATCCTGCAGTGGGAAAGGCTACCTTATTAGGTATTTACGAAAACCTATACCGAAGAGGTAGTGGAGGAACTAGCGCTCAAGAAGATTTTGGGATAACTTCACAGTACATGAATTTAGATATCTTATCTGCGGATATGGCTCATTTAGGCAAGGGTTTCAGTCGTCAAAGAGATATCTCTGAATTGACTGCCACTTTAGATCCAGATAATGGAAATAATTTCAGACCTTGGAGATTTCTTTATAGAGTTGTAAATTTGTCTAATCTTGTTATAGATGGCGCTGGAGGTAATGATGTTGTCCCAGATACAGAAAATGGAAGACATACTATTGGCCAGGCAAAAGCGCTTAGGGGTTACGCATACTTTTTTTTAGCGCATTTATTTGTAAATGATATCTCCGATTTGTCAAAGTCTGTTTTGCCAATTTACGGAAGTGCTAATGATTTGGAGCAACCAAAAAGTAGCTTGCAAGATGTATTTGATTTTGCACTTAAAGATTTATTGGATGCTGAAACGTTATTAGAAGGTTTCGAAAGGAAAGATAAAATTGAAATCAATCAAGATATTGTAAGAGGTTTAATCGCCAAAACTTATGGGGCATTAAACAACTGGCCAAAAACTGAGGAATATGCTAAAAAAGTGGTAGATGCTGGTTATCCAATTATGACTGCAGACGAGGTTGCTTTATTGCCAGGAGAAGTTGGTAACGTTGGTGGTTTTAATGATATCAATAGTATCCCTGGTATCATGTGGGGAATAGACATTACCGCTGCGGGACAAGGATTAGCATCTTTGTTTTCATGGTGGGGCTTTATGGATCAATATAGCTACAGTTATGCAGCGGTAGGAAATGCTAAAGGAATGGATGCAACTTTGATTACGAACCTTAGACCAGATGATATAAGAAGATTTCAGTTTAATGCACAGAGAAGACCATCAGGTAAATTTTACTACAAAGGAGCGCATCTTACTGGGTTTAGAAACTTTTCGGGACCTCAAACTAATATAGATTCTGATTCTCACTATATGAGAGTTGCGGAGTTTTATTTATTGCATGCCGAGGCTGCTGCAGAAAATGGAAATTATGGTATAGCTCGTATAAGTTTAAAAGCATTACTAAGTTTAAGACTTACTAATACGTCTTACATTGATGCACTACCTAATGGAGCTTTAGCCAAAGAAGCTGCATTACAGGCTAGATTAGAGTTATGGGGAGAAGGACAATCATATTTTATTATGAAAAGAAGACGTGAGACTAGAACTAGAGGAGCTAACTGGTTAGACTTTGCTGGACAGTCTTTTAATCATAACGATGAACGTTTAACTTTTGAGATTCCTCAAGCTGAGATTATTGGTAATCCAAATATTAGTACTCAAAACTAGAAACATTTAGTTATATTTTTTAACTATTTAAAACCACTCCTTTTGGAGTGGTTTTTTGTTTACAGACTTTGGTTAAGTAATAAAAACTTTTAGTGTAGCACAAAACATTTAGAATAATAGCTAAACACAACTTATTTTTCGGGCTCTTACTATTACGTGTCCTTTGTACTAAATCAACAATAAAAATTCTTCGACACACGTAAAATGTGATGTATAAGGTTCAGCTAGGGTTATTAAAAAATCGATATTACTTACCACAATAATGCGCTACAAAGAATGAAAAGGTTTTATAACCTTAAATTATAGCAAATAGTATTATCTGTAATATTAATACTAATATGTATTGGTGCTTGTTGAAGGAATATAGTATCTGTAAAAACGTATCAGACTATTCTAGCTCAATTTAAGTAAGCAATATTAAACCATAATACAAATAAAAAATAATCGCCGTAGCATTAAAAGATTTTTAAAAAAATTCTTAAAAAAATCATAAATACTCTTTTTATTACATTCCTTATATTTTAATAATTTTTCGTTCGTTTCAAGATGTAATTAGTAATCGCAATTAGTTAAACTTTCACACTTCGTTAAGCACAAAAAAATTATCTTTGTTTGCGTAAGTCATATTTAATGAGGTATATATTTTTAATTATTCTTTTTCTAAATAGTAATTTATTTTTTGGACAGGAGAACGATTCAATAAATAAAGCTAAAACAGCCGATTTTTTAAGTGCTAAAAGGAAAGACTTTAGTAAAGGTCAAGAGAATTTAAACGGTCAAGAAAATAAAAAAATGCTTATTGATACCTATAAAATCATTTCATTTAATAGAGACACCACTTATGTGGACACTACCTTAAGCATCCAGAAAGACTATAAATTTAACTACCTAAGAAAGGATAATTTTGAGTTGCTCCCATTTGCCAATATGGGTCAACCCTATAACAGTCTTGGGCTTAATTATGAGTCTACCTTTTTTTATCCAAAAATAGGCGCTACTGCAAGGCATTTTAATTATTTGGAGTTTCAAGACATTAAGTATTATAATGTACCAACGCCAATGACAGAAGCTTTGTTCAAAACGACCATGGAAGAAGGGCAGCTTTTAGACATTATGCTGACCTTTAATTTATCAAAAAGGCTAAACTATTCAATCGCCTACAAGGGTTTTAGATCTTTGGGAAAGTATAGAGCAAGCCAGGCAGAGTCAGGTAATTTTGTTACGACTTTAAATTATCAAACCTTAAATAACAGGTATCAGTTAAGAACGCATATTGCCGCTCAAGATTTGGTAAATCAGGAGAATGGAGGTTTATTAAATAAGGAAGAACAATTTGAATCTGCCGATCCTGAGTTTGGAGATCGCTCAAGATTAGATGTAAATTTGACAGATGCGAATAGTAAAATTTTGGGAAAACGGTATTTTTTTGAACAAAGCTATAAACTTCTGCGCAAACAAAAAGACTCAAGCGCTGTGGAAAAAACATCTTTGGCTATTGGACATCTTTTTAATTATGAAACTAAATTTTTTCAATTCAGTCAAGCGGCCAGAAATAATTTTTTTGGTGATGCTTTTGTTACGGCTGGTATAGAAGATAAAGCTCATTTAAAAACATTTTACAACCAATTTAATGCAGAGTTTTATAATGCTACTTTGGGTCGCCTAAAAGCAGCTATAGATATTTATAATTACAACTATTACTTTAATAGTTTATTAATTACGGAAACTGAACGCATACCAAATCAATTACAAGGAGAAGAAATAGCTGTTGCGGCCGATTATGAAAAAAAGATTGGAGGCTTTAGTTTAAAAGGAAATATGGCTTATAATATTTCGGGTGATTTAACAGGAAGCTTGTTTAATGCTGCGGCTGGTTATACCTTAAATGATAAAATTGATGTAAGCGCTTCTATTTTTTCGTCAACCCAAATGCCCGATTTTAATTTTCTGCTTTACCAAAGCGAATATGCTAATTATAATTGGAACAACTCCAGCACTTTTGAAAAAGTGAAGACCAATAGCCTGCAGTTTAACTTAAATTCCACATTTTTTGGTAATGCGTCCGCCAAGCTTACGCGACTAGATAATCTTGCTTACTTTGCAGTAGATCCCGCGCAAAACATTTCGGAAGGTCAAAATGAAAATCAGTTTATTAAACCTTTTCAGGAAACAAGCAGCATTAACTATTTAAAAGTTAAATATCAGAAAGAATTTAAATACCGCGCCTTTGCATTAGAGAATACCTTGATGTATCAGGCCGTGTCTCAAACAAATAATATTTTGAATGTACCTCAATTTACAACCAGAAATACTTTGTATTTTTCCAAGGAGATCTTTAAAAAAGCGATGTTTTTACAAACTGGGGTAACATTCAAATATTTTACATCCTATAATATGAATGCTTATAATCCTTTACTTGGAGAGTTTTATATTCAAAATAATCAAAAATTGGGAGGTTTTCCTATGTTAGATTTCTTTATTAACGCTAAAGTGCTGCAAACCCGTATTTATTTAAAAGCAGAGCATTTTAACTCCTCATTTTCAGCACCTACTTATTACGCAGCCCCTGAGTATCCATACCGAGATTTTATAGTGCGTTTTGGATTAGTTTGGAATTTCTTTTCCTAGTTAATGGCTTTTTTTATGTAATTCTATTTTATTTTTTGATGTATTTATAGGGCTATAATAACAAATTACTTATAAAATAAAAACTTCTCTATTTTTTTTCTTTGTGTAATCCCTTGTATTTAAGGTTTTTGATGTGAGTTTAGGGATTATTTTAAAAAAGAATAAAAAAAAGGTTTGTGGGATTAAAAAGAGGGTGTATATTTGCACCCGCTTACGCAGGGAGACGGATGATGATGGGGTAGGTTAGGAGCTTTTAAATGCTCA
>Ga0209702_10002717_pt1 | contig 29931 bp, 23 predicted proteins | sample FRY01_FD_187210 | JGI IMG/M metagenome (GOLD analysis project Ga0209702, IMG submission 187210) | Freshwater microbial communities from Lake Fryxell liftoff mats and glacier meltwater in Antarctica - FRY-01 (SPAdes) (version 2) | ecosystem: Environmental > Aquatic > Freshwater > Ice > Glacier... | reverse complement strand
CCCGCATTCTCGGCCTTCAGCCGCTCACGTTCGACATCCTTGTCACGCTTCGCTCTCATGCCGGTCTTCTACAAAATATCGCTGTTCAACGCATCACCTCTTTTCGCAGAATGGACGGCTACTCTTGAACTGGCTCTCTGAGAACGGGTTGTCGTCGCTGACAAAAGGGTCGGCAGTGGGACTTGGTCACGCCCAGGGTGGCCAGCAGTTGTGCCACGGCCATAGGATCGCATGGCTGGGCCACGATCGCTGTGGATCGTCAGTTGATCGGTGGGGAATGCCCTTCTTGATGAGTGTTTCACGAATCAACCGCTCGGCGAGATACTGCGATTCACGGTTGCCAGCATCCAGCCCACGACGTAGCGGCTGTAGATGTCGAGGACCACGTAGAGGTTGGAGTAGGTCCACTTGGCCGGGCCCATTAGTTTCGTGATGTCCCACGTCCAGACTTGGTTGGGTGCCGTGGCCAACAGTTGTGGTTTGGCATACGAGGGATGCCGGAGCGTATGCGGGATGACAGTTGGTTGCGGCGCTCGCGGACCGCCTTGTTGGCATGAAGGATCCAACCAAATAGTGCGGATAGAACAGAGATACGTGCCCTGGTCTAGCAGTTTCGCATAGGTTTCAGCCGGAGCTTTATCGGCGAACGGATCGCTGTGGAGAACGTCCAGAACATGTTTTCGTTCTTCCCCACTCAATGCCCGCGGCGATGCCGATAGGGGCGCGCGCGGCTACTGTTCCCACGGAGGGTGAGAGTTCCTCGACAGCGATTGGGGCTGGTTCACGTAGTCGTTTGGCGCCAATTCGATCCCCTACGATCTCGGAAAGTTTTTTTGGACGAAAGAGAATGACCTCTGTCCGACGAAGCTTTTTCTTGAGCTGCGCATTCTCCCGAATGAGCCGTTGGTTTTCAGCAATCGGCGACGCATTCGGGTCAGGCTTCCTTCCCCGACGCTTAGGCGTAAGGCTGGCGATCGCTGCCTCTTCAAGCTGCTTTCGCCACACGCACAAGTTCGACGAGTAGAGGCCTTCGCGACGGAGCAGGGCGCCGAGCTGCCCAGGCTGGGTGAGCCGATCTGCTTCTCGCAGAATGCGGGCCTTGTACTCGGCATTAAACCGCCGCCGCACAGGCTTCTTCGGCACCGCGGGATCTGGCCGCTTGTGACCGTTGCCGGCCGCCCCTGCGGCGGCCGCGGTGGTGGGCGGAACTCCAGTCGGGCCAGGCCGTCCTTCCGTAACGCTATTTCCCGTTATGGAGCCTTCTACCAGAGCCGAAATGCACACCAGTTCTGCTAAAAAAGCAGCTTTTTCGATGCTTCACTTATGACGCTGTACCAAAACAACGTCGGGCTGACGAGGATTTTAGTCGCTATTCCAGAATCGTTTGCTTGGCGACCTGGCTTTGGGAAGTGATGTCACATATCAGCACCGGCATCGCGAGAGTGATGTTCACGGTGAACAGGCAGACGATGGTTCTTTTGCACGGTTTTCAGAAGAAGTCCCGGCGTACGCCCCAGGCCGACCTATTGACGGCGAAACGAGTCACTGCTCATCAGATTGCCACGAAGATGAAGCGCCGCCGGCTCAAGGTGGAGTTGCGTTGACGGTCGCCGGGCCTGGTCCATCAATTCTCTTCTTTGCTCTCTGACCTGCTCCCCAGCCCTTGCAGCCCTTCCCAAAACAAAAGGTCCGAATAAAAGGATTCTTCCAGAGAGTACCCACCAACCGCTGGCTGGTTTTCAAGCGCCGAATGACAATGAGACCACTGGCCTGGACTTCCTCAAGTGCTTTGACTACTGCGGGCGTGTTTTGCCTGATGCGTGGCCATGACGTGGTCATCAGCAATACGATGCCGAGCCGGATTCGTTCCAACTCCTGCTGGTGTCGGAGATTCTGGTCCGTCGAGATCAGGATTTCGTAACCGTTGAGGATGGAAACGGCGAGGACGTCGCCGTTGGTAGGGCGGTCCCAGCCTTTCTCAAACACCGTATGGACTTCGTGGCCGTCAAGAAACCGACGGAGCGGGGTCGGCGTTCTCTGGTCGAAGAGAATCTTCATGCGGAGGCTTGGAGTTCAAGGCTGGCTGCAGCGAACTCAAGCACGGCTTCGACACGTTCCCGAGTCACACCCGGAAACCATTCGACGAACTCATCGACCGTCGCACCGTCTTCGAGGTTTTCAAAAAGGGCTCGTACGGGCACCCTGGTGTTCGTGAACATCCATGCCCAGGGCTTACGCATCGTTTTTGCGGTAGCGAGGACTTTGAGGAGGTAGTTGGCATCGAGGGCGCAGACCATGCGTTTGCATTGAGCGCCGCGTTTTAATGTTGTCTCTTGGCGGAGAAGGCTGACGACAGGGCGGCGAACGGCGGCGAGGTTGGCGGAGCCATGTCGGTCTTGTTGGCGGGCGGCGTCTTCGCGGAACGTCACGTCGAGCACCCAATGCAGTCCGTTCTCGATTCCCCAATGTTTGCGAATGGCCTGACCGAGTGGCTTGGCACGTGGCCCCAGGTCGCTGATAAACAGCCGCGTTTCCCACGTTTCCTTCTCGTCTTTGATCCCGCACGACGTGGCGATCACCAGCGTCCGCAGGTCACGCCATTTCTTTCGCTGTGGATGGTCGCGGGGAATATCGAGCACCTCATAGGTTCGTTCGGTCGTGCGGCCGTGGGCGGTCTCCCGTGTCAGATGCGTGTCGTGTTTCACGTCGACGAAGTCGCTGTTCATGGCGTCCTCATAAACTGGGTGGAGGTCGGCGTACAGCGTGGGTTGGTTGTCTTTGACTGCGAGCACGTCATGTCCCTTCTGATCGCGAATATCCGCCACAATCTTCGTCTGGCAGCCCATCGCGTCGATCGTGACCGTGGAACCCTTGAGGTTCAGCAGCAGGAGCAATTCCGGAATGACCGTGATCTCGTTGGACTTCTCCGCACAGGCGACTTGACCGAGCGTCAGGCCGTTCTCGCTGGCCCACGCGGTGACCAGATGCAATGCGCAATGCCTTGAGTCCCGACTTCTTGCCGAACGTTCGCCGCAAACTGCGTCCGATTGAGCAACCCAAACACCCGCCCAAACGTGTCATGCGAAGGGGCTCCGCCGGGTAACTCCAAAAAGGTTTTCAACCAGTCGAGCTTCACCTTGGCGAACATCGCTATGTCGCACCAATCATCCGCGCCGCAGGCGACTGCCAAGACAGAAATCGCCAACAGATCCAACCGCAAATGATCGCAAGACTTCTGGTGGCGTGGATCTGGGAGGTCCATAAAACATTCATTCAAACCTTCTACAAACCTCTGTGCGCCCCCATCCCATCCATGGCCACTTCTTCGGCAAGCACACGTGCGAGGATCGCAGCCATCCTGACTACCCTTCAAGAACCTCACGCCAAGCGGAAAATGACACCACTCCAGGACTTCCGGAGCCAATTCGATGCGTAGACCCTGTTCAGTTACGCTACTTATTGGCCGCACGATCCTAAGTCGTGGCAAATGTCGCAGGAAGTTCTGTCAACTGATTGGACTGCGCAATATGCTTCACTCAGATTATCATTTCGTCGCAGGGATTGTTCATATTCATCTCAGAAAAGATTCCATATGAGTTGGGGACAGCAGTGGGCACCGTATGTGTCAGTCAGTCAGAAACTCAGTCAGGCTACCCGCCGTGCGGCTCAGATCGCGAAGAAGCAAAAACGCGAACCGCAACCCGTTAAGATCAAGGGACGCACCATCGCAGCGACGTTCTGGGGCAAGGCATGGTGTGACAACCTGACTGCCTATCAGGATTTTTCAAACCGCCTGCCGCGTGGGGCGACCTATGTTCGCAACGGTTCGGTGGTCGATTTAATCATCACGCCGAAAAAGATCGAAGCGATCGTTGCAGGCTCAGAACCGTACACGGTGAAGATCGATATCACATCGCTGGATTCTAAGCGATGGAAAGCGATCCGTTCCGAATGCAGCAAGTCGATCGAATCGTTGCTTGATCTTCTTTCGGGCAAGCTGTCCGATGGCGTGATGAAACGTCTGACCGATCAAAAGACAGGACTTTTTCCGTCACCGAAGGAAATCCGCATGTCGTGCAGTTGTCCGGATTATTCCTCATGCTGTAAACATCTGGCAGCGGTGATGTACAGCATTGGTTCACGACTCGACAGTCAGCCGGAGTTGTTGTTCCTGCTGCGCGGCGTCGATCATCAGGAGCTGGTGTCCCAGGCGATTGCCGCCGGGAATCTGGATCGTGAACTTGTCAGTGGCGAGGGCGGTGGGCTGAATTTGCGGGATCTGGGAGCGATCTTCGGAATCGAACTGGACAGCAGCATGATTGCAGCATCGAAGTCAGAAAAACGGACGAAGACGAAACGCCGCGTATCGAAGAAGACTATCGAGTCCGCGTCGGCTGCAGCCGTTGTTGTCGATCCGCCGAAGCCGAAGATGTCCCGGTTCAGGGCAACGATTGCGAAGGCCACGATCACGAAAGCCGTTGCGGCCTCAAAGGCAAAGGTGACAAAAACGAAGAGTCGAACCAAAGCAGGCTCGAAAACTGGCCGCGCCAAATCCAGCAATGCTAAAAGGACTACAAAAACAGCGAAAAAGAAGACGGCTACGCACAAGCGTCAGGTGCGGCAATAACAGATGAAAACGCATCGTTGATACTGTCCTGCGAATCTCTTTGTCCGACGTTCGGTATTCGTCATTCCTTACTATTCAGGAGCCCCCGTCATGAGTCACATGCAATCCGACCGACATCAGTTTCTGCACATGAGTGGGTGCCACCGCAATCGTCGGGACTTCTGAGATTCTCGCGACTCAAGATGCTATTGCTGGGGACGCTGCTATGACCGCCCAACTGCCGATCATCGATACTCATCAATCACTCGCTGAATGCCTTTCACCAAACCCTGGCCGTGAATGGAGTGGCCTTCGTCGACGGGATGGTGTTTGGCACGCGGCTACCGTCTTCTGAACCGGCTCACCGAAGATCAGGACCCCAACTCAGGCCAGTGGCCGGTTCAAATCCGGCTACTGCGCCGACCGGGAATCGCCTGACGAAACAGGCCGCAGTGGCCGCCGCTACCACCGATCCGACCGCTACTGCCCGATCCCCAGCCCTTGCCAAAAGGTCCGAATAAGAGGATTCTTCCAGCGAGTACCCACCATCCGGTGGCTGGTTTTCAAGCGCCGAATGACAAACCGGTGATCGAATCAGGCGTCCGGTCTCAAAAGGGAGCAGCAAAGTCGGTAAAAGCGATTTGTCGGATGAAATCGCACAAACTGTGTGAAAGATATTCGCCAATTGCGGTTAGAGTACCAACTTGACAGTGGCGAGGTGATGCTTCGGAGTAGGCGGAGTCATGGCAAATCTTTCTGGCCAACGAATCGTAATTGCTGGCGGCAGCGGGTTCCTGGGACTGTCGATGGCGGAGCAGTTCGCTTGTGCGGGCGCAGATGTGAAGATTTTGTCGCGGTCTAAACCGAAGGCGGACGGCCGTTGGTCGCATCACTTCTGGGACGGTCGAACGCCAGGTGATTGGACGGCGGTGCTCGATGGGGCAGATGCAGTTGTGAATTTGGCTGGGCGAACCGTGAACTGCATCAAAACGCCCGATCATTGCGACGAGATTCTGCGATCACGAGTCGAGTCGACGCGAGTGCTCGGCCATGCGATGCGTGCAATGAACTCGCCGCCACCCGTTTGGGTTCAGATGAGTACGACTCACATCTACGGTGATCCACCGTCGGCCGTTTGTGATGAGGATAGTGCGGAGGGGATCGGGCTTGCGCCCACGATTGGCCGAGCGTGGGAAGCTGCTTTTGCGGAGAGCAAATTACCAGATCAGCGCGGCGTGATAATGCGAACCAGCTTTGTCACCGGTCGCGATCGCGGATCTGGTGGCGGCGCTCTGGCGACACTTGGCCTGCTCGCACGATTTGGACTGGGCGGCCGAGTTGGCAGTGGTCGGCAAGGTATGTCGTGGATTCACGAAACCGATCTTAGCAATTTGTTTGCCAAAGCGATTACCGACGATTCAATGTCGGGCATCTACATCGCCTCTGCACCGAAACCAGTTTCGCAAGTCGAGTTTATGCGAATACTTCGCAAAGTCATCAAGATGCCGATCGGCCTACCTGCCTTCGAGTGGATGGTCCGCATTGGAGCACCGCTGATTTTTCGCACAGATCCAGAACTTGCTCTTTACGGTCGCTATGTCGTATCGAAACGACTGGCGAATGAAGGCTTTGCGTTTCAGTTCCCGCAGCTTGAGGCGGCATTGAGAGATTTGTATGACCGTGACAACTGATCGCACATGACCGCAGCAGAAGTATCCCTGGGTGATTCGGATGACCTGATTCTAGTTATTGCTCGCTCACTGGCCAAAAAGGATAGCCAGGTCAACGGCACTTCCACAACAGTCGGGCGACCGATGAGCGTCACGCAGGCTGTGCGGTGGACCCGATAGCCGCCCCAGTTCGCCCGGAACGCTCGCGAAACCCGCCGCCTAACCGGTCGCCAAATGACCGTTTTTAACCCCCGCAGACGCCCTCCGACTCCTGCCATCATTCGGCACTCTGTCCGATTATTCACAAGCTATCTCACAAGCTGCGAATGTCGATCACGGGGAGTTCGTCGGGTGAGACTTGGACGATGTCCCGATCGTCGTGAGACTCTGGACGAGTTCGGCCCCGTCGGTGGGCGGGCCGCGGGCTTTACGGACTGGAGAGAGCGGCGATGGCTCGAGCGGTTCGCCCAAGTGCGTGAGGATCTTGCTCATTGGCCAGGATTCGATGATGAAGGCGATGAGCCGGATGTCGCCTCTAGCGGTGAGAACTTTTCGCTGTACACCAACGCGAACTTCGTCAACATCACGGCTGTCCCCGAGCCGAGCACCATCGCCATGCTCGTATCTGCCGCCGCCATCGGCTTCTGTCTGCTCCGTCGCAAGCGGGCGTGAACGGCAATCACGCGGCGCAGGCCATCCATGGCCCCGTCGCCTCCTTCTTGAAAAGCTCGTAGCGCCAGCGAGGGAGGGTTGGCGTGCTGCATTGTTGAACGCCACCGCCATCAACTGGCCTCTGCACTCCGCCATATTGTGGCGATGGTTTTCTATCCCGCCCCCCGTCGCTCGCGCTCCGGGCTTCCTATAGACGGGGAACGCAGCGCCGTTCATGATCGGTACCGCGTGCGTCACCCGTCTTGCCCTGCCGTTCCACGTGCGACGCACACGGTCGTAGATCGCATCCTGCAACGGAAGGTAGCCGCATGACACCCAAAGCCCGATCCATCGTGGACCAGCTTCGCCACGCCATCAAGAATAGTGGTGAGACTCAGTATGCCCTCGCCCAGGCCCGGCATCAGCCTCGTCGGTCTTGAACCGCTTCGTCAACGACGAACGTGGCATCAGTTTGGAGGCTGCCGCGAAGCTGTCTGCTTATCTTGACCTCGACCTGGCTCCCCGACGTTGACGGGGGTGGTGGGTCAAATCCGCGACGGTACACCGGGCCACCACACCCCCATCGCGACTACCCATTCACACACGCGAGGAGGTGTTTTTTTGACTGGCCGACGCGGTGTGCGGTATTCAGCGGCAGTGGGATCGATAACGTTGCACGGCTGGTTGCCGATGTAGCGGTTCAGGGTTTGCATCACCAGCTTCGTAGCCGATGGGATCTTGGTTGATCCAGCGGCCAACGGTTGGATCGTAGTGCCGCGCCTGGCTGTATTGCAGGCCCGCTTCAACGTCGAGTTCATCGCCGTGGTACAGGAAGCGGTCGGCGTCGGTGTGAGCGTCATCGTTGAACAGGTCGTCAGTGTTTTGGATCATCGATTTCTCCGTTGCTCGCGATACGGAAATCGTATTCTGCACGCGTCGTCCAAGATGTACGTCGATCACTACGCGAAGCGACAACGAACGGTCCGTCAAATCCGACCTGGAGGATGAAGTTTACCGTAGGCGCTGTTGAGAATGGCCACCACATAAAACCAACTAACGCAACGCCTGCAATGCCGCCTAGTAAGACCAGGATGCAGCCAGCAGTTGTCGCATCGCCACGTCTTGCGCTCGCCGGCTTCACAGGCGAATCGATGAAATCATTTTGGGGTTGTCGTATTGATGGTAGTTGCCTTCGTCCCGAACATCACGGTTGAATTCAACCCGACGATCAAACTCCAAAATCCATTGTAGGTCGAGGAAGCTTGGTAAAGACTCGTTCCCTTGATTGGATTATTTACAGCAATTCCCGGTTCAGTGACCAGGAATTGCTGGTTGGCAGCCACATGCGTGGGCAATTTAATTAGCCTCTCCATCGATCCAATTGCAGGCTATAATAGCCTCCATGGAAGACCAATTTGAACAAATCATCCGGGAAAAGATCATTGCGGGCATTGAAGCGCCGCTGCCATCCCTCACCCGGCGTGATGCTGTCCTTCCTATAATAAAGGGAAAGGCCATGGCGGTCATCGGCATGCGGCGTGCCGGAAAAACAAGTTTCCTCCACCAATGCCGCGCCGATCTCATCGGCAGCGGACGCACACCCGCCCGCCTGCTCTACTTCAACTTTGAGGATGAGCGCATCGGCGATCTACAGGCTGGCCAACTCCACCTCATCGCGGACATCCATCAGCGCCTCTTTCCGGACCCTGCGGATGAATCCATCACCCTCTTCCTGGATGAAATCCAGCGCGTTTCCGGATGGGAAGTCTTCGTCCGACGACATCTCGACACCCCTGGTTACGAACTGTTCATCTCCGGTTCCTCCGCCAAACTCCTCAGCCGCGAAATCGCCACCTCCATGCGGGGTCGGGCTTGGGAAATTGCCATCCACCCCTTCAGTTTCAAGGAATTCCTCCGCCATCACGGTCACGAAATCCCCGAGCGCCCGGACGCCCTCGCCAACCGCAAGGCCACCACTCTGGATCATCGCTTCGCCCGCTATCTGGAATCCGGAGGCTTCCCGGAAGCTTTGGATCTCACCCTGGCCACCCGCCGCCAACTTCTCCAGGGATACGTCGACGTGCTCCTCCTGCGCGACGTGATTGAGCGCCACGGCATCGCCAATATCACCGCTCTGCGGTGGCTCGTCCGCCGCCTGTTAGGGAACCCGGCCGGTCTGTTTTCGGTCACGAAGTTCTCCGCCGATCTCAAATCCCAAGGCATCTCCGTAAGCAGGGAAACCCTCTACGATTTCCTCTCCCATTTGGAAGACGCCTTCCTCCTCCAAACCGTTCCCATTGCGACCGATTCCGAGAAACGCCGCCAAGTCAATCCCCGCAAGATCTATCCGGCAGATACCGCGCTCATTCCGGTCTATGATCGCAGCGGCAAGGCAAACACAGGCCATTCCTTGGAAACCGCCGTTTTTATTGAACTCCAGCGTCGCCGTGCCGAGGTCGCCTACGTGAAAACAGCCAACGGCTACGAAGTCGATTTCCTCGCGCGACTTCCAGATGGTTCCGAGGAACTGATTCAAGTCTGCACTTCCATCGATGATTCCGCCACTCTCGCCCGAGAAGTTCGCGCCCTTCAAGATGCCGCCGCCATCTATCCCCGTGCCCGCCAGCGCCTTCTCACCCTGGAATCCCGCCTCCCTTTCCCATCAGTCCCGCCTCCCATCGAAATCCTCCCCGCCTGGCAATGGATGTTAGGCTGAACGTGGCGATTGGAAATCCGGAACACTCAATCCCCCGGAACGTGTCAATGACTTTGAGACACCTGCTGAACGAAATGAGTGTAGCGGTTCGTTCGAGTGTGCGAACGTGCGTGCCATTTTCAGACGGGTGGATCCAGACCTCTCGTTATGCCAGCGAAAGAATCCACCGCAGAAGTCGAGAGGTGCAAGTGCCAAGAAAAGTCTACGGCGACTCCTTCTGAACGGTTAAGATAACGCGATCGTCGTATTCCCTTCGCTCCCAACTGAGGATCTCGCCGGGGTTGTCAGGATCGAGAATCGGAAAGACATAAACGGGGGTAAGCGAGAGCAGCCATTCGCTCGAGTTGGCAGCATCAGTCACATCGACTTCGAAATGGCCGTAATGCTTGCCCCCTTTTTCCAGGACATCGCCATTCCAGTGTTCCGGAGCGTGGTCGTGGGCGATAAAAATTTGCTTGTCATTGATGACGCCGTCGTGTGGGCCGCGGAGGCCATCGCCGCCGATGCCGACATCGTAATAATGGACGCCATTCACAATGGAGTGCTCGTACATCTCGTCGTGCCCGGAGAAAACAGCTCGCACGCCATGAGTGGAAAAGAGCTTGGCGAGCACCCGCAGCGGTTGGCCCGATTGACCGTCGCGGTTTTTTTCCGTGCCGGCAGGCAATCCATGCGGCCCGGACGAGAATGGAGCATGGTGAAACTGCACGAATGTGATCGCCCCCCGTTTCTGGGCGGCGATAAGTTCCTTTTCAAGCCATGCGTGCTGCTCTGAGCCGGGGCAGTAGTCGGGAATGTGGGGTGTGTCGGCATTGTCGAGGGAGTGGTTGGTGTCGTCGGGTCCGTCTTCGCTGCCACCGTTGGTGGAATCGAGCGTGAGCAGCGTGACGGGTCCAAAGTCGATGCGATGGTACCGATTGTTGTGTTGTTCGTCGGTTGCCCCGTTGGCAGGATGCTGAAAATAGGTGAGAAATTTTCGTGAACTTGCCAAGGACGCCGGTCCAGAATAGCCACCGAGATGTTTGCCAGGGTCGTCAGAAGCAGGCCCCCCAAACATTTCATGGTTGCCCAGAGCAGCCACGATCGGCACTCGCGATGCCAGCGTGCCAAAGACGCCGGCATTGTGCCGCCAGAATTCATCCCAGTCGCGTTGCTCGCCGCCACTTTCTACGAGGTCGCCTACCACGCTGGCCAAAACTGGGTTGCCGGCTCGCAGGCTTTCGGCTGCTCGGGTGGCAATGAGCGAGAGGTTCATTCGGTAGCCTGTCGTTTCATCGGCTAGGTATGTATCAGCCACCCAGCTCGGCCTGGGACCGCTGGGCTGGGACGGCGAGGCAGGCCATTGGACCCGGGCGCCTCGCGATTCAGGCTGCGTTTCAGAATCGGCATAGAAGAAGAGTCGCACCCCGCCCCCCTTGCCAACCTTGCCGGGCAGCGGGGCTGTTGTCAGGATCGCTTTGATCGTCACGCCATTTTGTTCGACTTGGTAGGGATAGCTTGTTGCTGGTGCGAGGCCTTCGAGGCGCAGCGAATGTAAAAACGGTAGGGAGTCGTGACGCTCCTCGCGGGGTTCGGCTGGTTGGTAGTCGAGCGTGCGGCAGAGAATGGGTGCAGAGACATACTGCTGCGAGGGCTTTGCAGGGACGCTAGAGGCAGGATTAAGGGTGAGAGTGCCGGGCTCGGGAGAATCGGAAAACCAGCGAATCGTCATCGCGTCAGGGGCTGGATTTTGCAGGTAGGGCCGGATACGAAAGGGGGATGGCGAGGAGGTATCTTCGGAGCGCACTGGGAACGCCAAGAGCACAACCAACAGAACCAAAGCGGCGCGGATGATCATCGGTTTAGTTCCACGAGTGTGGTGTTTGGAAAGCGAGACATCACTTAACAGGGATCGGCTTGGCGCCTGCACGGATGGCGAAGAGGTGGCTTTTATTGGCAATATAAAGCGTGTCGCCGGCCACGATGGGCGTGGAATAGATGCTGTTTCCCATGTTGATCTCGGTCAGTAAGGTCTTCTCTTTTGACAGTTCAAAGATCGACATGTCGCCGTCCTCGTCGCCGATGTAGACCTTGCCATCGGCAATGAGAGGCGATCCCCAACTAGCCGCCAGCATGTCGTGGGTCCAGTGTGGTTGGCCTGTTTTCAAATCGAGACAGTGGAAAAGACCGCTAAAATCGGCAATGAAGAGCAGGCCATCCCCAATCGCCACAGTGCCGCAAGTGCGGTGCATGGTTTCTTCAAAGTCGAGTTTTTTGTTGGTGTCGGCATCGAATCCGGAATAGTGCCAGACGGCAGCGGAGTTGGGATTGGGGCGGGCGACCTCTCCATCTTCTTTGATCACCGCTTGGTTACGACGGTGGGGCAGGGGGGTGGTTGGATCTTTGAGGCTGACAGCGAGTTCGGAGCTGGTGTCACCCCGTTTTGTAGGATCGATGCACCACAGATGCCCGACCCCTTCGCCGTGCTCTGGATCCTCACCGACGGCAATGTAGACAAGTCCCTCGTAGACCACCGGAGTGCCGATGATGTGATTGCGATCGGCCCGGCCACCAAGCGTGTATTTCGACTCTTTTGGATTGCAGTCAAACTTCCACAAGAGTTTCGACTTTCCTTGGTCGCCTTGTGCATCGAAAGAATAGAGCCAGCCATCGCCGCCGCCGAAGAGCACCTGAGGCACGCCATCGATCTCGGCGTAACTCGGGCTCGACCATTGGCCGTGCAGAACATTGGCACCTGGCGAACCATCAGCCCAGAGCACTTTGCCGTCGCGTTTGTCGAGGCAAAGAAAACTAGGCGCATTCGGGTTGGGCAGATTGAGGTGGCCTTCATCGACGCCATTGCTTGTGTTGACAAAGAGAAAATTCCCAGCACTCGTCACGCTGCAGGAACACATATTGTGCTGCGAAACGCCAAGCTGCTTCATCATGTCGAGAACCCAGACAACATCGGCCTCGTCATTGGCGGTCACTTTTTCGGCAGTCCACGGCCCGTCATTTTCGCCGTCGCGAAAGCCCTCGGTGTCGAGGCACTTCACTTCGCCTCGGCTCGTCACATACCAGAGTCGATCGCCTTCCACGAGCGGCGCGCAGCAGATGCCTTGCAGCGGCCAATCGTGGACGCGTCCGGTGGGGAGTTTTTCGCTGGAGTCTTGCCAGAGAAACGAGCCGTCCTGAATGTTGAATGCCAACAGGCAGCCCAGATCAATGGCGGCGGGATAGCGTTTGAGATACCCCTTGCCGTTGTTGCTGCCGACAAACGCCTTGCCGCCGGAGACCACTGGATTGCCGTAGCTCTGGCTGCCTAGAGGCGCCGCCCAGAGAATATTTTTACTAGTGGCGGGCTGCCACTCTCCGGTATCGAGATCGAATTCGCCGGCAGTCCACTCGGTCGGCAGGCCCTTGGCATTTGAGATGTTGTTGCGAGAGGCAGACCCACCCCACTGGTTCCAGTCGGCAGTTTCGCCACCAGCCAAAGAGCACCAGGCGCATGCCACCGTGAGAACGGAGACTTGAAAGCCGATCGAACGAAAGAGATTCATCGTGTTTCCTAGGCGGGGAGTGACTTGTTGCATAGATTCTCAGATCAAGTCTGGGATGACGGTACGGGGCTTATAATGACGGCTTGCAATGAGATCAACGAGAGGGCGTCATGTGCTATGAAGGCGTTCTTATGGCTGAGCAATCTTTGGGACTGCCTCGATAAAAACATTATCGATTGAAATTTCTGAGTCTTTTGAGTTGCCAAAAAATCCTGGACTGCCCTGCATGTTGCCAGCAGCGTGGGTGGCTTCGATCGTCCATTCCGCCGGTTCTTTTTCTCCTCGCGGCCAAACCTTGCCACGCAGATTGGCCGATCGGACGGCCGCGTTGCCGCTGCTTGTTGCGGTGCGGGCCTCGAGTTTCATTGTGTACCAGCGACCAGCTTCCCATGAAAACGGAATCGTCTTGGCAAAATAGGTCGCCACCTGTGGCGGCCACGAGCGAATCTGCAACTGCTGGCTGGCCCCCATTAAGTCGAGCGTATAGCGCTGGGCAATCAGACCCATGTCGGGCAGACGCGCCTTTTCAAGGGCCTCCGGATTGCCGAAAGCCTTGGCAAAGGCATCGGCATCGCTGCCCCCTGCCGGGCTGGCGGCAGCAGAACCTTTCGTTGGCTCGACGCCGGTTTCTTGCGCTCTGAGATCGGCTGTGATTGAGTAGTCGTGCAGATCGACAGGGCCGATCCAGCCTTGGCTACGAGTGCCCTTGGGAATCGTTGTGACTTTCACCAAACACTTCGATCCGTCGACCGTTCGTACGGCGTGGCGGTAACGCATGCCGATCCACGGCAGGGGTGGTTCGCCCTTCGGCGGCCCGCCCTTTGGATTTGGCTCGAGGGTTATATCTTCAAAGTCAAATTGCCAGGGTAACGGTGGCATCGAACGCACACGGGCCTTGCCCTCCAGGCTGCCGACTTTGGCTGTGATGATCGCTGCTGAGTGCTTACCCGCCGGGGCCGTGTAGTCGCCTCTGGAAGTGACCGCTCCAGATGTGGTTGAAAACTCGGCCGGAGTTTCTGCGTCTGCGATAAACCGTCCTGCCGCATCGAACAGCCGGGCTTTGAAAACGAGCTTTTCTCCGGCGGCAATCTGCGATTCAGCCGGAACCAGTTGCAGCCATGCCGGTGCACCGGGTGATTGAGCCGTTGCCAGCGACACCTGCTGCGGCAATGTGGGCTGGCTGGCAGGCTGAGAGGTCTTATCGGTAGCGGAAGGAGCGGCAGATTTGTCACCGAGGCAGTAGAGCCGAGCGCCAGTGGTCAGATAGATTCGGCTGTTCCATGCGATCGGCGATGCGGTCACCTCATCGTCTTCGTCCAGTCGCATGCGGTTGACAAACTTGAGGCCCTCAGCGGTTGGCTCCAGTACATGCCAGCCGCTGGTCGAACAGATATAGAGTCGGCCATTGGCCACCAGCGGGCTGCCGCGCACAATCGTGCCGAGCAGTTTCTGGGGCTTGCCAACCGGTTCGCCAGTTGCTTTGTCAAAGGAAAAAACCTTGGCGCCGTCGTCGATGCAATAGAGCCGTTTGCCCAGCACGATCGGCATCGCGCGGCCATCCATGAAGCCTTTTTTTTGCCAGAGCAGCGCTGTGGCCGTGATCTCGCCGCCGGCAGAAATGCCCGGGCCTGCGCCCTTAAAGGCCGTCACGGATCCCATCGATGTGTTGTCAAGATTTTCCTCTGCCTGCGAGATGTAGATTGTGTCGCCATCGACCAGCGGGGCGACATTCAGGCCGCGGCGCGAGAGCTTATAGTTCCAGACGGCTTTGCCCGTGCGGGGCTGGAAGTTCCAGACGCTGCCGTCGCTGGACCCAAAGACAAGCGCGGCCTGACCATCCAAAGTGGCGATGAAGGGCGTGCTGTAGGTCGTGTCCTCGGGGAGTTCCTTGGTGCCATTCATCCAGCGAACCTCGCCCGTTCGCACGTCCATACCCAAAAAGCGGTGCGCCGGACGGGCTGTCTCGCCCCAGCCTGTCACCACGGCGCTGGCGATGACAAGATCTTCAAACACGACTGGAATGTTGGTGCGGCCGCCGTAGGTGGAAAGAAAACCAAACTCCTCGTGCAGTGAGCGGTTCCAGATCGTTTGGCCAGTGGCCGCATTGATCGCTGTGAATGCACCGCAAACGCCGTGCGCAAAAAGAGTGTTGGTGGCCGGATCAGCCACAACACACGACCAACCCACCCGCTCGGCCGGCACATCTGAAAGATAGACGTTAAAAATATTTTCCCAGAGTTTCTCTCCGGTAAAAGCATCGAGGCACAGCACCTTCTCCGCTTCTTCAGCCGTACCTGGCTTGTGCCGGACGAGCGTGAAGAGTCGGCCGCCCATGATGACGGGCGTGGAAATCCCAGCCCCTTCGGCGTTTTTCCAGAGGACATTGCTCCCTGTCTCAGGATCAAATGAATCGACAAACGCCGTGCCCTCAGCGTGGCGATTTTCTAGCGGCCCCCTCCAGTCGGGCCAGTCTGCAGCCCTGAGCAAGGCAGGCAGAAGGGAACCGCAAGCCGCTAGCAGGGCGAGGCCGATCATTTGAGGCAGGTGGGGCATTGGTTCTCCAGCAAAAACAGATAGAAGCAAACAAAGAGCTATCAATAAGAGGGGGGTGGCTCGGGGCCGTTGTAAGAGTTTATCGTAACTCCTTGGCTGCTTTGGGAAGTGTGGGATCGACGATGCCGCGAGCCCCGCGACCTTGCAAAATACGGTCTGCTGTGTCAAACCGAATGCTTTCAATATCGGCATCCCACCAGCGGCTGCGTTGGGATTGGTCGGGCACCTCCAGCGGACGCACCACCCGCATGCCGACCCCCAGTGCCGGTTCCTCTGTGTACCACCACGGACTCTTGGGCAGATTGGGATCGATATCCTTCCACGCCACATCTTTGGAGCCGCGTCGAGCAGCACTGCGGCACTGCGCAGGCTCATCGTAATACGCACCGCCCCGCACGATCCGCGGCGAAAGATGGCTGGGCCAGACAGCGGCAGTAGAATCTTGAACGGGCTGCGGCAGGGCGGCCTGTCGTGCGTAGCCATTGGGCACAAGCTCATCCAGCACCCACTCGGCGACATTGCCGTGCATGTCGAAAAGGCCCCAGGCATTCGCCTTTTTTTCGCCGACCGGATGAGTTGTTTCATCTGACGAATCGGCCAGCCACGCGACCGCTTCTAGGGAGTCGGGATCGTCGCCCGTCTGCCACGGAGTGGTGGAGCCAGCCCGACAGGCGTATTCCCATTCGCTCTCGGTGGGCAGGCGGTAAAATCGCGAAGTCAGCCCGCTGATCCACTTGGTGTACTGTCGGGCTGCAAACTGCGTCATCGTGACGGCTGGTTGCAGCGGATCTTCACCGTTGGAAAAAGTAGTCGTTGGATCGTAGAGATTGGATGGTGCGGTGACGGCGTCGACCTCGTTGTCCGGCGTTACGGGCCGAAGCTTAGCCGACTCGATCGCTTTAAAGAGATCGCATGCCGCCATGTAGGTCTTGTACTCAGACCAGGTCACTTCGCAGCGGCCCATCCAGAACGGGGCCACTTTCACGCTGAACGTCGGGCCTTCATCGGCGCTGCGATCGGTTTCGTCGTCGGGGCTGCCCATCAGAAATGTCCCGCCCGGCACCGGCACCATCCAAAAGGTGACATCGCTGCCTGGGATCGTTTCCGGATAGGCCACCATCCAGCCGCCTGGCACTTGAAGAGCTGTTTCGTCTTGAGAAGGACGCTCGTCACCAGCGATAAAGTCCGGCCGGGGATCAGGTGCCGCAATCGCTTCGGCGGCACAGGCTGGCTGGCAAGAGAGGCCAGAAAAGCCAGCCAGTAAGACCGCCATGCAGACGAATATCGGCCACCGCTTCAGCACAATACAATGAATCAGCATTGGCAGCAGAGTCCTCCGGCCAGCAGGGCCCCGAAAAGAGTCGATGAAATACACGGGCCGACACCGTAGAGTGTAATCTGTGAAAAAACGACTGACTAGAGAACGATGTCAGATACGAGAGCCGCAAGCACCCTCGATTGAATTCTAGAACCCGAAGCATTCCCAACCCAGCCAGTTATTTCCTTGTCTTTGCCCAAACCAACACGTCCGCCTCCCACCAAACCGGCCAGCGGTAAATCGAAGCCCACGGTCCAGCCGGCCGCGCCGTCTGCGGGCAAAAAGTCGGTTCACAAAAAGGCCAAAGCGGACGAAAAAAAAGCCGAGCGAGTTGTGGCCGAGAATCGCCGCGCGCGATACGAATATGAAATCATCGACACGCTCGAATGCGGCATCGCACTCGTTGGCAGCGAGGTCAAGAGCCTGCGGGCAGGCAGGATGTCGCTGGACGAGGCTTACGGTCGCGTTGATCACGGTCAGGTTTGGCTGATTGGCTGCGACATCCCGGAATATGAGAAGGCCAACCAACTCAACCACGTCCCCAAGCGGTCGCGGAAGCTCTTGATGCACAGGCGTGAGATCACGCGATTCGCCAGCATGGCCATGGAAAAGGGATTCACGCTTGTGCCTTTGAAGATGTATTTCAAAGACGGCCGCATCAAACTGCTGATGGGAATTGGCCGAGGCAGAAAAACTCACGACAAGCGCGAGAAGCTCAAAGCAGACACGGCCAGACGCGACATCGAAACTGCCCTTCGCGGCCACTTGCGCGGCCGCGAAGGACAATGATTCGGGTTAGCGATCGTCACCGGCAGCCACCAAGGCGGCTTCGGACGATTCGGTTGAGTCCTCTGGATGCCAGAGGGGCATGCCACGCTGAATCCTTTCAGCAAGGATATCGAGTTTTTGTCTCGAACCAGCAGCGGCGTTTGTCGAGACAAATTCCGGCGTCGTGTGAGGCTCGAAATTCTCGTCGTGACCGTAGAGTTCAATAATTTCAAAGACATTGCGAATACGAGCCATCGAGCAAAAAAACTCCTTTCAGGGAAAGCGGCATATCAATAGATCCGGAGGTGGATGAAATGAATCATCGACCCGGTGCCGCCGCAAGGGTGGGTTGGAAGCGAATCCACCATAGTATGAAGCTGTCCTCACAAGAGTCAAATATTTCGTTTGAAAATTGTGTTTTCCCCTTAAAAGCCCACTTTTGCCGCCGGATTTTTCGGCACGATCGCCGCCAATTACGATAGACTCCTCCATTTCCTCGACCCCACGCAATCGGTGCGGCTGAAGCCAACAGTCCTTTTGGGGTAAGTCCGTGGTCGGCCCAGAGCACCCACTTTGAGCTGCCGCATTCGATGTCCCAATTTTCAGGATCACTCGTGAGCTACCCGGCAAGGGTCTCTTTGCTGGCCTATGTGCTCACGATCGTAGCGGGGGGGCTTTTGCTCACGCTGCCTGTATCGCGATATCCAGATCGGCCGCCGATCACGCTCGTGGATGGCATCTTCACAGCCACTAGTGCCTGCTGCGTGACCGGGCTCACGGTCCGTTCCACCGTCAGCGACTTCTCTGTTTTTGGTCAGGGAGTGATTTTGTTTCTGATTCAGTTAGGCGGCTTGGGGATCATGACGATTACGACGGTCATTTCCTTTCAGATTGGCGGTCAGGCGACCCTGCGGCAGCGGGCTGTGATTGCCGATACGCTGGGCATCAAGGCGGGTCGGGATTTGCGCTGGGTGACAGTGGCTTTGCTGGCGACGGTCGCAGTTGCGGAGTTGCTCGGATTTATTTTGCTCTGCGTCGCATCGTGGAACACTGCTTTGCCCGGCGAAGTTATTTGGAAAGCCCTCTTCCACTCGGTGTCGGCTTTTTGCAATGCAGGCTTCGCACTGGACGACGCCAATTTTATGCCGCTGGCTGGGAATCTCCCCATCAACCTTGTGATCTGTGCCCTGATCATCGTAGGAGGGATTGGGTTTCCCGTCATCTTCGACATCTTCTCGCGGCTGCGACAACGCAGCGGCATGTGGTCGCGGCTGCACACGCAGTCCAAAATGATGTTGATTGGAACAGCGATTTTGCTCAGCTTCGGGGCGATTTCATTCTGGCTGTTTGAGTGGGAAGAATCGCTCTCGGGCGAAACACTGGCAACAAAACTGTTGACGGGAATTTTTCATTCGACCACCTGCCGAACTGCGGGCTTTAATTCGGTCGACTATGCGACCCTCACAAGCGAGACATTATTCTTGGCCATCATTCTCATGGCAATTGGCGCTGGGCCCTGTTCGACAGCGGGTGGATTTAAGGTCAGCACATTCATGACGCTTTTGGTGAGCTCATGGTCGAGCTTTCGGGGCTTTCATCACGCCAACTTTTTTAAGCGCACCATTTCGGAAAAGGCGATCGAGCGTGCCACGGCGACGGCCCTGCTTTTTGCTGCCGTGGCGATTGCGGCACTTGTCGGACTGCTGCTGGTCGAAACCAACGGCAGTCTTTCATCGCGGCCACGCTGGTTTCTGGAGGCATTTTTTGAGTGCATCTCGGCGTTGGCCACAGTCGGCCTTTCCACCGGCATCACAGCGTCGCTTTCGGATCCAGGTAAACTGCTGCTGGTACTTTTAATGCTCCTAGGCCGGCTGGGGCCGATCACAGCAGCCGTGGCGCTGGCCAGCCAACGGCGTCCCTATCAACCCGCTTACCCCGAGGAGGAGCCGCTTGTCGGCTGACGATGTATGGCCCAAACACACACACGAAAATTCATCATGCTGGGCATGGGCTCATTCGGCTCAGCGCTGGCTGTAAAACTGGCGGCCAACGGTTGTCGCGTGACAGGCGTCGACCAGCGTCGCGATCGGCTGGAACTGGTTAAAAATGTGATTCACGAGGCCGTAATTGGCGATGCCACCGAGCGGGAGGTTTTGGAAAATCTGCCGATCCGCGATGCAACAGCGATTTTTATCTCGCTGGGAGAGAGTATTTCGCGATCGTTATTAGCAACGCTGCACGTCAAGGAACTCGGCGCTCGCAATGTGATCGTCAAGGGCGTAACGCACGAGCACGGGAAAATTTTAGAGCATCTTGGAGCCGATCGGGTGGTTTTTCCAGAAGAAGAAGTGGCGCGTGAATTGGCCGATCGAATGACATGGCCCAACGTGCTCGATTACTTGCCGATCGATCCGGAATACAGCGTTGCTGAAATTGCGATGCCTAGTTCGCTCTCGGGCAAGACCTTGGCCGAGGCTAATCTTCGCAGCCGAATTGGCGTGCATGTGATGGGCCTCAAGGACATGATGAGCGGAAAGTTTGAGATGTTTCCCGATGGCAAGATGAAGCTGCTGGAGGAGCAAGTGCTGCTTGTGGTGGGCCGCGAAGCAGAGCTCGCAGCCCTGCGCGAAATGCCCTAGCTGAGGCGGCCATGGCGTTTACGGGCCGGGCGGCAGGACGATCTCGATGTCACCGGGGGGTGGGGCAGCAGGCTGGAAAGTGGCCGCAGCGTTTGGATCAAATTGTGGCGTGTCGGTGCCAGTGTGACTATCCAGATCAGCGGTCAGCAAAACAGGATTGCTCTGATCGTCGGGGCGGAGTTCCAGAAGCGTTACGCCCCAGTCATCGCCGAGCTTCTTGCCCTCTACCACGACTGTGCCGCGGCCCTTGGGGCCCGAGGCTTCAAACTGCATGGCTGCGATACCGTCGATTTCATTGGCTCTGCCTGTCACCGCGGAGCTACACGCGACCGGTTCGCCGAGCAGTCCGCTGACGCGTGGATTGGTCGATACTTCCTTGACGGCCGCCGTCACAATTGGATGCTGCGATAATCGTCGGCAGCTCGTCAGGGAGGCCAGGCTGGCCACGACGCAAAAGACCCAGAGTAGAATCGACGGTCGCAGTTTCAAGAGACGCATGATCACTCCTTTGAAAGTTTTTTGGATGGGCCGTGTAGAGGGTTCGCCGCGTTCAAAAAGAATCAGGAAGCGGCATCTTTGCTGCGGCACCAGGCAATGATTTCAGTTGTCGTTTTGGGGAGCGTGCCACGAGGTTTTTGAGTGGCTACTGCTGCCGGGAGCACTGCCTCAATCGCAGCAGCAGCGGTTAATTCTTCTACGGCGGCAGGAGCCTCGTCCACTGGAGCCTGAGAAGCCGGCGCAGCAGCGGCTGTCTTGGCCCGTGCGGCAGCCAGAATATCAGCGGTGGATGGTCGCTTGACTCCGGCTGCCACTGGCTTTGCGGCTGCCACTGGCTGGGCTTTCGGTGCTGCTGCCTTGGCCACCGGCTTGCTGGCTTCTTTGGCCGCGGGCTTTGCCTCGGCGGGCTTGGGCAGCGGCTTGGGCACAACCTTCAAAAACGATGGCTCGATATCGTACCAGCCAGTGTTGTTGTATTGGTCAAACTCAACCAAGCAATGACCGTTCATGTTGACCGTTTTAACGAGCCCCGTCGCGCGGGTAAATCGAGCCAGTTCGGGCGCGGGGGAGTTTATAACCACGTGCTTGTCGGTCCACTCCGACTTCAGTCGCTCAATGACATCGAACATGGGATGGGTATCCTGGTCTGCCAAGCCTGAATCAATAAAAAAAAGACACCTTCTCAGCACTAGGAATTTGATCGATTCGCAGCCCATTCGCAAGACGTGCTTATGCCAGAGCGATTCGGTAGCTCCATCTGACCGTCAGGGGCACGACGGAGGGGCTGTTTTCGGCTGCAACCGTGCATATCCTGAAGGTCTGCCAGCGTTCGCGGGGCTCTTGTGGTCCCTTTCAGTCTACAGTCACGTTGCCTCGAAGGGGGATCGCCGGGGAATCAGGCTCTCGCGACCGACTCTTTTACAGCACAAGTCCAGAGGAGTTCCTACCTGCGCATGGATTCTAAACCGCTCACTCGGATACCATACGCCAAGGTATGGCGCAGCAGTGTCGGGCGTTTTTGTGCGCATCGTCTGGGCCTCGTCGAGTGGAGCACCATTGATGGAAGCGCGTCGATCGATAGGCTGGCCGATCACGCTGGGCGTCGTCCTGATTGGCTCGATTCTGGCGCTTGGCGTCGGCTGGGTTGTGGTGAGCATCGCCGCGGCGCTGGGTTCAAAGAACGCGGAGTTTTACTGGGCGATCCTTGGTGTCGGCGTGGCGCTGCTGGTGCTGGTGCTGGTGGGCGTGATCCTCTATCTGTTTCTCACGATCAAGGCGATTGCGCTCTCTCAGCGGCAGAGTAATTTTATTGATAGCGTGACGCATGAACTCAAGAGTCCGCTGGCAGCCATCAAGCTTTCTCTGCAGACGCTGACGCGACGCCCGGTGGCACCGGAGCAGCAGGCCGATTTTCACCGCTTCATGTTGGCAGATGTGGAACGCCTCGACACGCTGATCGATCATCTGTTGGACGCTGCCAAAACCCTGCAGCGACGCCCGCAGCCCGGCGACGAGGCCACACTTTTGGAGCCGGTGCTCAAGCACGCGCAGCAAGCCGTCGTGCAGCGCTACGGCGTGTCGGCCGATTCGATTCGGATTGACTACGGACCAATCGATCCGGCGGCCTTGAAAGTTTGCGGTCGCCGCGCGGACTTGGAAATTGTCTTTCGTAATCTGATTGATAATGCTGTGAAATATTCGCTCCCCAATCCGCAGGTAGAGGTGACGGCCCTGCTCTTGCCGCGTGGCCGCGTGGCCGTGCGGGTGGCCGACAATGGACCGGGCATTCCACTCACCGAACGCAAGCAGGTGTTTCGGCGGTTTGTGCGACTCGGCAGTGAACTCGAGCGGTCGACTGCAGGCACGGGACTGGGGCTATTTCTCGTCAAGTCGATCGTGCAATCTCTGCGCGGCCGCGTGATCGTCAAAGAACGGCTGCCGCCTCCGGGCAGCGTGTTGGAGGTCGAGTTGCCAGCGGTTCATGAATGACTGGCTTGTCAGCCTCGCCCGCGATGTGATCGGGGAGCGCTGGCCGCTACCCGACTAGACCAATCCTGGCAGCCGACCGTTAAAGGCTTGCTTCTCGGCCGTATGGCTGTCGCCAAACGACCGCACTCGCCCGCCCATGCAGTTGAGCATCTCCACATAAAGATTGGCCACCGGTGTGTTGAGGGGGTACGCCAGATGCTGCCCCGTTTTGAGTCTGCCTTGGGCCTTGCCAACCAGCAGGGTGGGATAGTTCTGGATGCCGTGGCCACCGTCGGCCATGTACGACGTGTAAAGAATCATGCAGTTGTCGAGCAGCGTCGAACCCCCTTCGTCTATCTTTTGCATCTTTGCAATCATCTCGGCAAAAAGGTGTGTGTACCAGGCGTGAATCTGCCGGCATCCTTCGCGAGCCACTCGATTGGGTTGCTGGTTTTGTGGGGCATTGCCGTTGTGTTCCAGTGCATGAGCCTGCATTTCCGTGCCCTCTGTCACGACACCTGGAAACATCGCATTATCCTCGCCGAGTGCCGCGGTGACAACGCGGGTCGTGTCGGTCTGAAATGCCAGAACCAGCAGGTCCGACATGATTCGGATGAATTCTCCGTGCATCTGCGGATTGCGCCAAACCATCCAGGGATTGGTGTATGTTTCGAAGTGATCGTGCGGCGGGAATGTGGGCACCGCTGCTCTGGCTGCCGTGGCGGCTTCATGGACTTCGGCACGGCGTCGGTCTTCGACCAAAGCGATCCGCTTTTCCACCGAACGCACAGAATGAAGATACTCATCGAGTTTCCGCTGGTCAGAAACTCCCAGATCTTTGCGCAGACCGCTGGCCTGATCGAGCACTGCGTCGAGGATGCTCTGCTCAACGGAGTCTGAGCGGGCCGATTTGCGGACTGTCTTGGCGAGAGTCGCCTGACGGGTGCTCCAGTTGGGAACCAGCGGAGCTCGGCCCTTAAACATGCGTTCAAAAATCAGGTGGGGGTTCATCTCGAAGGGCACTGCAGCTCCATCGCGATACGAGAACCTCGTCTGGTGATTGGTCAACCCGATTTCAAGCGAGGGTAAAACCGAGTCGCCGCCAACGATTTGTGCTGCGGCCTGATCGACGGAAAGGTGCGTGCCGCAGGATAAATGCAAACGACCGCACGTCATGTGAGCACAGCCGGTAACTTGGCCTCCGTGGGACAGACCAGACACAAGAGTCATCTGTTCCTTGAATGGCTCGAGCGGTTCGAGAATGGACGGTAGCTTGCCCAGCTTGCCTGCCCGTTCGGGCTGCCATGCCTCAATGACAGTGCCGCCGGCCACGGTGAAGATGGCCATTCTCAAAGGTGGGCCAGCGGCTTTCCCTGCCTCGGCTGCCAGGAGTGGCCGCCAGGATTCGAGAAACGGTAACGCCAGCATCACACCCGCGCCGTGGAGCATTCCTCGTCGTGTTGGCTTCATCTTCGTCACCTCGGGAGTTTGTTTTCCAAACGTACCGCACATCAATCAGCCAAGATTTGATAACGCCGATGCTGAAACGGAAAGCTTTTCACCACACCCAACACAAGCAACGAAAAACGCTGCTCATGCTCCGCCAATCCCGTCTGAATCTCGCGCACCGCAGGCTCATCGCAATCCTCGAGTGGACGACCCAGAGCATACATCAAGATCTGCTCGCTCAGGTTCAGTAAAAATTGATCCTGCCGTTTTACGAGCAACTGTTTGAGTTCCTCTGGCCCGGAGAACTTCTCGCCCGTTGGCAATTCCCCACTGGCATCCAGCAGGGAGGCATCGTTTTGCCTCCACTGGCCCACGCCGTCGAAAGTTTCCAGGCCGAATCCGAGCGGATCAATTTTGTTGTGGCAGGCGGCGCAGGCAGCATCGCTGGAGTGCCGGCTGAGTGTTTCCCGGAAGGTTTTTGCCGGCTTTCCCCGCGTGTCATCTTTGAGCACGCCCACGTTGGCCGGAGGCGGCGAGGGAGGCGTGCCGAGGATCACTTCCAGAACATATCTGCCGCGCAATGTCGGACTGGTGCGGAAGGTGTGCGAAGTCGATGCCAGAATGCTACCCATGCCAAGCAGTCCGCCGCGATGGTCTTGGGGCGTGAGTTGGATTTTTCGCATGGCTGGACCCTCGACACCAAGCAGGCCGTAGTGCCGGGCCAACTCTTGGTTTGCATATGTGTAATCGGCATCCAGCAACTCCAGTAGACTGCGGTCTTCCTGCCGCAGCATGTCGAAGAAGATCGTCGTCTCTTGGTACATCGCATCTTTGAGCGAAGGCCCAAAGGTGGGAAAAAATTCGATCGACGGCCGGGCGGCAGCAAGGTTGCCTAAACGCAGCCAAGGAACGCCAAAGTTTTCGGTGAGGGCCCGCGCCTTCGGGTCGGCCAGCATTCGCAGGGCCTGTTTTTCGAGCTCTGCTGGATCGGAGAGCCGGCCTTTTGTTGCCAGTGTTACAAGCTCCTGATCGGGCATGCTGGACCAGATGAAATACGAGAGCCGAGTGGCCAATTCGTGGTCGCTCACGCGACGATTTATTTCTGTACCCTGCGCGGGTTGATCTTGTTCCATGCGGAACAAAAAAGAAGGCGACACAAGCACCGCCTTGAGCATGGGCCGAATGGCGCTTGTGAAATCAGCCCCCTTACTGACGGCGCGAGCATACACAGCCATCAAAGGAGCGATTTCCGCAGGCTCTACAGGCCTGCGCCAGGCTTTGCTGGCAAACGCTTCGATTATTTTGCGGGCAGTCTCTTTCTCGCTCAAGCCGCTGCCGGGCGGAGCGATCAAGATGGCCGCGCAAACCCTGAGGATCTTCTGTTTCTCTGGATCAATCGCAGTTGGCGGTCGTTTTGTCTTGGCGATGGCTTTCTCTGCCGGTCGTGGGACTAGCAGAGGGGGCGGATGAATCGTTCCGGTTGCTTCGGGCTCCTTCCCCCAGACAAGCTTGCCGTCGCGATAGAGCGTGACTCTCGGCGCATCGGCGAAGTTTGTCAGGCTGGCATCAAAGGAGTATCCATCGGTCTGTTCAAATGGCTTCCAGTCGTGCTTGGCAACGCGAATCTGAATCTCGCCTGTCGTGCCGCCAGCGTCGAGCGTCCCACCTGCGAAGCCAATCTCGACATACGCATCGGCGCCTTGGGCAGGCTGAGGAAGAAGTTTCACCGATCGAGTGATGTTCGTGGCATCAACCTTGGCGTAGTCGCACCAGTGTTGAAAGTCTCTGGAGCCACCAGCTAGAAACCAATAACGGAGCGTCAGTTCGCGGAGGGGCACAGGCTTCTTGTCGGCACTGACAATTTGAAAATGCGGGCGGATCTGGTTGTCGATCGGATTGACTCCGGCACATTTATACTGAGCCAAGAGTGTCGACTTCGTGAAGGGTGCGGCCGCCGAATCACGACGGCTCGGCGCTTTTGCGGCAGGTTGGGCCGGCAAAGACTCCGCCTTGGCCATCTCGGCCGACGACTCAGTTTGTGTCGCATCTGTATTGGAAGTCAAAATGCGATCGAGGACGTGGTCTGCTGCCGCAAAGTACTTCTCCATCAATGCAGGAGACAGGACGAGGACTCCTGTTTGATTGGCAAAACCAAATCCCTGACTGTCGTCAGCGATGCCGACTCCATCGCCTGCGTTGAAGTTGATGCCCAGCAAGTCGCGGAGCGTTCGATTGTACTCGGCGTGCGAGAGTCGCCGAACGAGCGGCGGACCAGGATCGCGATCCTGAGGATCATTATTCTCAAGGGTATCCTCGAACCACTGCATCAACTTGACTCGGTCAGCCGCGACGATTTGTTTTTCGTCTGCAGGCGGCATCTCACCATTCTTTATCTGCGCGAGGGCCTTGCGCCACAGTCGGCGAGCTTTACGGGCAGCGCTGTCGTCCGCGATGGCTGCAAAGTTGATATTTCCCTGCGGCTTCTCGGCTCCATGACAGCCCATGCAGTGGGCTTCCAGGAGAGGCCGGATGTCCTGCTCAAAGGCGCTCGTGTCGCGGGCCGGTGCCGCTGGGACTGCGCTGATGCCGACAGCGACACATACCAAGGCAGATAATAGGCTCAAACGAGCCATCCAGAACGAAACGAGTCGCATTGAATTTTATGAAGCGTTTCTGACGTATGACTTTTGGCCTCTGGGAAGGCGCATACCCTGGGGTCTGAAAGTGCGAAAAAGCAGCCAAAACAAAAACGGCTCTGGCTAAACGACGGATCGTGCATCCGGCTACGTCCGACCCATTGCAATTATGTGTGGAGCTATGACTTCGTGGGGGACAGGGCAATCGCATCTTCTGAGGCTGGAATAAGTATTGTAGTGGATCGTCACAAGTCAAGCGAGCGATGGTGGCCGCCTGCAATTCATTTCACGTCATGGAGGACGACTTGTGAGTGCTTCAACGACCCCTGCAATTTTTCACACTTTGAAGATTGGACCGACCCGCGGATGGACCGGACGAAACTCCATCTGCTGACCGACATGCAGGTTGAGTCGTTTCATCTTTTATATGGAGGATGAAACGCATGAAATGTGCCCGTGCGATCACTCTGACCGCCGAAAAACGAGCAACTCTGGCCCGTTGGTCGCGCGGCCGTAGTACACCGGTTCGTCTTGTGCCGCCGCCAAGATCGTGATCTTGGCGGCGGCGGGACGGATGAACAAAGACATCGTCACAGAACTGAAGACGCGTTCGAAGAATGTCTCCCTGTGGCGTACGCGTTTTGCGGACAAACGACTGGCGGGAATTGAAAAAGACCTGCCCCGAGGCGGGCGGCCTGCGACGGCCAGACAAGGCATTTCGCGGCAGATTGTTGAAGCCACTTTTGCAGACAAAGCCGGCTCACGCAACACACTGGAGCACGCGGACTCTTGCCAAGCATTTGAACTGCTCGACATCGAGGGTCCAGCGGGTGTGCAAAGCGAACGAACTGAAGCCGCATCGCAGACGCATGTTCAAGTTGAGCAACGATCCCCAGTTCGTCGAGAAACTGACCGATGGAGTTGGACTGTATCTCAATCCCCCGAACATGCTCTCGTGTTCTGCGCGGATGAAAAAGCCAGATTCAGGCGATCGACCGCACCCAGAAGAGCCTGCCAATCTATCCTGGGCGCTGCGGCACGATGACGCACGACTCCAAACGCTATGGAATGACAACGCTGTTTCGCGGCGATTGAAATGGCCGAGGGGCGATTGATCGCATCCTGCCTGTCGAAGCACAGGCACCAAGAGTGGATCAAGTTTCTGCGGCTTGTCGACAGGCAGACTTCGCAGGACCTCGACATCCACATGATTGTTGACAACTACGCGACCCACAAACACCCAAAGGTGAAGGCGTGGCTGGCACGACATAGTCGCTTTCACATGCACTTCACACCAACGAGTAGCTCGTGGCTGAACCTCATCGAACGCTGGTTCAGGGAAATCACGGGCAAACGAATTCGGCGTGGTACCTTTCGCAGCGTCAAGCAACTCGTTGACGCGATCATGGCGTTCATCAAGGATCACAACAGCAATCCAAAGTTCTTTGTGTGGACCGCCCAAGTAGAAGACATCCTCAAAAAAGTGCGCCGTGCGAGAGTCGCACTCGATAAAACCCCTAGAGCCTGAAGCACTCCACTAGGATGTGTCGATATGAATGAGCAAGTTGTCCGTACTACCGAGTGAATGACGACTAAAGGCGGTCGGTCCACTCAACCGCCACCGGCTCGGATACCGGCGGAGCTTCTACGGCCTTGGCTTGTCGCATCTTCAGCCAGCGGGCGCGGCGGACCCAATAGAAGCGGACGGGTAGAAACAGGTCGACGACTTCGTCGGAGATGAGCAGACCGCCCAGAACGGGCAGCGCCATCGGAGCGAGAATCTCGCCGCCCACGCCGCTGGCAAACACCATCGGGAAAATGGCGATGATGGCCACGCCTTCGGTCAGCAGCTTGGGACGCAGGCGATGCACGGCGCCTTCGATCACGGCCTCGCGCAGCTCTTCCAGCGACTCGATGTTCTCCAGCCCGCCGCGTTTTTCAATCGCCTCGCGGAGATAGATGAGCATGATAATGCCGGTCTCAGTGGCCATGCCGAAGCAGGCGATGAAGCCGACCCACACGGCGACGCTAAAATCCATTGGCGGCGCAGACCAACCGTGCATGATCTTCGGGAATAGATACATGAAAAACGCCCCGCCGGCCAGGGCCTCGGGCACGGCCAGCATCATCAAGGCCGCATCGGCAAAGTCCTTGTAGGTCATATAGAGGATGATGAAAATCAGAACGATGACGGCCGGAAAGACAATCCGCAGGGTTTGGGCCGCACGCACCTGGTGCTCGAACTCGCCGCTCCAACCAATGTGCACACCTTCAGGCAGTGTGACCTGCTGTGCCACGACGCGCTGGGCCTCTTCGACGAAGCCCACAATGTCGCGGCCCCGGACGTTGAGCGTGACATAGTTCAAAAGGGCTCCGTTCTCGCTCTTGATCATTGCCGGCCCTTCGACAATTTTCACGTCGGCCACGGCGGACAAGGGAATCAAGGTGCGGTTCGTGCCGGCATGCTCGGGTGCGCTGGCATGCCGGGCCGAGCCCATTTCCGTGGGAGTCGCCGCCGAGCGTTGTCCACTGGACATGGCGGTCGCTGCAGCGGCGGTCGAATTCATGCTCGATCCGTTGCCGGGACTGACTAGCAATTGCCGCAGGCTCTCCTCATCCTCGCGCTGGCCTCGTGCATAGCGGATGCGAACCGGAAATCGATCTCGCTTTTCGACAGTGTAGGTTACCGCCCGGCCCGCCATGGCCATTTCAATTTCGCTTTGAACGTCCTCGATGCTTATCCCGTAACGGGCCGCCTTGCGGCGATCGATGTCAATTTCCAGATAGCCCTTACCCATCACCGGCGCGGCCAGCACATCTCGCGCGCCGCTGAGTGGCTTGAGCGCGGTCTCGATGTTCCGGCAGACCGCGACAATCGTATCCAGGTCCGGACCAAATACCTTGACGCCGATGTCGGTGC